>Ga0315899_10003827_pt1 | contig 16360 bp, 12 predicted proteins | sample LakEriMetagenome_2_FD_203518 | JGI IMG/M metagenome (GOLD analysis project Ga0315899, IMG submission 203518) | Freshwater fungal communities from buoy surface, Lake Erie, Ohio, United States - Buoy 4 MA112 | ecosystem: Environmental > Aquatic > Freshwater > Lake | place: USA: Lake Erie, Ohio... | reverse complement strand
TTGTTGAGCTTAGTGTTACACCGCCGATAAATGAACCATTCGTGGGAGAGTTACTGAAAAAAGGTAAAGTGGAAGGGGTGAGTCCCGATACTCCTGAATGGATGACTCCCCCCGAAACAACAAAGTCAACCAAAACACCAGCCGAAGCATTAATTCCGGCAGGTCCATGAAGGTGCATTAGAGTAACGTTTCCTGTTAGGTTGGAGAAAGAATTCCCCACGCCCCAGCCTACACTAACAGACAGGAACTTTGTCACATTGTCGAATACGATTCCACCAAGAATCTCACCACCTGAGCCTGTCGATGTTACTGCATGGATTTCATTTCCAGGCAGAAGGTTAGGACCGGCTTTGCCGATCAAATTAAACTGAATCAAAGCGGCATCGGACTGGCTCTGAGCGAACAGGCTGACAATACAAGCCAATCCAAGCAATGCAAGTTTACGCATTTACCAAATCTCCCAATAGAAAAAGGAACATGAACCAAAGAACGTACTAGAAGGAGTTGGTTCGACGCATGTTGGCCGGCGTCGGAAATCCGCAAAAAACGACCTACCTTCCAACATTCGATCCGTGGCGAGCCAGTGCCAAGCATTGGTTGCGGATTTCTTGGGACAGGTTTGGCCATAACGCTATCAACTCGGCCAAATCGCTCGAAATGTTACCACCGGCGTTACCACCGTTTGATTTTCCGAGCGTTTTCCCTGGGGATTTCACACTCCGTTCGTCCCCTTGCGTTCGAGAACCATTCCAGGATACGTGGCTGGAAACTTTGGATTGCCAACCCTCGTACAAACCACGTTCATGTGGTCGTTACCGCTGCAGGATATGCGGGCGACAAAGTGCGCGATCAACTGAAGGCGAATTGTACTCGCGGCATTAGAGAGGTTGACCAACAATTTGCGGATCGCCCCGTGTGGACCACAAAAGGGGACGTTGAGTTTCTTGAAACCGAAAATGATCTGGCACTTGCTATAGAGTATGCTGGCGAAGCACAAGACCGCATGGGCGTCGAATCTTGATGAAGCCAATGCCATCGGCAATTGGCTTACTGTTCCGGTTAATATGAGCCGCTGGCTGCTAGCCCCGGTTTTCGTTTTGAACACGAAGCGTTGGTGATAACCGGGGCTATCGCCCGCCGCCTCATGGTTAGGTCTTCGCCAGCGATTTCACTTTTCCAAGCTGTAGTTTGCCAACTATTACCCGTTCTTGGTAGACTAGGGCTCGAAACCTTGATCCCGTGAAGCGATGATAGTTGCTGCACCGAAACTCTAAGCACCGATTTTATGTACCTTCGACTCGCGAAACGCCTATTGGCGGAAACAGACAAGCGACTCCTTTGGAAACTCGCGTACTTGGCCGGTTGGAAAGGGCTACGAAGTGTTCAAAAGCACAAGAAGCGACTAAAGAAAGGTGAGTTCTTTCCGCCCTTTCTTTACATCTCCATCATCAACACCTGCAATCTTCGCTGTCAAGGATGTTGGGTCGATGTCGCAGGGAAGCAAACAAAGATTGATCTCGAGGCGATGAATCGAACCCTCAACGAAGCCAAAGCCATGGGGAACTCCTTCTTTGGCATCCTCGGCGGAGAACCCTTCTTGCACAAAGAGTTGCTCGACATTTTGGCGGCTCATCCCGATGCTTACTTTCAAGTCTTCACCAATGGGCACTTTATCACCGATGAAGTTGCCAAACGTTTGCGCCAACTGGGCAACGTGACACCGTTGATCAGTGTGGAAGGCTCCGAGATCATTAGCGACCAACGACGAGGCCGCGACGGCGTTTATAGCAAGACGATGGAAGGCCTCCAAAATTGCTTGAACAACCATGTGATGACAGGTGTCTGCACCAGCGTCTGCAAGACAAATATCGATGATCTCCTCAATGATCGCTGGGTAGACCGATTGGTTTCGATGGGCGTGATGTATTGTTGGTTTCACGTCTATCGAGTAGTCGGACCGGAAAGTTCTCCTGACTTGGCGCTGAACACAGAGGAGTTGCGCCGAGTGCGCGAGTTCGTGGTGAATACACGAGTCAAGAAACCAATCATCGTGATCGATGCGTATCATGACGGTGCAGGCCAAGCACTATGCCCAGCGGTAACCGGATTCACCCACCATATCGGTCCCGCGGGCAATATCGAACCATGCCCGATTATCCAGTTAGCGACAGAGTCAATTCACGACGAACGACCCCTTCGAGAAGTTTTTCAGAATAGCGCTTTCTTGCGAGACTTCCGAGAGACCGTCGCCAAAAATACGCGAGGTTGTGTTGTTTTGGAGCGTCCCGACTTGCTTTTAGCCTTAGCAGAAAAGCACGGCGCAAAAGATACGACGCAACGCCAAACGGCCATGCAAGAGCTTGCGAATATCACACCACGCCGAAGCCAATACGTGCCTGGAATGGAAATTCCCGAAAGATCTTGGGCTTATCGACTTGCGAAATGGTATGCATTCCACGACTACGGAACGTATACTAGGAACTTCACTCCTGACAGTTGGGTTGATCCTGCTATCGCGAATCCCGTTGCGAACGGATTTCCAATCCCGTCCGATGCTCCTAGTTTGGCGACCTCCACGGAACCCGCCGTTTACTCGATCACTCGTTCCACCTCCCATACTCCTACATAAAAGTTTAACCATGAAGATTCGGATTTTGAATTCGTCTTTGGCTCGTACAACACTTGCGTGCCTGGCACTTTCTGTATTCGGCGGTTTCGTATCGGCCGAGGAATTGAAGTTGTTCAACGGCAAAGACTTTAGCAACTGGCATGGCCGATCTACGACCGACCCGAAAACGTACGCATCACTCGCCGAAGAAAAGAAAGCTGCTTGGAACGAAGAAATCAAAAAGCACTGGAGCATCGATGGTGAGGAAATCGTCAACGATGGCAAGGGAGCTTATCTGACGACGAACGAAGAGTACGGTGATTTTGATTTCGCATTCGAGTACAAAATCGTTGCCAACTGCGACTCCGGGATTTACTTGCGAGGAATCCCACAAGTTCAGATTTGGGATCCAGACTCCGAAGCCAGCAAAAAGCACGGTGCTGAAAAAGGTAGCGGCGGACTGTGGAACAATCCCGCAGGATGGGCCGGAAAAGATCCGCTTGTCCGCGCTGACAATCCTGTCGGCCAATGGAATAAAATGAAGATCCGATTGATCGGAGAACGCTGCTCGGTTTGGCTCAATGACAAATGTGTTGTTGATCACGTACGATTGCATAACTACTTTGCCAAAGGTGAACCACTTCCGACGCGCGGTCCTATCCAATTGCAAACGCATGGAGCGGAGATTCGATTTCGCAATCTATCGTTGAATACTCTCAGTGGCGAAGAAGCGAACAAGCTCCTTGCAGAATCCGAAGTGAAAGCGATCGGCTCTTTCCAATCACTATTCAACGGAAAAGATCTTACCGGTTGGGCTGGTGCGGTCGACAACTACCAAGTGGACAATGGTGCCATCCAGTGCTTGAAAGGCAAAGGGGGCGTGCTTCACACTGCCAAAGTGTATGACAATTTCGTCCTTCGTGTCGATTTTCAATTACCACCAGGTGGAAACAATGGTTTGGCAATTCGATATCCAACAAAGGAAGAGCTAGGATCCAGCGCCGATGGAGCCTACGTCGGGATGTGCGAATTGCAAGTGCTCGATGATGGGCATGCCAAGTATGCGAAAATCGACCCTCGCCAAGCGCACGGCAGCGCGTATGGAATGGTCGCAGCGAAGCGTGGCTTTTTGCGTCCAGCCGGTGAATGGAATCATCAAATCGTTCGAGTCGAAGGTTCCAAGATCAACGTGGAAGTCAACGGAACGCAGATTCTCGATGCCGATTTGAGCACCGTCAAGGAGTATATGGCCAACACGCCACACCCAGGCAAAGATCGAACCAGTGGCCATGTCGGATTCGCTGGCCACTCGGATCCCGTTCGGTTTCGCAACGTGGAAATCTTGCCCCTCGCCAAATAGTCCTGCCCCTCGAAAATGATGCTCCTTCCCAAATTCTGTTCACGACGCGTGTTCATTGCTCTGATTGTGGTATCCTGCCACGATTGGAATGTCGGTGGCACCGTGTATGCTACGGACAAAGAATCCAACAAAAAGGATCGCGTGCTCGAGATCGTGGATGCGAACGCCACTTCGGCTTCCGAAATGAAGCCGTATACCGAACGCATTGAACACGCGAACGCCGTCGTCGAAATGCTTCCGATTCCTGGTGGCAAGTTCAAGATGGGGAGCCCGGAGACCGAAACGGGTCGACGCAAAGACGAAGGACCACTTCACGATGTGGAACTCTCTCCATTCTGGATGGGAAAGTACGAGATCACTTGGGATGCCTATGACATCTGGATGTCAGACATCGATGTGTTCAATCGTGAAGTGAACAAGATCGAAGCGACGACGCGCGACGTCATCGCAGACGCTTATCAGAAGAGTCAGCCGACCAAGCCGTACTGCGATATGTCCTTTGGCATGGGCAAGAAAGGCTATCCCGCCATCTGCATGACGCAACATGCCGCCAGGACGTTTTGCAAATGGCTTTCCGCCAAAACAGGACGCTACTATCGATTGCCGACGGAAGCCGAATGGGAATACGCTTGCCGCGCTGGGACCACCACCACTTATTCGTTCGGTGATGATCCTGATCAACTCGGTGACTATGCTTGGTTTGCAGACAACTCCGAGGAAAAATATCAGAAGGTCGGTAAGAAGAAGCCGAATCCGTGGGGACTCTATGACATGCATGGCAATGTTGCCGAGTGGGTGCTCGATGAACATCGGCCGGACGGATTTCCTCTCGAAAAGCTTACGGCGAAAAATCCGCTTTTGGTTCCTATGACTCTTTACCCACGTATCGTTCGCGGTGGTGGTTGGGATAAATCCGCAATCGATTGTCGAAGCGCTGCCAAAGAAGGGTCGACTGAGGATTGGATTGCACAAGATCCTCAGTTCCCTGTCAGTATCTGGTACTTGACCGATGCTCTTCATGTTGGTTTCCGCGTCGTAAGACCATTAGAAGAACCTACTCAAGAAGGCAAAGACAAGTTCTGGGAACATTCCGAGCCCATCATGAAAGAACGTCCCATCCCATTGGAACGCTAATCTCTTATTCGTTCAAACGTCACATTGCAAACTTCAAACTTCAACTTCCCTCCGGAGCCTTCCATGACCCTCTCCCATGAATCGCAAAATGACAGTCGTCGCAGCTTTCTCAAGACCTCGACCGCCGTTGCAGCAACTGCAGGTGCACTCGCCACAAACCTTTCACGAAGTGTTCACGCAGGTGAAGACAACACAATCCGAGTCGCATTGATCGGCTGCGGTGGCCGTGGAACGGGTGCCGCTTCCAACGCCCTTACCGTGGATAACGGCCCGATCGAATTGGTCGCGATGGCCGATGTTTTTGATTACAAGATGAAGCAAAGTTACGAGAGTTTGCTCGGACAGCACAAGGACAAAGTCAAGGTGCCCGACGATCGGAAGTTCATCGATTTTGACGGTTACAAGAAGGCAATCGATTGCTTGCGACCAGGTGACATCGCCGTCATGGCAACTCCACCTGCTTTTCGATGGGTACAGTTTGAGTACGCCATCTCGAAAGGTGTCAATGTATTCATGGAAAAGCCGGTCACCGTCGACGGCCCCTCAAGCGTGAAGATGCTGGAACTGGCTGCAAAGTCTGTCGAAAAGAATCTCAAGGTCGGTATTGGGTTGATGTGCCGACATTGCGACGCACGGCGCGAGCTGTATCGACGAATCAAGGACGGGGCGATCGGTGACATCATGATGCTTCGTGCGTATCGAAACCAAGGTCCAACTGGTTCTGCAGCCACGACCAAAAAACCGGAAGGTATGAGTGAGCTCCTTTATCAAATCAATCGCTTCCACGGTTTCTTGTGGGCCAGTGGCGGTGGCTTTAGCGACTTCCTGATCCACAACATCGACGAATGTTGCTGGATGAAGGATGCATGGCCGGTAAAGGCACATGCGATCGGTGGGCGCCATTATCGAAATGATTGTGTCGATCAGAACTTCGATAGCTATGCTGTCGAATATACATTCGCCGATGGCACCAAACTATTACTCAACGGCCGAACGATCCCTGGCTGCAAGACAGAGTTTGCCAGCTATGCGCACGGGACCAAGGGTTCGGCGGTCATCTCGAGTTCTGCGCATACGCCTGCCAAGTGCCGGATTTACAACAGTCAAAAAATTGGCACGAAGAAAGATCTCGTTTGGGAGTTCCCGCAACCTGAAGCGAATCCCTATCAATTGGAATGGAACCATTTGATCGCCGCGATTCGCGACAATCAACCTTACAATGAAGTGGAACGGGGAGTACAGGCGTCTGTTGTCACGAGCATGGGGCGAATGGCGGCTCACACGGGACAAGAAGTGACATACGAAGAAATGCTCAATTGCAAACACGAGTTTGCGCCAGGCATTGAGAATTTGACCTTCGATAGTCCGGCCCCTCTACAACCGCTTGCGAATGGACTTTATCCAGTTCCACAGCCGGGTATCGTAACAGATACAGAATACTAGTTAGGTTGATTACTAGATCAATATGCTTCGATGACCTCGGAGGGAAAATGAAATCTAGACGAACCGCGCTGAAAGAGCTGATTGGCTGCAGCGGCGCGGCCTTTTTCGGAGAGTCCCTTTGGGGCACTGAAGAGGTAAAGAGCGGCTTCGGAAACGATCCACTACCAGGAAATTGGACCGGACCATGGCGCCGTTTATTCTTGGATGGTTCTGTTGTCGAGCAACAGAGTGGCGTGGAGCGAGTCTTTCATCAGCTCACGAAGCAATCCGCTGAGCCGATTATCGTCGCCGACCAACCGTGGGAAGGACGCTCGGCGATTATCGGCCCTTACGTCTATGGCACTGTACGTGTAGAAGATGATCGCTTTCGATTATGGTATCAACTTCTTTATCAAGGTAATCATGTGGGGTATGCCGAATCATCGGACGGAATTCGATGGCAGAAACCGCGACTTGGGCTAGTTCGTCACGAAGGGCACGATACGAATCTCGTCGTATCCGCGTTTCAGCCTGAGGCGTTTGCTGGCGTTCACTGCCACAATCCGTCAGTCCTCTTTCGAAGCCGAGAAACCGATCCCTCGCGTAGGTATGCTCTTTACGGATTTGATTCAGCGAGTGGTGGACCACGAGTTGCATTCTCCCCCAACGGGACGAACTGGACTTATCTCGAATCAGAAAACGAGAATGGAAAACCGAAACCACTTTTCACGTCGGGGGATGTTGTCAGTTTCTTTGAAGACCCGTATCGCCAACGGTATGCTGCGACATGGAAGACTCGCAATCGCCGTGGGAGGGCAGTAGGTATTGCGACTTCGAACGATGGTTTGATTTGGTCCAAGGTGTATGACGGGCCCGTCTTTGGAGCAGATGATCATGATCCCGATACGACTCAAATCTACGGCATGCCCGTGTTTGCATACCAAGGCCTGTTTATCGGTCTGCCCTGGATTTATCGTGCACGCTATTTCCGATATGGCGAGTATTCTGTCGAGAAGCTCCATGAAGCCCAATCCGATTCGCCTCGAACGATGGAAGTTCAATTGGCGTGGAGTTGGGACTTAGTCCATTGGAATCGACCAAAGGACCGTGAACAGTTTTTGCCGAGAGGTGAGGCAGGGAACTGGGATAGCGGAATGGTTTTGACTTCCCGAGCGCCCGTGCAAGTCGGGAAAGAACTCTGGTTCTTTTACTCGGGTACCAATCGAGCCCATGACGAACCGCGTGTTCAAGCTGCGATTGGTCTAGCCAAAATGAGGCTCGATGGGTTTTGTTCTATGCGATCCGAAAAGGAAGAAGGCTGGTTGATCACCCGTCGAGAACCGATGCGATCTGCTCGTTTGATGATCAATGCACGCACTGGTTCGGCTGGGTATATCAAGGCTGAGGTTCTGGATCGAAAGAACAAAGTCGTGCCGGGTTATTCTCACGATTTATGTCAACCTTTCTGCGGTGACGAGGTTTCGCACGAGATAGGATGGCAATCCCCACGCTCTCCCACCCTTCCCGATGCGAACGATTTCAAGATCCGTTTTTTGTTGAAGGACGCTGAATTGTTCTCGTACCTGCCGTTGGATCTGGATCGTAAACAACCCGATTTAGACGTCGCAATTCGTTGATTTCTCAAACGATTTGCGAGTCGTCGAATGCACCAATCAACGCGTTCATTTAGGCCTCTGCCCAAGAGCATCAACGTCAACTTCGAGGCAATAGGGTCGTTTCGATAAGTCACAACGGGTAGGAAATTGGAGTCGACGGAAATGAAAGCCAGCAAAATTCCTTCTCTTTCTCTCGGGGATCGTTGCGACTACAATAGGAATCTGCTCGGTCCCTCCTACCATTTCCCCGCCATAATGATCAAAGCCTCCATGAACACCCATTTCGGTGCCGGTATTTGCGCGGGCTTTTTGATTTTTGTTTCCGCCATAGGAGTTACTTGCTCGTTCGGGGCCGATCCCAGTTCGGAATACGTGCCAAAGTTTGAACTTGATATCCAACCGATCTTGACGGCGCGTGGCTGTAACTCAGGACCGTGTCACGGCAAATCGCGCGGGCAGAATGGATTTTCGTTATCCCTATTCGGCTTTGATTCGAATATGGATTTCGATGCACTCATCAAGAATGCACGCGGTCGACGAGTTTCCATCGCAGCGCCTACCGACTCGTTGTTGCTCACCAAAGCGACCGGCAAAGAGCCTCACGGCGGTGGTATTCGATTGCGCGAGGAGGACCAAGATTACGCGACTCTCATTCAATGGATCAAAACTGGTCTGCAACGCACGACCGCATCGGACCCAACGCTTGCGGGTATTCGATTCGAGCCTGATCCCCGAAATCTGAGCACTAATGAAGATGCCGAGGTCCGCGTCCTCGCGACCTATTCGGACGGTGTAGAACGCGATGTGACTGGAGTTTCATCGTTCCAATCAAGCGACCCAGGCATCGTGTCCGTAAAGTCGGGCACGCTTCGATCGGGGCCCTATGCGGGTGAAGCGACCATCATGGCTCGATACATGGGTCGGATCGCTACGTGGAGCACGGCAGTCCTGAAAGCAAAGTCTATCCCAGTAACCGCCTTTGACGAGATACCTCGCAACAACTGGATCGACGACCTCGTGATCGACAAGCTCAAGTCGTTGGATGTCATGCCCAGCGAACTGTCGACCGAAACAGTTTTTCTCCGAAGGCTCTTCCTCGATGCTATCGGCAGACTGCCGACTCCAGAGGAGGTCGCTGAGTTCCTAGCGGATGAGCGATCGGACAGGCGGGTTCGTTGGATCGATCGAGTTCTAGATCAGCCCGAGTACGCAGATTTCTGGGCGAACAAATGGGCCGATTTGTTGCGCCCCAATCCATACCGTGTCGGGATCAAAGCGACGTATAGCTTGGACCATTGGTTACGACAGTCGTTTCGCAAGAATCTACCACACGATCAGTTTGTCCGAGAATTGCTAACGGCGCAGGGTAGCACTTGGCGGAATGGTGCAACGACATTTTTCCGTGATCGACGGGAGCCGGACGAGATAACGACCGTAGTTAGTCAACTATTCTTGGGTGTGCGACTCGAATGCGCGAAGTGCCATCAGCATCCCTTCGAGGTGTATGGACAGTCGGACTTTTATGGCCTCGCATCTTACTTTGCAAAGATTGGCCATAAAGGAGTTGGGCTATCTCCACCGATCTCAGGGGGCGAAGAAATATTCTTCGTGAAGGACAAGGGAGAGGTAAAGCATCCGCTGACGCAACAAACACTTGCACCGAAGCCATTGACGGGACCGTCCCCTGCGATACCGGATGGAACCGATCCACGTATCGCGTTGGTCGATTGGCTATTGTCTCCTGAGAATCCCTACTTTGAGAAAGCGGCCGTGAATCGATTGTGGGCGGAAGTCATGGGTCTCGGGATTGTCGACCCAGTGGATGATTTTCGCGCGACGAATCCACCTAGCAATGTCCCATTGTTGAATCGACTGGCGGATCACTATCGTTCCGTCGGATTCGACAACAAACAGATGCTCAAAGTTATTTTCTCCAGTCGCACATATCAACTTTCATCTTTGCCTAACGCATCGAATGCTCACGACTCAAGGAACTTTTCACGCCACCAGCGTCGCCGAATGCGCGCGGAGGTTATGTCCGATGCGCTGTCCGACGCGACAGGTGTGCCGACGACTTTTTCGGGAGTTCCGTATGGCACTCGCGCCGTCCAGTTGTGGACTTATCGTGTGGATTCGGAGTTGCTCGACGCATTCAGTCGTCCTGACGCCAATCAGGATCCGCCCTGCGAAAGGACGTCGGATACGACCATGTCTCAGTCGTTACATTTGATGAACTCCAGCCAAATACAAGCAAGATTGACGGCAGAGGATTCGAATTGCGCCCGTTGGGCCGCGGATTCTCCGTCCGAAGTAGTTTTGCGGAAGATATATTTCCAGATATATTCTAGAGCCCCAAGTGACGATGAAATAAAGACGCTGCTTGCGGAACAGAAGCATCAACCTGACCGCCGGCGATGGGTGGAAGATATTGTTTGGGCGATGATCAACTCGCCCGAATTTACGTTCATTGATTAATCGTGAATCGATTCTTGAGGTATCCCAAATGCAACGACGAACCTATCTAAAGCTTGGACTTGCCGGACTCGCGGGTGGCAGCTTTTTGGATCTTCTCGCGTTGAGAAAAGCGAACGCGGAACAGGCCGGTGGCGGCTCCTCCTCGAAGAAGAAGCCTAGCAATTGCATTCTCATTTGGATGGATGGTGGACCGACTCACTTCGAAACATTCGATCCAAAGCCAGATGCTCCATCGGAGATTCGGGGTGATTTTCAACCGATCTCGACCAATGTGCCCGGGATCCAGATCTGCGAGCATCTACCCAAATTAGCTGCGATTGCGGACAAGTATTCCATCATTCGGTCGGTTTGCCATAACCAGGGGAATCACGGTGCCGGCAACCATTACATGATGACAGGCGCTCCGCCACGCATCCCGGTGGGATGTGGTGCCTTTGTGAGTTTCCATCCCAGCTTGGGGTCGGTGGCTGCTTACGAACGCGAAGCCCCGCATGGATTGCCGGGTTACTTTACGATGCCGTCCATGTCTCGGTCCGGTGGTCCTAACTTTTTAGGTGCCAAGTATGCACCGTTTATTATCAACAATGATCCCAACAACAAGAACTTTCGCGTTCGCGATGTAGAGTTGCCGGTCGGGTTGGACCAACTGCGATTCACAAGTCGCCGGGATTTGCGCAAGACAGTGGATCGAATGTCACGCTTTGAATTTGCGGAGTCGGTAGACCCAGTGTCTGCCTACGATGACAACTATGCTCAAGGTTACGATCTCGTTCAAACGCCCGAGGCCCAACGAGCCTTTGATATCGGTAGCGAACCAGAAACCATGCGCGAAGCGTACGGTCGCAATGCGTTCGGACAACGCGCACTTTTGGCGAGACGATTGGTAGAAGCGGGTGTGCCGTTTGTCACCATTTACGATGGCGGATGGGATCATCATTCGGATTTGTTTGGCGCATTGCAAAAACGATTACCCACTTGGGATCAAACCGTTGCAACCTTGATCAACGATTTAGACCAACGGGGGTTGCTCGAAACGACGATGGTGATTGCGCTAGGGGAGTTTGGGCGAACGCCAAAGATCAGTACGCTTGCTGGACAAACCAAACCGGGACGAGACCACTGGGCAAACGCGATGTCGATCCTTTTTGCAGGTGGTGGCAGCCGCGGCGGGCAAGTGATTGGGGCGACCGATCGGCAGGGCTATGCAGCAGTCGAGCGTGTTCTTTCTCCAGAAAACTACGTTTCGACCGTGTATCGCAAACTCGGGATCGACCCAGGCAAAATCTATCACACCCCGGCCGGCCGTCCCACCCATCTCGTCAGCGACGCAACTCCCATCTCGGAGTTGATGTAGCGGACTCCTCGAATGCTCGATTTGCCGATATAACAAAGGGATGAGCAACAAAATTTGGATTATCGGCGTTGGGGATGATGGTTCCGAAGGGCTAACGAAGCAGGCTGCGGAGACGATTGATTCTGCGGCACTGTTAGTCGGTTCACCTTCACTGCTTGCTAAGTTCCCGAACTTCACCGGCAAAACAGCGACCGTCGGCGGTGATCTCGACAAGCTAGCCACCCTGTTGGATCAATCGAGCGGGCCTGCTGTCGTTCTGGCAAACGGCGATCCTCTCTTTTACGGGACAGCGCGGTTTCTGTGCGACCGGTTGGGTAAAGATCGATTCGATGTGGTGCCGCACGTTAGTAGCATGCAATTAGCGTTCGCCCGGGTCAAAGAGAGTTGGGACGAGGCTTATTTGACGAATCTGGCTTCGCAACCTTTGGATAGAGTGATTGAGCGGATTCGAACTGCTGAAAAGGTGGGTGTTTTTACCTCGGACGAGTTACCCCCCGCACGGCTTGCGGAGGCTTTGATATCGAAGGGGATCACGTACTTTACGGTCTATGTTTGCGAGAATCTGGGATCACCGGATGAACGTGTGACTCGGGGCAAATTGGCAGATATCGTCAATCAGAAATTCTCACCGCTGAACGTGATGATTCTTATTCGGCAGTCGGGCGCACCCGATCAGCCAACGGATGTTTCAGGCATTCGAATGTTTGGGAATCCCGATGAGGTCTTTCGGCAAACGAAGCCGAAGCGAGGTTTGGTGACCCCTTGCGAAGTGCGTTCGATCGCATTGAGCGAATTGAACCTTCGCGAAACGTCGATCCTTTGGGACATCGGTGCAGGGAGTGGTTCGGTGGCAATCGAAGCGGCGAAGATTGCTAGGCTTGGAAAGGCTTATGCGATCGAGATGGACCCCGAAGACTATCAGCTCATTTTAGAAAATGCGAGTAGGCTTGGGGTGGACAACGTGGTTCCCGTGCTGGGAGAGGCGCCAGCAGCATGGAAGAGTTTGCCGGATCCAGAGGCTATTTTCGTAGGAGGGACTGGGCGTGCTGTGACCGATATCGTCACGCACGCTTGGCCTCGGTTGCGAAACGGCGGTAGCTTGGTCGCCAATATGATGAGTATGGACTATGTGGTCGCGCTTCAGCAATTGTTGTCGAACAAAATGCGAGTCGAAGCGATGCTGTGGATGGTTCAGATTTCGAGGGGCAATTATCAGCTGGATAAGTTGCGACTTGAGTCCGCCAACCCGACGTTTTTGCTAAAGGCAGTCAAGCCTGAATAACCTACAGTAAAGCATCGACCGCGACTGCAATGAAAGCCGCTGTCATGCGATCAGCTGTCATGCGATCAGCCGTCATGCGATCAGCCGTCATACAATTTGTTGCCATCGAACGCCGTTACAAAGTACGCGGCTCGACCTAGGGTGCGATAACAGGTGGCATGACTCGTTGTTCGACGTTATCGGCATTCGCATTGCGTTGTTTACGGCCGGTACGGCGTTGAACGGCAGCATTCACAAACGCGGCAAACAGCGGGTGTGATTTGGTTGGCTTGCTCTTGAATTCCGGGTGGAATTGGACTGCCATGTAAAAGGGGTGTGACGGTATTTCCAGAATTTCTACCAACGTGCCGTCTGGGCTCAAACCAGAAAATCGCATTCCATGGGCTTCGAATTGGCTTCGATAGACGTTGTTGAATTCGTATCGATGTCGATGTCGCTCGGATACTTGTGATTCTTGATACGCTTTTTGAGCAGCTGAACCTTCGAGGAGAGAGCATGGTTGCGCACCTAGACGCATCGTCCCGCCCAAATTCGTAACTTGTTTTTGCTCATCGAGCAAACAAATGACGGGGTTGGGGGTGTCTTTATCGAACTCTGTTGAGTGAGCTCGATCCAATCCGACGATGTTGCGACCGAACTCGATGGCAGCGCATTGCATGCCCAAGCAGATTCCGAAAAACGGAATCTCTCGTTCTCGAGCGTAGCGGATCGCTTGCACTTTGCCTTCGACACCACGTTCGCCGAAACCACCTGGAATCAAAATTCCATCGTAGCCAGCGAGCAATCGTTCTGGGCCTTCTTCTTCGATATCCGCGCTTTGGATTCGGGCGATACGAATCTGCGCATGGTGATGGATCCCTGCGTGATCTAGAGATTCATAGATCGATTTGTATGCATCTTTGTGTTCTGCATACTTACCAACGACAGCGATACTGATTTCATGCTTAGGGTTTCGCAATGCGAACATCAAATTGTCCCATGCGTCCAGCTTTAGTGGTTGTCCCGTAAGTTGGAATTTTTTCATGACAAACTCATCGAGCTTGTGATCACGCAGCGAGAGGGGGACTTCGTAAATCGAAAAGTCCTTGTCCAATTCTTCGATGACGGCTTCCAAATCGACATTGCAAAACAAAGCGATTTTTTCTCGTTCTTCGCGCGAGATACTTTGTTCACATCTGCAGATCAACATTTCCGGTTGGATACCGATTTGGCGAAGCAACCCGACCGAATGCTGAGTTGGTTTGGTTTTGATTTCGGCTGCTGCCTTGAGGTAAGGCACCAAGGTAAGATGAATGAACAAACAGTTGTCGCGTCCGATATCTTGTCGGAACTGCCGTATCGCTTCGAGGAACGGGAGCGACTCAATATCACCCACGGTACCACCGATCTCGGTGATGACGATATCTGTTTCCTTGTCTGCCATCCGGTGGATCGCTTCTTTGATCTCATTCGTGATATGCGGGATGACCTGAACGGTTTTTCCGAGGAATTGGCCACGGCGTTCCTTTTCGATCACGCGGAGGTAGATCTGACCCGTCGTGTAATTGGAATCCCGAGTTAAGCGGCCACTGGTGAATCGCTCGTAATGCCCGAGGTCCAAATCGGTTTCGCTACCGTCATCCAAAACGTAGACTTCCCCATGCTGATAGGGGCTCATCGTGCCAGGGTCGACGTTGATGTACGGATCGAGCTTTTGCATGCGAACCCGAAGTCCACGAGCTTCCAAAAGCATTCCGATCGAGGCACTGGTAAGCCCCTTGCCAATGGAGCTTACTACCCCTCCAGTCACGAAAATATGCTTGGTCATGATATAAGATCCGTCATTTTGCGAGTAGGAACACGATTTGGAAGAGCGAGACGATGACGGACCCAAATCGTAGCATCGACAATCCCGGCTGACAAACGACTTGTTTTTCAGAAACACCTTGAAGGTTTTGGGCTCGACGAAACCGGGGTGGGCAAGTATCCTTCGAGGTTCTCCAATTTTTGGATGTTAGCCAATATTCCTAGAAAATTCCGTTTTACGAGCCATGTACGCGATTATTTGTGACGGCGGACGCCAGTTTAAAGTCGAAAAAGACCAGCTTCTGGATATCGATTACCGCGATACCGCTGAAACAGGCGACCAAATCGAATTCGATCGAATTCTTGCTATCGGAGGCGAAAGCGGCCTCAAGTTGGGGCAACCGACCGTAGATGGCGCCAAAGTAACAGCATCGGTCGTCGGCCTTGAAAAAGGCGAGAAGATCTACATTCAAAAGTTCCGTCGCCGAAAGAACTACGATGTCCGCACGGGACACCGTCAAAAGTACACTCGGATCAAAATCGAATCGATCAACGGCTAGGGTTGCGTTCGCAATTGAAAGCGATCCATCTCTATCTAACCGGATATCGGGGATGTGGAAAGTCTACGCTTTCTAGGCTACTTGGAAGCCGTTTGAATCGTCACGTCGTTGACACAGATGAATTGATTGAAATAAAAGCTGGCGCTACTATCGCTAGCATCTTTGATGCTGTCGGTGAGGAAGGATTCCGCGATCAGGAGTCTGCTGTGATTGCCGAGGTCGCCCAACGAGCTGTGCCTCACGTAATCGCCCTCGGCGGTGGGGCCATACTTCGAGACACCAATCGAGAGCTAATCCGTCAAAGTGGATGGGTGGCATGGTTAAGAGCCAGCCCCTCAACGTTAGCAATGAGGATCGCAAAGGACACGACCACCAACACACGCCGCCCACCCCTGAGCAAACTTGGAGTCGTCGAGGAGATTGAGACCATCTTGGCACGGAGAACTCCTCTTTACCAAGCGGTCGCGCATGCATCTTTTTCGAGCGATACGATAGAATTGGAGGAACTGGTAGACGAAGTCTTTCGTAGCTATATCCAATGGCAATCCACTGGCGATTGAATTCTCGAACGTCCTGAATACACCGGATTCATAGCATGCAACAAAGAAAGCAAATTGGCGGGTGGAATTCATGATCGCTTTGCTGGGTTTCATCATCGCCTTGCTGGGACTGATACTCGGTCCAGCCGTCAATTACGCGATCTACCAGTTCGCATACTTTCCTCGACCGATCAGTCCGTGGCAACGAACACCCGATTCGCCCAC
>Ga0315899_10003825_pt1 | contig 16363 bp, 13 predicted proteins | sample LakEriMetagenome_2_FD_203518 | JGI IMG/M metagenome (GOLD analysis project Ga0315899, IMG submission 203518) | Freshwater fungal communities from buoy surface, Lake Erie, Ohio, United States - Buoy 4 MA112 | ecosystem: Environmental > Aquatic > Freshwater > Lake | place: USA: Lake Erie, Ohio... | reverse complement strand
TGGCTGAAATCGTGCGTCTGATACCATAAGCGTGTTTTTTCAAAGTGATCATAGGACAGTAGCGTTTCAGCGTTGTCTTCGATTCCGACGGTCAGGAAGATATCGTTGAATCCCTCTTTCAATCTCACATAGAAAGCATCTTCGCGAAGGATCGAATCGAGGATTGGGTTCAGAGCCCCAAGGCCCTCTTGTTCGACGGCTTTGGATTCCTCGGGTGTGGGGAGTCGACCAACCAAGGAAAGGGTGACGCGTCGCAATAATCGCGACTCAGAGAGCATGGTGATTCCATCAAAAAAGGGGACTTGCTCGTAGGAGTCACTTGCATCGTGAGAAGTTGCTGGATCGGTTGGCTCGAGCACTTGGGCGACGAAGCGTTCGAGGATTCGAAATCCTGCTGAGTCCGGTTGGAGGATTTGGCCACCGCCGTGTTCGAGACCACCGACGACTTTCTGCAATAGGATCGACTCCCGGCCAGAAGGTTTCGAAGCGATCTTGCGCATCGCACTTTGGTTGCGAGCCAAGGTATCGGGATCGTAGAGACCGTCGATCGAGGCTTCTAGAAGAAATTCGCTATCCTTTGCTTCGCCTTGCAGGTGGTGGCACCGGATACAGGTCCGTTCTGCGACCTTGGCCCAAACTCCGGCTTCGAATGCATGCATCTCGGGCGGCGATTGACTGGGCGGCGATTGGCCGCTTAATGGATTGCCAAGGTTGAGCACCAGAAGCAGGCCCAAGAGCAAACGCGGCAGGGAGGCTTGATTTAGAGGATTCAGAGATACGAGTAGTTGGATTGGATTGCCCATGGTCGCGATCCGTTCGGTTCGGGTTGGCCTTGAGGAGTTTCCTTAGCCGGACATGTTCAAGCTTAGATCGTACTCGCAGTATCTTCCGATATCTACCGGCAAAATCTACCGTCAGAGGTATGGTTCGGTCACGGTCTTGACTCCATACTCGGGACAGTCCACTCGGGGAACACGGCCATCGACGCTCCTCGGCATGATCGTAGCGCGCAGGCTCTTTTTGGCAATCAGTACAGCAGAGCTTTGTACCATCACCCACGGAAATGCCGGATGGACCAAATATGTTCCGTACCCTAAAATCGTTTTGCGGCAAACTACCCCAAAATTTGTGGCTTGGAATCGGACAAGTCTGAACGTCGATTATGGTAAGCGACTCACTGAGCTCTCGCCTGCAAAGATGGATAGGGCTCGCCGCTGGACTCGTCTTGGCCGCAACCCTTGCCTTAGTCTACTTCGCCTCCGCAAGGGTGCTCACCGCGCAAGCCGACGCGAAATCGATGAACGCGGTTTGGAACAGTGTCTTTCGCCTCGATGACATCATCCAGCGGGCTTCGGTTATACCCAAACTAACCGCCATTCGACAACAACTCCATGGTGATTCACCAGATCCAACCATGGCCGATTACCTTCAATCGGTCCTGAACTCACTTCCCGAGAGAGATGCGTTCGGAGTCTACATGGCCTACGATGACTTAGACTACCAAGATCCAAACGCGATGCCTTGGATCGACCGAAAACACTTCCCTCAACGGACCAAAGTCCACTACGACTACCATGCAGGGGAATACGAATGGTACAACGGCCCTAAAAGCACTAAACAACTCTATATCACAGAACCCTATTTCGATGAGGGTGGCTCGAATATCGGAATGGTGAGCATCACTTATCCTTGTATTAGCAACTCCGGAAAATTTATCGGCACCGCAGGCCTGGATCTCGCTCTGGAGCGCATTCGAGAGATCACCAAACAACTCGACTTCAACTCGGAAACCGTATTCCTCGTCAGCCGCAACGGCCGAATCGTATCCCACCCCAACGAATCCTTAATGCTTGGCGAAAAAGGCTCGGGTGCTCGTATCGATGAACTGCCTGATGGTGCCGTTACCCTCTCCGATTCAGACGGTATCAAAATCCTCCGTATCAACGGAGAAGACCGCCGTATTTATTGGGCTACATCTGCTAGTTCCGGCTGGAAGCTCGTTCTAAATGTTTCTAATGCAACAATCCTGGCCCCTGTACGAACTCTCGCTTTGCAAGTCAGCCTACTTTCGGCAATCGCCCTTCTGGCGATGCTCTCCCTCCTGGCCTGGATAGCAAGACGATCCATTGAACCCATTCTCGCTTTGACCAGACTGGTAAACCAAGCCTCCCAAGGGCATTACCATTCAGCCCAAATCCAAGCGCTTTCCGTCCGAAAAGACGAAATAGGAGTGCTATCGCATGCCTTCTCTCAACTGCACGGCGAAATCCAACGCCGTGAATACCAACTCCAAGCCTGGAACCAAAACCTCACTGACCTGGTCACCGAACGAACCAACCAACTCCAAAATGCCCTCAATGATGCAGAATCTGCGAAAACCCAAGCCCTAAAAGCTAGCCGTGTCAAAAGCGAATTCCTCGCCAACATGAGCCACGAACTTCGCACTCCTATGAACGCGATAATCGGCTACAGCGAAATGCTAATCGAAGAACACTCACAATCCACGGCACACAAAGAAACGATCGAAGATCTCCAAAAAATCCAGTTTGCAGGAAAACATCTACTTAGCATCATCAACGACGTTTTAGATCTCTCAAAAATAGAAGCCGGTCGAATGACCCTCTACCTGGAAAACATCGATGTCGAAAAACTAATCCAAGAAATCGCGAAAACCGTGCAACCCCTTTTCCTAAAAGGGAATAATAAGTTCGAAACACACTGCCCACCGAACCTCGGTTCTATCCTCAGCGATCAAACCAAAATTCGACAAACACTCTTTAATCTTCTAAGCAACGCGGCTAAATTCACGCAGAACGGTTCCGTTGCACTTTCCGTAGAGCGCACCGATAACTCTATCTCCTTTACTGTCCGCGATTCTGGGATCGGTATGGATGAGTCCCAAATCGGGAAGCTTTTCGAGCCATTCACCCAAGCAGATGCTTCCACAACGAGAAAATACGGCGGAACTGGCCTGGGACTTACCATATCCAGGCACTTCTGCGAAATGCTCGGTGGGTCCATCTCCGTAACGAGCAAAATCGGCCATGGCTCGAGTTTCCTAATTACCCTCCCGACCCACTCCATCGATCCTGATACAAACACCCAAATACCCCCAGGCAATCCGAATTCTACAGGGTCTAAAACGCGGCAATTCTCACCCACCTCAACGAATCTTCCCAAAGTCGTTGTCGTCGACGACGATCCAAATACCATCGATCTCATTGCGCGATTCCTCAACCGCGAAGGCTACCAAGTCGTTCCAGTGACTGACCCTAAATCGACTTTAGCGACCATTCAAGCAAACCAACCTATCCTAGCAATCATCGACCTAATTCTGCCAGGCACTGATGGTTGGGCTCTTTTGAGGCAAATCAAGGATAATGCCTCCACCGAGTCGATTCCTGTCGTCATGATTTCTATCACTCCCGATCAACAAATGGGGCTCGCTCTGGGTGCTCTGGACTTTCTACCGAAACCTATCGAATGGCCAAGACTCCTAACGATCCTCGAATCCATCGGACACAAGGTTCCGAGCACCACAAAGTCCGCACTCATCGTAGAGGATGACCTGCAGACCGCCGAATTGACACAAAGGAACCTAGAGAAAGCTGGCTGGAAAACCTCCATCGCGACCAACGGAAGAATTGCCCTTGAATCCCTCTCCGCCGCACCTCCTGATTTGATCCTCCTGGATCTGATGATGCCCGAAATGGATGGATTCGAATTCGTTTGCAAAATGAACCAAAACCCCAACTGGACCCACATCCCTGTCGTCGTCCTGACCGCAATGGACCTTGATGAAACCCAAGAACAATTCTTCAAAGATCGCTCGATCAGTGTGCTTAGAAAGAACGGCCTAGCCTTCAACCAAATTATGGTCCATTTGCGAGACCATATCGAGCTACTACATTCCCAATCCAAGCCCAAGTAAAGTTGCCTAAATAGGATTCCTGATGACGCGAGTACTACTGGTTGAAGATAACGAACTGAATCGCGATATGTTATCGCGAAGACTCCAGCGTAGAGGTTTCACCGTCATGCTGGCTGTCGACGGACAACAAGGTATCGATATGGCGATCGAACAGCTACCTGAACTCATCCTCATGGATATGAATCTTCCAGTCATCGACGGCTGGGAAGCCACAAAGACTCTCAAGGCAAATCCTGCGACGCAAAAGATCCCAGTCATCGGATTGACCGCTCACGCTATGACCGGTGACCGCGAGAAATGCCTCGCTGCAGGTTGCGACCAGTACGACACTAAACCCATCGATTTCGAATCATTAATCGAGAAAATCCAAGACCTCCTGAAGAAAAACTCTTAATTTCCTCATGCAATCTGACCACCCTGAAATAGACAACACTCTCGCCCAAATTCGCCACGATCTGAAAACTCCGCTCAATCAAATACTTGGCTACAGCGAACTGCTGCTCGAAGAATCCGATTCCTACAACCACCCAAACCTCTCCAAAGATCTCCAACGCATCTGCGCTGCATCGAAAACACTTTTAAATCTGCTGAACGATCAAGTCACGTCGGGATTTATCTTCGCAAATCAGAACCTGCAAAACTCTCTGGCTCAATCCAAAGAACATACTTTTCAAACTCTCGAAAAGTCAATTCCTAAACCCGCTGCAAATTCCAATACACGAATCCCCAACGGTCATATTCTCGTTGTCGATGACCAACAAACCAACCGTGATGTGCTCGCTCGCATGCTCGTCTCCTCAGGACTCCGTGTTACCCAAGCTCAACACGGGGCTGAAGCAATCGAAATCCTAAGAGCGACTCCAAAGGAAAATGAACCTCCAATCGACGTCGTCCTGCTTGATATCATGATGCCAGTCCAAGACGGTTATGCGACCCTAGCCGAAATCAAGTCCGATTCCGTCCTACGGCACCTACCAGTCATCATGATCTCTGCTCTCGATGAACTCGACTCGGTTATTCGATGCGTCGAAATCGGCGCTGAAGACTATCTGGCTAAACCGTTTAACCCAACCCTACTTAAAGCGCGACTCGGGGCCTCGCTCGAAAAGAAACTTCTACGCGATGCCGAACAAACACACCTGCTTCAAATCGAATCCACCCAAAAACGTCTGTCCAAAGAACTAGATGACGCCGCGAAATACCTATGCTCACTTTTCCCATCACCCACTCAATTGCCTCTCCAGGTCGACTGGAAGCACCAACCCTGCTCGGAGCTAGGCGGGGATGCATTCGGTTATCATTGGATCGATGAAAACCACTTTGCAATCTACTTGCTTGATGTATGCGGACACGGTGTGGGTGCTTCTCTACTGTCCGCATCGGCGATCAACGTGATCCGTAACGGATACCTCCCAGTTGCCGATATGCGACAACCCAGTCAAGTTCTTGCGGCAATCAACGACATGTTCTTAATGGAACGCCAAAACAACATGTTTTTCACCCTTTGGTATGGCGTCTATAACCGCTCCACTCAAACCCTCAGCTACGGTGGTGCTGGTCATCCAGACGCGATTCTCAGAATTCCAACCGATCATGGCGTCAAACTAGAGAAACTATCCTCTACTGGACCTATCATCGGTATCATGGAAGGGATGGATTACGACCAACTTTCAATTCTTGTCCCAAAAGAGTCCGCTCTCATCGTCCCGAGCGATGGCTGCTTCGAAGTCATCCAACAAGATGGAAGCATGATGGATGCAGGCATCTTCGATTCCCACTTTGAGAATTGCGCTAGCGATCCCGAAGCACTTGAAAACTGGTTCATGCAATGCCAACATCGCCGAGGTGATGAAATTCTCGACGATGACTTCACTATCGTTCGGGCACTCTTCTAATGAGCCTAAACAAATGTCACTACCGTATCTGCTAAGGATGAGGACCTTCCGACAATGACCCACGCTGGGCCTTGATTGCTCGAACTGGCATGAAAATGGAAAGTCGAACGGAAACCTAGAATGATTGATGGAATTGAGCTCATTAGAAACCTCAACAAAACGGAACAGCGACTACTTTTGTCCTGGGCGGAAAAAGAAGGCTGGAATCCAGGTTTGCATGATGCAGATTCGTTCTGGCGGGTTGATCCTGATGGCTTTCTCGGAATCGAAGTCGGAGGCGTAATTGCAGGCGGCGGGGCTATTATTAAACACAATCCAGGATTCGGATTCATGGGTTTATTTATCATGCGTCCTGAATTTCGATCCAAGAAACTTGGCACAAAACTGTGGTATGCACGACGCGACCACCTGCTCTCTCGATTAGAAACTGGTGCGACCATCGGTTTAGATGCCGTTGATACCATGGTTCCCTTTTATGCTCGGGGTGGTTTTGTTCCTTACACACGTCAGGTTCGTTACGAATGGAGCGGTATTGCTGCAAGCAGTTATATTTCGGATGCGGTCATCATGCTGAAGAATTTCAATTTTGACATTCTTCAGAAATATGACCGTGATTGCTTTCCAGGAGCTCGATCAGAGTATCTCCGATTGTGGATACAGCAGCCCGACTCGCATGCTTTCGGACTTGAAAAACGAGGGAAGCTCAGGGGATTCGGAGCGATGCGTCCCTGCGTAGCCGGATGGAAAATCGGCCCGTTGTTCGCCGACTCCAGGGCAGACGCACAAGAGTTGCTCATGGCTTTTGGGCAACAAGCCAACGGGGAGTCCATGTATATGGATGCTCCTGAAAGCAATCCAGAGGCGAACTATCTGTGTCGATCGTTAGGCATGCGTGAGGTTTTTGGATGTGTTCGAATGTATCGGGGCGCGATCCCCAATCTCGCCGACCACAAGATCTACTCGATAACCAATTTTGAAATCGGTTGAATCCGTCGACGGTAGTGAGTTACAACCTTCTGAACATGTTTCAGCGCCTACGTAGTCGTGTTGCAGGATCCCATCGCAGTGGCCTGGTCATTTTGCTCAATGGTGATTCGGGGAATGTGGCGATCGAAAACTTTGCTACTCATCTGTTACTGGATTGAAATAAGGTGAGCGTACGATGGTACCATCTGGGTTTCTTAGGTACTTGTAGCGATGCTCAACTAGGCGACGAGAAAACCGCGAGAGCGATACTTTCGACATGAATTCGCTGAAAGAAGCTTGGGAGGGGTCTAGAACATGACGGGAGCTTAGCGATAACATCGGAAGTAGCATTTCATCGGCAGTATTCTCCGCGTGCCAAGCAGGGCGTGGCGGATTGAATGGATTGAACGGATTTTCTTCAGTATTGTCGTAGGATACGATTGCTTCCAACTTTGTCCCAGCTACCAATCGAACGGGAGGATCCGCATAGTAGGCAGCTTGCCAATTGAAGTCCCAGCGAGGGACTCGAATGAGAAGCTTTGGGTTAGTTTGATTGGGCTCGTATAGGTTGATTTCAATCCAACGTGCCAGGTGATGTGCATGTGGCACACAGACGACGAGTTCTGCATCATGGGGCAGAGTGTATTGAGCTTTCACTCGAAAGTCATTCACACCCTTGGGAATGACGGTGAAATTACCAGATAAGAAAATAATTTGTAGGTTCTGTATCCCAGAGTCTACGTCTGGAGAAGTTGGTTTTTCGAACCAAATACCTATTCTGCTTTTGTCCGTTTCGGTTTTACCGGTTCGCGAATAATGCATTTGGACCAGCAAGTCGGATTCGGCTGGAATCAAGATGGTGCTGCCTTTTGGACACACTAGTGCTTGCAATCCAGGGACATAGCCAGTTAGAAAGGCCATGCGCGGATATCCATCGGCGCGTGGGGTCGGATTACGGAATCCCGATTTATGAGGATCATAAAATCCGCCAATGCGATCATCCGCTTGGTCAGTCGTCGGACGGCCGATAGCGGCAGCCGCCTCGGTCACTATTTCATGAGGTGCATGCCCGATCAGTGCATGGTGAACGATCTTGCGATTCCCTGGAAGAAATTGAACGGCTCGAACCCGCCTGTCTTTGGGATCGTTCCATGGAAAGTGGAGGTTTGTGTAAACATCGGTACCGGTTGCACCGAGCGTCGTTTCCCCATCTTGCTGAAGAATCAGATCGGGTGGACCTAATTGCTTATCAAACTCGGAGTAATCCGGTAGGGGAGCCATTTCAGGTGCGTTAGCTGCATCGCCTTGCGGTTTCCCAGCCGCAATCCAATCCTGGAGCATCTGGATCTGTGAATCTGTAGGCTTCTTGCTTCCCAGCAACGTCATGTCGGTTTCAATCTGTGCAGGTGGCATACGTCTTGCCTGGATTTCTTCGATACCAAGTTCGATCCAATCAACTGCATCCGCATAAGTCATCAGGGAAAATGGCCCGGTATTGGTTGGGCTATGGCATGACTGGCAATTAGCTCTAAGGAAGGGAAGGACATCTTCGTAGAAGGTGATTTCATGATTGCCAGCGGTAGCAGTTGTGGGTTCTGGGCGGTCAATCGGGCAACCGGCGGGTTCGGTTTTTGGATTCTTTACGGTTCGGCCCGCAATCACATCTTCGAGCGCGTTTTGCAACTCGGGTTCTGGCTCGCCAGGAGTTTTCACCCCGCGTTCCTTGTAGCGATCATCAATTCTGCCTTGATAGACCACGGAGCCTTGGGCATTGAGGACCACAACTTCCGGAGTGACTGTGACTCCCATTTGACGAACCAGTTGAAAATCTAGATCGGTAAAAATGGGGAAATCGATGCTGTAATCTTTCTTAAATTGCTGGAGTTCTTCTGTCGAATTCAGTTCGCACACAATCCCAATAACACGCACGCCGTGTTTCTGGTAGGCCTTCTGAATTCCGCTAAGAACCGATCCATAGCGTTGGCTCATCGGGCAATCGGGGTAGAGAAAAGCAAGGCAGACCATCGAACCTTCCGAACCTAGAAACTCCTTAAAAGTAACCTCCTTCCCTTCGATGTCTTTGGCTTTGATCTCCGAGACGTTCCCTTGTGTAGATTGAGAATGACGTTCGGTTTGTGTATATCCATAACAAATCGCTAAAAGCAATGAGCTCGTGCACAGAATAGACGCAATAGAACGTTGGAGGTGTGGAATCATGATGGCTTTGCTGTGAGGTTGCTTTCAGAGTGCGTGAAAGGATGATTGGGCCCGTGCAATAGTCGTCCCACCCATGATTAGCGGACTAGAGATGCGGACGCCCTTTGAGAGACATCGTGGTTTGCCGGAATAGTGCAGAACGGTACCCAGCAACATTGCAACTCCACGCAGAGCGTCCAAATCTGATCGGCGATCTGTCATTGGGATTTCCTTCTATCTTGGTAGTGCAAAATAGCAATGGTCAGAAACGCTGCAACACAAAGTTGCGCGATGAGCGCTAAGATTGGAATCCAAATCGAGGGGTTGTACTGACCTAGGTTCATCCAATAAGTCGGTACACCTGCTCCTTCACTACGACACCCTCGGTGAGACCAGTACAACGGGGAGAATAGCATCGCCATCCATTTCAAGATTCCACCTCGTATGGGTAATATGGTGGCACTCAAAAGGACTTGAGGGGTGATCAGCAATGGAATATTCATCACTCCTTTGTCTGTTGCTCGAACCAACGACGAAACGATCAACCCGATCGCGGCGCATGCAAGTGCCGCTAGCCAATTAAAGACGAATTCCAAGGGAGCCCCCCTTCGATAGGAGCTCATGGGAATCTCGCCTCCTAACGCCGCACGCAATTGAAATCCGATTTCAACGCAAACGGTGAAAATTGCAACTTGAACGGCTAAAGTGATCGAGAGATTTAAAATTTTCGCAAGGACATAAGGAACGCAACGCAGTCCATGGAGTCGCTCGAGCTCAAACATGGCTCGCTCCTTAACAATCTCTTTGTACCCAACGACAAATCCTAGTATCATCATGATAATACTCATCAAAGAGATGAGCTTATAGGTACCAGCCGGATCGACGATTTCGGTTTCTGGCGCTACGGGAATCCGGTCGGTCAAAGCGTCAACAATCAGGCGCGCTGTCGAAGTGTCGCGAAGGTGTGCAAGCATTCTGGGTTGGCTATCAAGAAAGACTCGGAGCTGTGCCGCAACTGGTGAGTCTTGTGGCATCTCGTCGGCATCAATCGCGTCGCGAACCTCGCCCCAGACGTCTGCAAGGACGTCTTTCTCAGACGGATCCAGAAACCTCGTTATCATCAGCGGTTCGCGAAACGGTGTCGCGGTGAAACTCGCTAAGACCAATGCGGCAAGAGCCATCGGTAAGAACAACGCAAGCAAGGCCGACGCGCGATCGCAAAGCATCGATTCCATCCCGCGGCGAAACAACGTAGAGAATTGCTTGGCGAAAGAAATCTGATCATCGCCTTTCGAGTCCCCGCTCCCATTCAGTACCGCAGAAACCGATTCTTTGGATGAAACCGATTCTTTGGCCGCCGAAAACAAACTAGATGCTGTCCATTGATCTGGCCAGAAATCGACAGGTTTATCTTCGATTTCCAGATAAATATCCGAGAGCCGTTGAACACCGAAATGAGCTAAAGCTTCGCTTGAAGTCCCATAAAAAACAACGCGTCCATTTCCTATGATTAGCAGCCTGTCGGCACGATCCACATTGTCCAGGTGATGAGTGATTGCCAGGACCGTAGTCCCTAGTCGCGATTGTTCACGCAACAATCCCATGATCCTCGCTTCGGTAGCAGGGTCTAGTGAACTGGTTGCTTCGTCGAGGATCAATAAGCCGGGGTTGGAAAGAATCTCGGCTGCGAGACTCGCTCGCTTGGCCTCCCCTCCTGAGAGCAATCGAATCGGACGGTCGGCTACTTCGACAAGCCTTAGCTCCGTCAGCGCTTCGCTCACTGCCAAATTCCGGTCTTGGAGACTGAACGACGCTGGTAAACGAATCTCGGCGGCATAACCCACCGCTCTTCGTACCGTTAGCTCCGGAGGATTGATATCGACTTGCGGAACATATCCGATGCGCCCTCGAAACGCCTCGCGGGAAGCTGTTAGGTCCCTTCCATCGATGAGAATCCTACCCGAGGCCATTCTATGCTCACCAAGAAGGGTGCGCGCAAGCGTGGATTTTCCCGCACCACTCGGGCCGAGTACACAGACAAATTCGCCCGGTTCGATTCGAAAATCAATGTCCTGAAGGATGGGAGCCGACTGCTTCTTTAAACTTGCATTTCCATCGACGCGCACATTTTCAAAACGAAGCGATAATCCTTGGGATTTCGGAGTTTGCTCCACAGTAGAATTCCTAAAGCGTTAAGTATCTATTGGACCGTTAAATGGCGATTCATCTTGAAGCGTAGCGATGCGAAATTTACGTTTTTTGCCTGATGAAATTGCTAACGGACTGCCGTACCAACACCGCGATCATTGTGCGATTCGGACTACCAGCAATTGTAATGGGTAAGCGCGTTTTCGACACGTCTTCCTGATGCTTGTACTCACATGCAGGAACCTGCGGCTACCCATATCCACCGAGTCGGAAAGATACTGATTTTACTAGCATTTGACAAGAGCTGATCGCCTGTTTTGCCTCCCTAGAAAGTGGAATTCCCTATGCTTAAGCAAACATAACCTATTTCGTGGAGGATTTCGATAACCAAAACACGTAGAAATTTCACTGCTGAGCAGAAGGCCGCAGTCATTCGACGGCGCCTCATGAAAAATCGGCTGAAAGTGTTTTGGCCCAGCGTAAGTATCGTAAACGTTTGTTACGTTTAGCTCAGTAAATTGAACGACCATACAACTGCTGGGCTTCTTGGAGGCTCTGGCCCCAAATCAGGGTGATCTATCGCTCGAATCGAGGGTCGACCACAACATCACTCGGGTCGTATCGGGCATCGCGCATACAGCGCTTGAGCCAAGTGTTGGCGCCCAAGCCGCAGCGAGTATTCTTCGCACGTTAATTTTGCACCTGTGGGCAGTGTACTTCGCCCACTTCGTCAGCGTTGCTTCCCATCGAATGGAGACGAAATCGCAGTAATCTTCTGCGCTCCTCGCCGATCCATTTCTCCTCGACAAGTTCCGCACCCATCCGTTGGTAAAAATGGTAGATCCGATCTGAAGTTGTCGCCCAAACCCATCGGAATCCTAGTTTGTACAAGTCATAAAATACAGTACGACGGAACTGAAAATCACCTGTTAATCCCCAACGTTCGCTATTGATTGCAGCGATCGCTTCGCAGTGAGCGTTTGTATCACCTTCCTGCTCGGGTGTTTGAAATCCAAACGCAGATGCTTGAAATTGGTGCATACGAACATTGATTGCTATACCGGAGGTGATTGTACGCTGTTCGTTCCGCCAACAGTAAATTCTTTGATCGTTGTATCCGATCCGCATTGCTAGTCGCTGATTTTGGTCATCCCAAAGCCAAAGGCTTCGGATGATTCGATTTCCTGGCACCTTGCTAAACGCCGTATAGAGAGCCTTTTCCCATTCGATGATCGCGTTTGGATCATTCAGATTGAGTAATTCTAGGTCCACAGATTAACTTCTCCTCAGAAATTCGACTGCTACCGGTCTACGAGGACTGAGTGTGACGTCCGTGCGGTCTCCTGCTTCTGCTACGGATAGATTGCATTTCCCCAAATGAAAATTTCTAAAAATCCACAGTAACGCTACTTTGATTTCCATTAAAGCTGCTCCCATTCCCAAACACAGATGTGGACCTGCCCCGAATGGGAGGTAGGCTGTTCTTGTATTCTTATCCAGATTTGCGAATCGTTCAGGTCGGAAAACCTCTGGATCGGACCAAACACTTGTTGAGCGATGGGCCCCATAGATGGACAATACGACGAGAGTTTTGGCAGGAATTCTATATTCCCCCAGCAAGTCTGGAGCATTGGTGCGTCGCACGATTTGATATACAGGAGGATGCAGTCTGAGCGACTCATTAATCACGTTATCTAAAGGTCCGTGGCCTTTCAACATGGCGTTGTCCAAGGAACCTGATGCGAAGCAGCGATCGGCTTCCTGCTGACATTGTTCTTGCCATGATGGATGCGCGGCGAGTTCCATAAGAGTCCAAGCCAAGGCCGCGCTGGTTGTCTCGAAGCCTGCCAGAAGTAGGGTGCGCAATTCATCGTGAATCGCAAGATCGACACAATTGTCTTCCGCCCTTGGCGTCCAAGTATTGCGCAGTCTCCCCGAAAGGTAGTTTGGAAGTTCTTCCGCAGAAGTTCCTGAAAGGCTCGGTGTGGCTTGCATCAACGCATCGACGGTTTTCTTTGCACCGACCAGGGAACGATTTTGCGGGGTGGGAATCCAGACAGGAAGTCGAATAAGGCTCGCATTGCGTCGCTGAGCAGATTGCATTGCCAGTCGCAGGCTTCCGGAAAGTGAATGGGCCTCATCGATGTTTAGTTCGCGTCCAAGAATCACGATACCGATAACATGAATTGTCAATTGCCGACAAAATTCAAGCAGGTCATCGATCGTCGCACTCTGAGAGTGATTAGGTAGTTGCTTGAATAGTTTCTCCGTCGCCAAAGACGTGCTATTGGACACCTGGCGAAGGAAATCTGATCGCATTTGAGGGACGATCCAAGCTCGTCGATGTTTCCAGTGCTGCCCTTCGGTTACAAGCAGTCCTTCCCCCGTGACCTTTGCAAAACTACGATATTGAAACGATCTTTGATATTGGTTTGGACGGTCCTCCAACACCCGTCGAATCCATGTAGCGTCCGAGATTGCCAGAAATGAGTGGTGCAGCAAACGAAAGCGGGCCATGCCGCCATTTCGTTCTGCGAGTTCCATACAGAATCGATGGGGAGATTTACGAAAGGGAGCAAGCGACCCTGACCACCCACGTTCTGGCGCAGCAGGTATTGCTTGCCACGGCCGAGTCATTTTAAGGGACCTCTCTCGTTGTTGTGTTGATCGCCTGCATCGCCTTTATTCCTGTATCGATTTGAAAACTCTTCCATGAAGGTTGCAAGTCGACAAGCGGACGAATACTCGACGCCATTGTAGAGCGAAATGCGTAATCCACCCAGCGTTCGATGCCCTTCGAGACCTCGAAAACCCACCTGCTCTGCTTCCTGAAGAAAGGTGCTTTCAAGTTGGGGCGAACGAAGCCTAAATGCGATGTTCATTGCAGACCTGAATTTTGGGTGGGCATGTACCTCCCAAAAATCTCGGTCCTTGTCAAGGACATCGTAAATGCAGGTGGCTTTCCGAGTATTCACACGGTCCATTTGTTCCAGCCCGCCGATAGAATCGAGCATCCAACGAAGAACAAGTCCTAGAACATAGATGGCAAAGACAGGTGGAGTGTTGTAGACAGAACCCGCTTCAACATGACGATGAAACGAGAGCATTGCAGGAACATCCCTGCGGCGGCAACGGTCTAAAAGCGATTCATGCATTACAACTACGGTTACTCCCGCAGGCCCAAGGTTCTTTTGGGCATGAGCATAAATCATTGCATATCTCTCGCAGTCAATCGGCTTGGACAAAAAATCCGACGACATGTCGCAAATGCGAGATACAGAATCGATACCAGGGATGTCGTGAAACTGTAATCCTTCGACGGTTTCATTCGAAACGTAATGGAAATAACTTGCTTTATCATCAAAAGATAGGTCCCCGGCGGTGGGTAAGTTGCGGTATCCGCCCGAGGATCCATCCCAACCTACATTCACTTTTCCAAACAGTTGTGCATCAGGTATCGACTTGCTACTCCAATACCCACTTCGGATGTAATCCGCCCGTTCGTTCGGATGATGGAGTAGTGCTTGCGGAATCATTCCGAATAATAAGCTACTTCCACCTTGCAAAAACAGGATGTGATAGGAGTCATCGATTCCTAATAGCGATCTCAGATCCGATTGCGCCTGGGCCACAACGTTTGCAAACCAGTCGCTTCGATGGCTGATCCCGAGAACGGACAGACCAATTCCGGGGACCGAGAGAATTGCCTCACGCGCCTGCAAAAGGACACTTTCTGGCAGTGCACCTGGACCGGCAGAGAAGTTATTGTCGTTAAGATTCCCGAGATTCATCGAAAATTAAGGATCCTTTTTGTACCATAGATGATGCATAGGCCGAGCTGTTTTCGAGGGCGGTCGAGTAAGATACCGCTAGTTATCAAACGCATAAGGTCTTTTTAAATGGAAGCCTTCCACGGGGGCAAGAGTACCAGTTCGGTCTTGCCACACCTGAATGTGGAATTCAAACCGAACAGCCTTGTGGGACCTGATTCCTGACGGATTCCAATGACCAAAACACTATCACTTCCACAAACCCAAAACAATGTCCTCTAATTCCGATTGCAGTTTGTCTCCCTGGCCAGTGTTGCGCAATCTCACCTCGTCGATCCTAAGTTTTCAACAGCCTCACACGTACTACGGTTGGACGTCGGTCAACGTCACTGAGACCATGCGAGCCATCGCAGACTGCCAGCGGGCCTGCCGCATTTCTGTATCGCTGCATGCTTACCTAATTCGCTGTATCGCATTGGCCGCCGCGGAGCATCCAGGTGTAATCACTTACCGCCACCGTAATACTTTGATCCAGTACAAGAGCGTTGACATTGGGACTGCCTTAAACAAAGAGCAGCCTGACGGCAGTCGTTTACCGATGATTTATATTGTACGCGATGCTGAAAGTAAGAGTTTTGCTCAAATCAACTGGGAGTTTCGTACGGCTGTGCGAAGTGATCTATCGCGCGATCCGGGCGTTCTGGCGAGACGTCGTTTCGCACGCCTGCCCGGGCCCCTAAGGTATCTAGCGATGAAGCGAGCTCTGCGACACCCAAATGGAGCGAAAAAGCTTTATGGAAATCTGCAATTCACCAGTCTATATCAAAGTGACTTCCGAATGCCTCTTGTACCTTTTCCGCCCAATCTCGGAACGATTAGTATCGCGGCTGGTTCGGTCTCTGATGCTTTCTTGCCTGATGACCAAGGCAAGCCGAAATTGAGTAAAGTGCTCCATTTTGGTGATGCTATGAACCATGATGTCATCGACGGCATGCCATGGCTCCAGTTTGTTCGTCGAAGGGCGGAACTGATCGCGAATTGTACGGAATTGGACGAGTCCTTTATCGCCGAAACCCTCCGACTCCGTGATTCGAACTCCCCATGAAAAACTAATGGCAAGGCTTGCAAATTTTATCCCAAGGTCAGCGGACGACCGAGAAGGCCAACCGTTGGAGCTCGATGGCCAAGTCGACTTCCTGGATAATCGTCTTGCTATGGACCGAAGGTTGTACAGCGATCGGCGCGAAATTGAGAATTCCGGGGATGCCTGCTGCTTCGATCGCAAAAACCACCGACTGGGCCGCATCGGCCGGCACGGCCAGGATGGCAAGGTCGATCGCATGGAGTTTCGCAAAGGTCCCGAGCTGATCGAGGCTTTGGATCTTCAATTGCCCGATAGGTTTTCCGATCTTTTCGGCATCGGTGTCGAAGGCTCCGAGCAGATCGAAGCCTTGCTC
>Ga0315899_10003823_pt1 | contig 16372 bp, 19 predicted proteins | sample LakEriMetagenome_2_FD_203518 | JGI IMG/M metagenome (GOLD analysis project Ga0315899, IMG submission 203518) | Freshwater fungal communities from buoy surface, Lake Erie, Ohio, United States - Buoy 4 MA112 | ecosystem: Environmental > Aquatic > Freshwater > Lake | place: USA: Lake Erie, Ohio... | reverse complement strand
AGCATGTCTCTAAAAAACAATTCTAACACACAGCATGTCTCTAAAAAAACTGGAAACCAATTTGTACCACGAATTTCTTATTTGAGCTGAGGTTATTAATAATATATTTCCTCCCCAGTCTAAAAAATCTGCGCATTATGATAACCCTTTCCTTCGGATCAGATTTGGCTTTTCAGAGGAAGTGCTGACGGGGACGGATGAACGGAGCGCACAATGCCGAAGACGACGACTGGCAGCCTACAACAGCTGAAGCTGTTACAGATTATTCCTGCGAGCAGGTCTTGTTTGCTACAGTCGCCCTGACCCTCTACGGGTCTTCAGTCCAATTGGCTACGCGGTGATGAGTTGAGTGTTTGAGAGTATGCCAGGGCTTTGTTTTCCTGACATGATCGAGCACTTGCATGGGCAGGTGGAGGAAGAGTCCGAGGGGCACAATCTACGGATAGAGAAAGAGCAAATACGGAACACCGTCAAGCTGCATGACTCTGCCTTGTTGACATGGGGAGACGGCAAGGACGGCAAACTGGGGCACCATACCGAAGAGTCGTTACACGTGCCGTATGTGATCACGGCACTGCAGCAGATACCGATTATGTCGGCGGCGCTCGGCAAGCGGCACTCGCTGTTCCTGACCGAGGAGGGCATGATACTCGCGTGCGGAAATGGCCAGTTCGGGCAATTGGGCCTCGGTGCCGTAGAGGACGTGCGCCTGACTCCTGTGCTTATCCAGGGCCTGCACTCGATAAAGCAAATAGCAGCTGGCGAGTATCATAGCATGGCACTAAACGACCAAGGAGTGGTGTACTCCTGGGGGAGCGGGTCCTGGGGCAAGTTGGGCCTTTCATACGACGGCAATGTCAGCAACCCCCGCGTCATTTCGACATTGACGAGCAGCAGTGTCAAGTTTGTGGCATGTGGTGGGCACCACTCGGCCTGCATCTCCTTCTCAGGTCATACACATACCACACACACACACACACACATACACACACACACACACACACACACACAGCTTCAGAAGAAAAGGCGTAAACTTTGGCTTCTGCGTTATTTGGAGTAGTCTAGCGCGCTTGCGCCTGCATGCACCGCTTGATGGAGCACGGCTTGGTGCAAGCCGCGCACGCTTGTGGTCCGCGAGGTTGAATAAGAGGCGTGGGCCACGTGGTTGAATACGCCCTCGAAGCACAAAGCTGCAAGGTTGAATAAGAATAAGCCCTTAAGCCCTTAAGCCCTTTCAAGCCGCCTCCGCCCCTCCAAAGGCCCCGTCGGCCTTCTTAGCCTGCATGATGCTTTCAGGCCCTCTAGCAGGACTAGCACCGCTTGACATGGTACTAGCTCATATGAAGCGGTGAAGCTCTCAGAGTCACATGGTCTCTTGAGCCCTTGACGCAAGTGCTAGCTCTTGTCTTGTCACATGGTGCTACTAGGGTGCTGTCTCCTGTCTGTCAAGCGTGCCACCATGCTAGCTCCTCCCCACCCGCGTGCCCTTCCTTCCTTCCTCATGCTTTCACGGCAAGTGGCATATATATATATATATATATATATATATATATATATATATATTAGTATATATATATATATATATATATGTACGCCACTGGCCGTGAAAGCATCTACACACACACACACACACACACACACACACACACACACACACACACACACACACACACACACACACACACACACACACAGGAGACGTCTGGACATGGGGCAAGGCATTCCGGGGGCAGCTGGGACACAAGGACGTGCAAGAAGAGTATTGCCCGCGCATAGTCACTCTGTTACGTCGCAAGGGCGCGTGCAAGATAGTGTGCGGCGACGACCACACAATGGTCAAGAGTGTGACGGGGCGGGTGTATGTGTTTGGGGCCAACCATCAAGGACAGCTGGGCCTGGGAGATCTCGTCGATCGCCTCATACCCATTGACATTGATGGGCATGGCGGCATGGATGCCATGTTTAGCAAGGACCCCGTGGCCGACGTGGCAGCCAAGGGAACGCTCTCGATCATTCTGACCAACAGTGGCAAGGCCTTGATGTTCGGGGACGCGGCCGACGCCCAGTACCAGCAGTTTCGCCGCCCCTCCCACATCCACGTGATACCCAAGGGGGAGTTCATATCAGCGGTGGAGTGCACGAGCAATCGGTGCTATGCGCTGTCGGATGTGGGCAGGATCTACAGGTGGAGCGTACGAGACATCAACTTGGTCCCCGAAGCCTCGGCACTCGAGCCCTTCCATGCCATAAGTGGTGTTTTCCGCCTGTTTTGTGGCGCACACCACATGGCGGTCCTTTGCACGATATCGCACGGGCTTACAGCCACGATGATGACGCGGCAGAAGGTCGGGGAGGTGGCGCACGACATTTCTGCCCCCAACAAGATCAAAGAGGCGGACGAGGCCTCGCAAGTGGCGCTCAAGGTGATGCCTGAGTTTCTTGACGACTTTGACGGCGGCTCCACCTCTGAATCGCCCTCGCGCGAGGGCGATGGCTATGTCATGACCTACGGCAAAGGCCTCGATGGGCGCCTGGGCCACGGCCTCACGTACTCGCTGAGTGAGGCCAGTAAGCTCAAGCCCGCCAAGGTCGAAAAGCTGTCCAAGAACTCCATCTGCTTCATCGGATGCGGCAAAGACTCTACCTTTGCTATCTCCGACACGGGGCGCCTATTCACGTGGGGCAACCAGCAGTTCGGCAAACTCGGCCTCAATCACTCCCACTCCTGCATGTCTGTGCCCATGCAGGTCAGCACGCTCACTAAGTTCAACATCGTCCTGTGTTCCATGGGGCGCAACCATTCGCTCTGCCTCTCGGACAAGGGCAACCTCTTTGCATGGGGCAGCAACACATTTGGACAGCTGGGGCTGGAGGGAGTGACGGCCTCGGTGTCAACACCGCAGGAGGTCCCGACAGGTCGGGACCTCAACATCAGGCACCTGGCCTGCGGCGGCTTCCACTCGCTCCTCTGCAGCTGGACCTTCGAAATCTTCACGTGCGGCAAGGGGTGGCACGGGCAGCTGGGACAGGGCGACTACGAGTCTCTCACGGCCCAGTCGAAGACGCTGCCCTACTTCAAGAAAATCGCCGGTGGACTTGGCGCGGGCTACAGGTGCGTGCGCGTCTTTGGCGGCACTGAATCGTCGGCGGCCCTGACAGAGGATGGCGCCATCTTCACGTGGGGACAAGGCTCCCAATGCCAGCTCGGGCACAACGGTGTCAACAATGAGAGCAAACCCCGCAAGGTCGAGCGCCTCTCCAAGGACGTCGTCGTGGACGTTGCCATGGGCAAGTCGCACTCGGTTGCCCTCGATGCAGAAGGGCGTCCGTGGACGTGGGGCAAAGGTAACAACGGCCAGCTCGGCATTAGCGAAAAGGGCGACAAAGAACGCCTGCCGCGCCCTGTGGAGCTCTGCCGGCGCGCAATCCCTCGCGCGGGTATGATCGGCACCAGTGATGAGGAGATCCCCTGGGGCTCCGTCTACTACATGCGTGAAAAGGACGAAAAGGGCATCGGTGAGGTCGACAAGCGCATCGTAGAAAACAACGGCAAGGTCATCCAGGTCTCGGCCACCAACCCGTGCCTCTTCCTCCTTGTCGCTCGCATCGCCGCACATTTTCCCGACAGTTTTTCGGCACCTTGGCTCGACGCCTAGAGCTCAAGAGCTAGTTATGACTGAAGCTAAGCTAGAATGTAGCTATCACTCAAGCTAGAATGAAGCTTGTCACAAAGCTAGTGACTAGCTACCTGCCGTCTGCGGTTGCGCCACAGGAAGCGACACCCCTGTTGCCCCATGCCATGCCGCGTGGTGTGTTGCTGCACGCGAGGCGGATGTGGTGTGTTGCTCCAAGCCATGGCATGCCGTGTGGTGTGTTGCTCCATGCAGTGCTGTGGCGCAAGCGTGGCGGGTCAAGTCACGTGAGGACGACAACAGGTGGCAGCGGACAACAACTACACCATCATGGTCATGGAGCGGCCGGCCAACCAAGACGAAATCAGAGAATACAATCTATCAGTGGTTCTTGTCCCCTAGGCAGTCACTGTCTGTACGTTTACGTGCATGTTGTTGGATGTTGGATGCTGCAACACAGCAGGAGCGCGGCGAAGAGTTGGATGAGGGATGAAGAGTTGGATGAGTGCCACCCCTCCGGCCCTAACCCCCGCGAAAAGCCTTAACCCCCTAAGCGAACTGCAGCGGAGAGAGGGTGCATGTGTGTGTGTGTGTGTGTGTGTTTACACAAACACACACACGGGCCTGTGTGAAGAGGACACGCAGAGTGCCAAGACGCCCGAGACGCTGCAACACGCCCTGACGTTTGTCACCATGCACGCACACCTGCATGCATGCACATCTGGCAGACATCGGGGAAAGGAGGCGTCAAGAAGATGACTGAGTACACGGTGGTGCGCGAGCTCTTCTGCTGCGGCAGCGGCAAGGGAGGCGTCATGCAGAATCAGGGCAAGGAGAACGAGTACCTCCCGCGCCTGATGCCCATGGTCGAGGGTGGCAACGAACATCTGGACTGCGTTGTGGGTCTCTGGGCTTGCATGTTACCTTGCGCAGAGAGTGCTTCCATGTTGACATGCGTGTCTCTGCGCGTGCATTTTGCCTATGCACCTTGCCTCGCCCAAGGAGGCGCACATGGTAACATGCAAGCCCAGAGATATGCATGGCAACGTGCCATCGCTCTCTGCGCCTTCCTGCGCCTGGAAGCAAATGGGCAGAGCGATTGATGATGTGTTGTTTATTGGTACTCGATTCAGTAACCTCTACACGGCAGTGCATACGCCAGCCTAGGCCGCGTGTGTTTATCAATATGTAACCACATGCTTCAACACCATGTAAGGACAAGCACACGCCCATAGCAACATGCGGATAACAACATGGGGATAACAGCGGCGGCGGCGGGGAGGCATCACATAGCGCTGCTGTGCTATGAGGATCCCCTCATGAACGTGGAGGCAGCCACCAAACAACTTTCCGATTGCCATAACAGCAAGGCGAACACGGTCCCAGCCAACCAACCCTACCTCACCCTCCAGCCCCTCTCCGCCTTGCTCCATTGCTAGAAGCAGCAAGTCTCCTTCCTCCCTCTTCCTCTTGTGTGCTCACTGGAGGCTCTGCTCCATGCTCCCTTCCTCATCCCTTCCTCATTGCCACCATACATGCCTGCCGGGACTTTCTGGGAAGGTACGTGGAGCTTGACCTGCTGCTTGCCTGCTTCTTGCCCCTCCATGCCAAAGGGGCAAGGAGAGCAAGGCAGGCGAGCAAGGCAGGCAAGCTCAAGCGCTTACTAAGTGTACACTAAGAGACTATGTAGAGGAGAGCCGTCCGTAGATCCGAGCCTCAGTCTTGGCTTGTCGTGATGCGATGTGGTGATGCGATAGAGTCCTGCAAGAGGGAGGGGGCAAGTGTGGTGCGACGTCAAGTGTTGTGCGACGTGGAGCCAAGTCATGTGTCGTCTGACACATGAGTGCTGCCATGTGTGACGACGCATGCTGCCTGCTTGTCTCATCAGGAGGATTTCCGCAAGCTCGACAAGTTAACGGAGGAGGTGTTGAAGTTGAAAGACGAGGATGAGGTGCCTGAAGAGGACCTGAACCCCGACGCCGAGAAGCCCAACCCGTTTGACCTCGACCGGCACCATGTATGTTTGCTCATCTTCTCCTGAGGCGCGAGAGGCGTCTCTGGCGTCCTCAACGGGCCCAGAGACACGTGCCCTAAACGCGTTGCGTTGAGCTTGTCACTAATGCGCGCCCCCATGCATGGTGTTGCACTACAACAACAGGACATCAAGAAGTTCTTGGATCGAGTAGAACACATGGCCAAAGATTCGCAGGCCAAGTGTGCCGAGATCCTGATAGACTCGGACGTGGACCTGGAGACCCTCTCCACCTTCCGCGCTCAACACGGTGGCGATGAAGCACTCCGGCAACTCGTAAGAACCCAAAAGTAAAAAAACCCAAGGCCTCCGCCAATCAGCCTTTTTCTCACAGCCCCGTGTCTGAGGGGCTGGGGCTGTGGTGGAGTGCGTGTGTGCTTTCACAGCAGCTACACGTACACGTATCCTGGATGTGGAGGAGGGCGTCTTGCAAAGGCGAAGCGAGGCACACACAGAAGCTCACGTCTACATGCTCATGTGCATGCATGCGCCTGCAAACAACACATGCACAGGGTATCACAGCGATCGGGGCCCGCCGCCGCCTGCTCAAGGCCATAGACGGCATGCCACGCAAATGGAAGCCTACCTTCTATGCCTACAAGGTCTAAACCCTAAACCCTAAACCCTAAACCCTAAACTCTAAATCCTAAGCCTACCTTCTATGCTTACAGTCCTACCAGGTCTTTCTGTCTGCGCGTGTGCGCGAGCCCTGCTTGTACATCGCTTTTTTTAGCTTTAGCTGGCCCTTTCCCCCCTCGGCGTCACCCCTCCTCGGCGTCCTCAGAGTCCGAGGCCTTCCACAGCAAACACCCACGCGCGCCTGCCCACTCAAATCAGAACCCACCGCATCCACAGTCTATCGCACCTGCCCTCTTGCTCTCACACTTTCTGCATTTCTGGCACCAAGTGTGGCATCAAGTGTCGAAAGTGTGGCATCAAGTGTCGACAGGTGTAGGATGCACGTCCAATGCTTACAGCTGCCGTGGAATGCTTAAAGCTCCGCACGCACAAGTACCAAGCTTGACAGCAAAGCTGGCGTGCACATGCTACACCCATCTGTATCCAGCTGCCGTTGAATGCGGAAAGCGTGTGTCGAAAGCTCGCGTGCAATGCTTGCGTGCAATGCTTAAAGCTCGCGCCCTTGACACACGCACAGACGGCAGACAGCCTCTTCATATCTTGGCCCGACTCCCTCGCCACCGAGAAGAACAGAAAGGCCGCGGCCGCTGAAATCCGCTTGCAAGGTCTCTCTGCCCTCTCTCCCCCGCTCCCTTCCTCTCTCCCTCTCCCTCCCCGACACCCGAGCAGGAGGTGATCGCGACTCTCCCTCCTCCCCATCTTTTCATCACGTTTGACTTTCTCTTGGTAATGTGCGCACGTGCGCAAGTGGATTCAATTGTTCAAGGTATACTTACGTCAAGTGAAAGCGTGTACGTACATAAATGCGCTAAAACCGAGGGCGCATGGATGATGGATGATGGATGGATGGGCATGCATGGCGCGTATGATGCATGGCAATATGGGTGGCATTAAATGGATAGATGCACTACATGCATGGCACCCATGATGCATGCCCAGACATGATGCATGTACATACTTGCAATGCATGCGCATACATGCATGCATGCGCGTACATGCGCATACATGCATGCACTCGGCACGTACATGCATGCGTCCTTCGATGCCATGTACGTGCATGCATGCATGTATGCGCATGTACGTGCATGCGTCCTTCTATGCAAGCTTCTTGATCAAACAGGCATGGGCATGGTGTGGCTCAAAGCATGCTGGTATGCCCTGAGGAATGCATTTTTGCACGGGTGCTCTCTGTGACACATGTGTCATGTGTTGACTCGAGTGTGGCCTCATGTGTAACGTGTCATGTGTAACGTGTCATGTGTAACGTGTCATGTGTTGACTCGAGTGTGGCCTCATCGTGTTACACATGGGCGGAAAACACGCAGATGCCAACGATAAAGACAACCCGTTTATGCGCCTGCATCGCAAGAAGTTCGGGGGCAACATCTTCAAGGCACTCGCCCGCTTTGCCGAACAGCAGCATTTCGAAATCATCAAGGAGCGAGCCAACCTTCGCTATCAAGGAGAGGCTGATGGCGTGTACAAATGCTTCACGTGGGGAGTGGGCATGCATGGGCGCCTAGGGCACGGGTACAACATCTCTTACGCTACCCCGCAGCCCATGATGCATCTGGGGCGCTCCCAAGTCCTCAAGCTCTCTCTCGGGGCGCATCACTCGATCGCGTGCACATACGACGGCTCCGTCCTCAGTTGGGGCAACGGTCAGTACGGGCAGTTGGGTAACGGGCAGAGTGCGGAAGACTATAAGGGAGTGGGAGTCAACATCTCCATGACACCAAAGGCTGTCGCCCACCTCAAGCGCTACTTTGTTGTGTCCGTTGCCGCTGGGCGCTGGCACAATCTTGCCCTCGTCAACGACCGCACTGTGTGGGCCTGGGGCGACAACAAATTTGGGCAGCTGGGTCTGGACCATTTTGTGACCCAGGGCATCCCTCGACAAGTGACGACCCTCGACGGCCGCTGCACCTGCTCTATTCACTGTGGCAGCTGGCACTCAGCCGCCATCAACGAGTCCGGCAAGATGTTTCTCTGGGGCAAAAACAGCTTTGGCCAGGTGGGAGATGGCTCCGTCAAAACCCGCAATCACCCGTACCTCAACAGTTCCCTCCGCTCCATTGGCAAGGTGCGCACGTGCGCACTAGGCGCGCATCATTCGGTGGTGGTCCTGGTGGCCAATCTCGTCTACTCATTTGGTCGCGGCGACAAGGGCCAGCTCGGCCTCCCCAAAATAGACGATTACCATCCTGACAAACTGAAACAAGAGGGAAGCAAAGCGAGCTACAAGATCCAAGTCGTGCCCGCAGAGATTGTTGACCTAACCAACTGCAATATCTGCCAGGTCTCAGCTGGAGACACGCACACCCTGGCGCTGTCGGTGTTCGGTGAAGTGTGGTCGTTTGGCGGCTCCGAATATGGCCAGTTGGGTCACGGCAACATCGTGGACATCAGATTGCCCACCCCGATCCTTCCTCAGCGCCACAACATCCCTGCCAACATTCGGCATGTGTGCGCGGGCTACACCTTTTCCATGGCCGCTACTGACACCGGAGAACTGTATTCGTGGGGCCAGGGAGAGTCGGGCGAGCTGGGGCATTCGGCAAAGATTCTCATGTACGCGCCCACGGAGGTGGCGGAACTGCGTGATGTGCGCTACATCGCAGCTGGCCACCGGCACGCAGCTGCTATTACATTCACCGCGGCCCTCGCACATCTTGGGGCGGACTCGTCTGCCTCCGGCGAGGCGGAAGCTAGCAGCAAGTCCAAGCCATCGGCGTCCCGCGCTGGCAAGAGCTCAGCAGCAGCATCATCGCGTGGGAGTGCGTCCTCTGTCAGTGACAACAATTCGCAGCGCGGCTCCACCAAGGGCTCGCGCTCAAAGAGCGGTATACACAGCCATGTCACAAAAGCGATAAAGTCTAAGCAGGCGACATACGCGTTGGTGTGGGGGGAGGATACGTGCGGGCAGCTGGGCATGCGCGGGCTGCAGGCGGCTCGCTCCCCTACTTTAATGCGTGCTCTGGCTGTGGGCGACACAAGCGTCACGTCAGTGGCGGCATCGGCGGACGCGACCGCGTTCGTGACAAACCAAGGACACCTCTACATGTGCGGCGGTGGAGCGCATGGCAAACTCGGGCTCGGTCACCTCAACCTTGCTCGCTCACCCATGCAGGTCATGGCACTGTCCAGCACTGTGGTGGTGGAGGTAGCGTGTGGCCTCTTGCATACCATCTGCCTCGACTCCATTGGAGGGGTGTATGCATGGGGCGATTCGACTTGGGGCAATACCTGCGCCAACTCTCAGGGCGATTTCCTCGAGCCGGTGCTGGTAAAGGCTCTCAGCGCGTGCGACATAGCTAACGTCGTGTGCGGGCACTACCACTCATTTGCTCGCTCGATCGAAGGCACCCTCTATGCCTGGGGCAAAAACACGAATGGGCAGCTGGGGATCGGCACCGTGACTTTGTGTGAGACCGCCCCCCAAAAGGTGTCGCTCAACGCCCAGGTCCTCCAAGTGTCTGGCGGAGGCAATCATTCATGCATCGTGGGTGCCATGTCACCACCCAACCTCTTCACCTTCGGCATGAATGCCAACGGGCAGCTCGGCCTCGACGACCAGGTCTCCTAGTCTCCTAGTCCAGGCAGTCTCCTAAGTCTCCTAGTCGAGGCAGTCCCGCAGGAGTCTTCCCCTTCCCTGTCCCTGTCCTCCTTCCTTCCCCACAGGCGCAGAGACGAGAAGCCATCCATGAGTCATCATCAGACTGTCACAGACAGACGCTCAGCCGTCCGCTCATACCCTCACGTGCGTGTGGAGGAGCAGGTGGACCGATGTGAAGCGGTGGCAGTAGAGCTCCTCGACGACCGCCTCATCGTGTCGGCCAGCTGCGGGCTGGCTCACACGGCTGCTGTCAGCAAGTACGGCGATGTGCTCGTGTGGGGCAACGGACGGTCGGGGCAGCTGGGACTGTATGAGGGGATCGATAGAGACTTGCCCCTCCCTTCGCAGCTGCCCCCTTTCAGCACTTCTCATCTGGTGCGCGTTGTATGCGGCAATGAGCTGACGCTTGCCATCACCGGTACGCTACACTTCTGTCTACTCTCTGTTTGTATTTAAAACGATGCTCTCGTACAATGCTGCTTCCGTTCAAAATCGGTCTGCGGGCAGCCGATGGCGGACTCCCGGGTGCTTTGCGTACATGTTCCAAGAGCCGCACGTCCACTGTGCCGAATGTGTGTAAGAGAAGATGCTGAGCACATAAGGCTTCAACGCTCTTGTGCGTGTGTGGTGTGCAGAGGACAAGCGCATGTACATGTGGGGCAGCGAGAGCAGCATGGGGCTGGGCGCCACCCATGCTCGCGACGCAGCCAACCCTGCGGTCTGCTCATCAATCCTGCTCCCCTGTTTGCGCGCGCCTCAGTCGTTTGTCTAGCTGTCGTGTGCAAGATCGCACAAGTACGCCACAGCTTAGAGCGTCAAGAGAGGTGCTTGACACAAAACGGGATCATTAGATGCTTGTCAAGGATGGCAAGATGATGCCTCTCTGTCATGTGACGAGGGTTGACCGTATCTTGTGCCTTGTCTTATGCAATCCGCTGCCTCACTCGTCTTCACCTCGGTGTTGTGTCTGTTCACCTCGGTGGTGTGTCATGATACCTGACTCTTTTGCAGTTTATGTCGTGCCTCACTGGTGCTGACCTTACCTTGTGCAGGGGCCCAAAGAGGTGGAAGGGCTTTCGAGCATTGAGCAGGTGGCAGTGGGAGCGACGCATGTCGTTGCCCTCGTTCAGCATTCCACTGCGGCCGACTATGAAGATCAACTAGCAGGGGTGGGGTGGTAAAGCAACATCTCGCCGCCCGACATTGAACTTTGGCCCCCCGAGCACAACTGCGCATCGAGAGATGAGCCTCTGCCCGATCCACCTCCTCAACTGCGTGGCCTGCCCCGCGACGCCAAGCTGCTGCCGCTGAAGATCGACTCTTTGCTGGATGAACTTGCTTAGGTGTGACAATCAATCTTTTGCTCAGGTTTTTTAGCAGCAGGCAAGGAAAAGAATGTCATGAGCGGATGGTTGCATATAGGGGCAGGGGGGTTGTGTGCTTTATTGCATTGGCTTGGTCATCCTCAATAAAGTCAGAGTCACTTGACGGGCCCAGTCCCCCTCTCTCCACCAAGGCCCTCACAACATCATCATCGGGAACCGGCGCACTGAGAAATTCTTTCCCTGGAAAGCCAGCGCCCTAGTATATTTTCTAGCTAAAGACACTGTGTGCTGACCTTTGAAGACATTTGCCTACTCTCTGTCTCTTTTGACACTTGTTTAGGTCTCTTTTGACACATTAGGTCTCTAACGACACAACTTTTAGATACGTTTGCCTACTCTCTAGCTTCCGATACGACTCAAACACTCCTTTCTTCTTCACTGCAACCAAAGCCGCGCAACGCGGCTTGCCATGTCGCATGTGCCGTAGCTCCTCCATCGCCGACTGTACACCTCACGCGTAGATCTCTTGGCGCCTCCATTCTGCTTTGGGTCGCGCCAGTAGCATGGGAGTACATGCCAGGGCGGGGGGCTTGGTATGATCCACGTGCTGCGGTATCGCTGCTCCTGAACCCCCTTGCATCTGTCGGATTAGAGAATCCGTGTATGACTGGTTGGATGCCCTATTTAACGCCTCCAGGGCCTGCGACCTGCCGTTCAGTGCGCCACCAGTCTGTTGCGCAAGGCTAGAACACACGCACGCGTCTCTCTTGTCCTCTTGTTGTGCGTGAGAGGCAATCGACCATGAGACTCCTGCTCTTGCAACAGGCAAGAAGGCAGGGTGAAGAGACTTTGAGGTGATGCGGTCATGAGTCATGACGCTTTCATGCTCAACCACTTGAAGTGATAGGGCCTTGATCCAATAGAGTCTTCATCCATGCTCGTTTCTCTTCTACTTTTAATATTAAACTCTCGTCCTTTCACGTTTATTCACTGGGTTGAATACGACAGGACGTGAGTCCCACTTGCTGAAGCAGCATCTGTAATAGAGTCGATAATGAGTGCAAGCGCAAGATGCTGCTTGCAGGAGTGACTTTCGCATACAGCATCGTCACATACAATCACTTGGCGTTTGCACACAATGCAGGAGCACAAGGAACTTGAGCTTTACTTGATTGAATGGTGTGCATGTCTGTAGATTGCAGCAATGCAGCAGCATGCCTTACGGAGCCACGGCGCCTTTCAAAGGCCTCATCCTCAGAGTCGGGCTGATAGGAGGAGGATGTGAAGGAGACAGAGAGGAGGAGGGAGAAGGGCGAATTAGGGGAATCGGAGGGAGTAAGAGAGAGGGGAAAGGGGGAAGGGAGGGAAGGGAGGGAGGGGAGGAATTCATGAAACTGCATATTCTCGGGTCTATTATTACATAAGCTCACGAACCGATGACCCCTCGCGCTGCCGATGGCAGCACGGTGAGAGTGGATGCTGTAAAATACCAAGCAGCGGAGGATTTATTTGTATTCAATGATACTATAGATGGACCAGAAGGCCTGGGGCAGTCAGGACTTGTGTCAGCACAAACCCCCACCGTTGCCAATACGGCCATAGAAATAGCAGCAAATAGGGCGCTGACGTCACTCTTTCTTCTTGACCTCACTCAAGAACCAATACTCGACTCTGAGAGTCACCCCAACTTGCAGCGCTCACTGCGCATGTTTAGATTGCACTTTGTTGATTTAATCATCAGTTGCATTTGCTCTGATTCCATTTTGTTGATTCAATCATCTAGTGTATTTGCTGGCATGCGTTCAGATAGCCGAACACGACCGACAGCTGCAGACCTGTATGGGCCTTTTGTGGAGGAGCGATGACTTGAAAGCAACTTGTTCTAGATGTGCCTACAAGGCACATTCAGCGCTCAAGATATTCTTCTTGTTGCGTGTTAGCAAGTATGCACATACTTAGCCAGGGCGATATGTATCTGCCGTTCTTTAGCCGCCAAAAGATTGGCTACTTGTTTGCTTGAACAGCCCCATCGTTGGGCGTTGTCGAAACTCGGACAGCGCGGGCCACGGGCAAATTGATGCCTGTTGAGGACACCGGCTGGGCCACAGCCCGCAGCAACTTTGATTCCCCCAGCGCGCTTGCATCCTGGTATTGCGTCACGCCAAGTGCCCTTGCCAGAGGGCCAAGGTCTTCACTCGATGTTGCGTAGGTGAGGTGAGCATTGTGGAAACTCCTTTGCGCGGGATCCATTGTCGCCGAGCGCTGCGCTTGGTAGATGGAGCCGTATATGTCGGGCGCTCCTGCATGCGTCACTTGCAGACCGGCAGATGAGACAGGAGGAGGGGCAAGAAGACTATTGGAATCAGGAGTGGCTGTCGGGTTACGCGAAGTCCAACCGTAGTGAGGATTTTCAGGGTCGTCAAGCGTAATCCGTCGTACAGCTGGCCAAACTATAGGCATGGGTGCCCCTGCAGCCTGCGACTTGGATTCCGGGGGGATTCGCTGCGAAGAATACGTTTGGGCCTTGCTGTCATCGACTCGGGGCAAAACTTGATGTATCGGGGCGTTTGACGTTTCGGCTGTGCGGACAGGTGCCATTCCGTCCACCTGCTGAGGGGCAGCAGGAGTGGCTGTCGCGTTACGCAACGCCCAACCGTAGTGAGGATTTTCAGGGTCGTCAAGCGTAATCCGCTGCGTTTGGGGCGCATGGCTCGCAAGTGCCGAGCTGAACGTATGCATGGGGCGCCCTGGCTCCCTGCCCATCGGTGCCAGTGTGCGCAACGGTGAAAGGGCTCGCATATCGACCGGCGCTTGATGCTGTGGATGCTGAATTTGTGATGGCTGCTGGGTATGGTGCAACTGAGAGTCAGCGCGAGGAGACTGAAGGACCCTTTCCAGGTAGGAAGACCGGTGCAAGGGCTCTGAATGTGCATTGCTCGAGGCTGCCCGCTGCGCAGCCCTAGTAGCCTGCGATACATGCGCTGCAACTTCTGCCGCCACCTGATCCGAAGACTGGGACTGTTCAGTCACAAATTCGACAGGTCGCGTATAGTCACTGGACCAGTTCTTAGCAATTGCGCGCACCCTGACGGCGAAGGGATTCTTGGCCTTCAGGCCCGTGACTGTGCAATATGGCTCCTTCACCGTAAACATAGTATTCCATGCTTGCCCTGGCAACCATCGCACGATCATCTGCACCTCAAACGTTACTTGGGCGACATTGACTACAGGTCTCCATGTCTCCCACACGGCTTGCCATGTCGCATGTGCCGTAGCTCCTCCATCGCCGACTGTACACCTCACGCGTAGATCTCTTGGCGCCTCCATTCTGCTTTGGGTCGCGCCAGTAGCATGGGAGTACATGCCAGGGCGGGGGGCTTGGTATGCAGCAGCAGGTAGATCCACGTGCTGCGGTACCGCTGCTCCTGAACCCCCTTGCATCTGTCGGATTAGAGAATCCGTGTATGACTGGTTGGATGCCCTATTTAACGCCTCCAGGGCCTGCGACCTGCCGTTCAGTGCGCCACCAGTCTGTCAGCCAAGGAAACACGGTGCGAGGCATCATGGTACGTGATTGAAACAAACAATACCGACATTCTCCTCAATCAAGAAAGCACTTTCAATAACCATTCCAATTCAATCTTTTCTTCACAGACGCAATACCCGAGTAGGTCAAGGTCCTTTTGCCAGTTGGGCCCCAAATCAGGATGACGATGAAATTTTTGTCCCCGAGATTCACTTGCGCAATATTCGCCATCGTTGGACAAGCCGTAATCCGAGGACAAAGACGCGCCGAGCAATATTTCCCTGCTCGTGGTTCTTCGCATTAGTGTTTGTTTCCTTGGCACCAATTTTTTTATTATGTGTTTTTTTGACCGCTGTAACGACCGGCAAAGCAAAAACAAGAATACGAGTCAACGAGAGACCTCTTGGCGGCGGCTCTGACCGGATTATCAAGCGCACTTGGCGACGACGACCGAGAAGAAACGAACGAGGACAGGTAGGACCCAGTCATTGAATCGTGAGCATAGTTTCTCTGTGGAAGGCGCAACGAATCCGACTTGCTGCGGTATGGCTCGTCCAAGTCGGGGAGCTCAACGTCACGATTTATCGCGTCCAAATCTGTCAACGGTTCCAGCTCACACACTCAAAAAAAACATCGAAGACCTTTGATAGATCTAACGGGCGGTAGCCGCTCATTTGCCCCGAGGTCAGTGCTAGAATTAAAGCGCCGTTGATGCGCCAAAATGCCGTGCTGCAGGGCACCAAATCCACTGAGGCGCCAGGTGGGCCGGCGCTGCTGGCGTTTTGACGCTACGGGGGGCTTACCATTGCCGACCAACTTAAGATCATTGAGCAGATCTTTCCAGAAGACGTCGCCGTCCCTGATCGAGGTCGCTGAAGAGTCACTCTTCGGAGCTGCCATAGGCGACTAGGTTTAGGGTTTAGGTTAGTATACCTCAAAAGGGCGTATTGGACTCTGCAAGTAGGTTGGACGTCATCGTTTTGAATCACACCTGTTGTTGCACTAGCACTGGCGATGCCACTGCCCCCCTGGGCGAGACTGGCTTTGCTTGCGACTGGGAAGCCTGGTTCTGCCGCCGCAAAACAGCCATCTTTTCCTGAATCTCGCGCCGGATCGCTTCCCTCTCCGCCGCCTCCTCAGGGGTAATGTCTGCCTCCTGCGGCAGCTGTTGCTGTCGATGGTCGGCTGCCTGTGCTTGGCGCCCAGAAACCCAGGTGATGTCCTTGATTGACTCTGACACAAATTCTCAAAACTTATTGCCGTGGACATTTAGCATACATGTTATATCATGCAACCATAGCTAGCCATGTGTGACCGCTCTTCTCAAAAGTCTATGTTGTCCTCTTGAGGACCTCTGTTTGTGCTCGTCAGAGGGGATGCTCGTTTTTGAAGACTCGGGTTTTTACAGGGCAATAGTAACGGCAAAACGCCCCCTTTATATGTTCTATACTAACACAGTCCGGCTTCGAGGCGGAGCCGGTACACAGGGAATTAGTGGTGTTGTGTTGCTTTGGAAGATTCGAAAGGCAGGTGGGAGGCACGAGACAGGCCTTGACGCGTGTACCTGCGACATCTGCCTGCACGGCACGCCTCATCTGCTCC
>Ga0315899_10003822_pt1 | contig 16375 bp, 6 predicted proteins | sample LakEriMetagenome_2_FD_203518 | JGI IMG/M metagenome (GOLD analysis project Ga0315899, IMG submission 203518) | Freshwater fungal communities from buoy surface, Lake Erie, Ohio, United States - Buoy 4 MA112 | ecosystem: Environmental > Aquatic > Freshwater > Lake | place: USA: Lake Erie, Ohio... | reverse complement strand
GATGATTTCGCTGCGTGGGATCGGGAAGTCGTTTCCGGGAGTTCAAGCGTTAAAGGATATTAGCTTTGACTTCCGAGATGGGGAGCTTCACGCGATATGCGGTGAGAACGGTGCGGGTAAAAGCACGTTGATGAAGATATTGTCCGGAGTCTACACCGACTACGACGGGACGATTGAAATTGACGGCCAAGAGATTCGTTTTCAAGGTACGCGGGATGCGGAGCGAGCGGGAATCAGCATCATTCATCAAGAGCTGAATCTAGTCGAGCAATTGTCTGTCGCAGCCAATATTTTCTTGGGCCGCGAAGCTCGAAACAGTTTCGGATTTCGCGATGAAAAGCAAATGATCCGTCGAGCCGGTGAATTGCTCAAAGATCTGGAATGCAACATTGATCCCCGAACTCGTGCTGGTGCATTGCGAGTCGGAGACCAGCAATTGGTCGAGATCGCCAAGGCGCTTAGTTTAAACAGTCGGCTGTTGATCATGGACGAACCGACCAGTGCACTTACGGAATCCGAAGTCGCACGACTGTATCGCGTCATAGACAAGCTACAAGCGCGAGGAACAACGATTGTGTACATCTCCCACAAGATGGAAGAAGTGTTCCGGTTATCAAATCGCATTACCGTGTTAAGAGACGGACGATTCATCGAAACCGTCAACACTTCAGAAACCGATGCTAACCGAATCACCCAAAGCATGGTCGGACGAGAGTTGGCTCTCGAAACCGGAGTTAACTCCGATCGGATGCCAGGCCCAGTGGTTCTTTCGGTTAGGAATCTTGGGTTAGCGTGGCCTGGACATGCACGCGGCTATCGATTGAAAGACATATCGTTCGATTTACATCGTGGCGAAGTGCTTGGAATAGCAGGCCTGATGGGTGCCGGGCGAACGGAGCTATTGGAGTCTTTGTTCGGAGCATCGACCATTCGCCCGACGGGCACCATTCAGATCGAGGGGAAAGAGGTTCGGTTTAGTCATCCATCGGAAGCGATGAAACAGGGGATCGCTTTGGTAACCGAAGACCGAAAGCGATTGGGTTTATTCCCTGCTATGGACGTAGGACGCAACATTTCCATGTGCTCGTTGCTAGAAGCTCGGCGCAGCGGATTGTTAAGCCGTGGAGCAGAAAACGGCCTAGGCAATCGCATGGTTGACAAGTTAAAAGTCAAGACCGCCGGGTTGCGAGCGGCCATTACCGGTTTGAGTGGCGGCAATCAACAAAAGTGTATTGTCGGACGCTGGCTACTAACTGAGCCCAAGATTCTATTGCTCGACGATCCGACCCGAGGGGTCGATGTTGGAGCGAAAGCGGAACTCTATCGCATCATTCGAGAGCTCTGTGCCGGTGGCCTAGGGGTTATCGTTACCAGTAGTGAACTGCCGGAAGTCCTCACACTAAGCGACCGAATCATGGTCTTGAACGAAGGTCGACAAGCTGCGATGTTTGATCGCAAAGACGCCACGCAAGACAACATCATCCGGGCTGCAACAGCCTGATTCCTTTGTGTGGCTCGTGCCGCAACTTGAAGATGAGGTTGATCATAACCCGACGCGTAAGCGAGGGATTTTGCCGGAAGAATCGTCCCTCGCTCACGCTGCGAGCTTGGGATTTCGGGGATGCTCCAATCAAGGTTATCTCCACGTTATGGCACTAGTCCAACGACCGTCGGATGGTCACTCCTGACCGTCAATAGTCCGCAAGTCGACCAAGAGTAACCAGGATACGATTCTATCGACAAGCCCTGAAATTTTGGGGAGGTTGAAGTTGCTGACAATTAGCGAGAAGTGTCAATTTTCCCATATCTCTAGTAGGGTCTGGTCTGAAAAACGCGTAAAATAGGGAGTGTCCTTCCTACCCTTCCCTCGGCCATTCCCCCCACCCAAGACCGAGCTATTATGAAATCGTTTCACTTAGTTCACGCTCTCGTTTACTGTCTGGTCATTTGTTTATGCATGGTGGCAACTGGCTCATCGGTGAGTGCCGATGTGGACTTTAATCGCTCGATTAGGCCGATTTTGGCAGAACATTGCTTCCATTGCCACGGTCCCGACGCGAGTCAAAGGGCCGCTGATTTAAGATTAGACGTCGAACAAGATGCACATCGTTCTGCAATCGATGTAGCAACACCTGACGCTAGTGAATTACTGCAACGAGTCTGTTCCGATGATCCTGAAATGGTGATGCCTCCCCCTCAAAGTGGTAAGAAGCTGACCAAGCAAGAGGTAGACCTACTTCGTCAATGGATAAGCGAGGGAGCCAAGTACTCGGCCCACTGGGCGTTTCAGCCAATACGAGATAGTAATGCTATGCTGGCCACATTACCAGAAGCTGCACCGGAGCAAACGCCGATTGATCGTTTCCTACTCTCCAAGCTTGCTATATCCAAGCTTGATTATTCTCCCGAGATAAATCGGCAGCAATTGATTCGTCGAATGAGTTTCGATTTGATTGGCTTACCGCCAACCTGGCAGGAGGTAGAGGCATTCGCGAATGATTCGTCCCCTAGGTACTTGGACAATCTGATTGATCGTCTGCTGGCGAGCCCTCAGTATGGAGAGCGATGGGGGCGGCATTGGCTCGATGTTGCTCGCTATGCTGACACACACGGTGGTGCGGCGATTGGATTTACGAAATTTCCGTTCTCGTACACCTATCGTGATTATGTAATCGGAGCCATGAACAATGACCTTCCGTTTGATCGTTTCATCTTAGAACAGATTGCAGCAGATCAGCTGGCGTTGTCAGAAAATGATCCATCACAGGCAGCTTTAGGCTTTTTGACTGTTGGCATGCAGTTTCGGAATTATCACGATACGCTGGACGATCAGATCGATGTTATCACACGCGGTTTAATGGGACTAACCGTTACATGTGCCCGATGTCATGACCATAAATTCGACGATATTTCTATTAAAGATTACTACGGCATATACGCCTCGATCGCACCATCTAAATCTCCAACTCAACTGCCGGTTATTGGTGCAGGAGGGAGCGAATCCGCGCAACAAGAGTACCAACAGCAACTGCAATCCATGGAGTTAGAACTGCGTAGCTTCGTTCGCGAACAAGCTGAAGTGCTTCGAGGGCGAATGCGAATGCAAGTTGGACTTTACTTAGGAGAAATTGCGAAAGGTGCTGTGGAGGCAGATACATCAACCGCATTTTTATCCTATCGCACGGACGACATACGCCCTGTTATTCTTAATCGTTGGCTCAAGTATCTCACGAAGTTAAAGCGAGACGATCCTGTCTTTGGGCCTTGGCTAGAAATGCAATCCTGGGGCAAATTGGAGCCCGAGGAATTTGCCAAGCGATGTGATGAATACCTAGCCCTAATAGCCAAAGAGATTGAGCAATCGGAAAGGGACCCTGCCAAAATCCACTCCTTGCACACGGAGTTACCAAAACGAAATTTACCGATTTGGGATGCACTTATCGCAAAGAAGCCTCGGTCGTTGAGCGACGTGGCAACCGTGTACGGATCTATCTTTACCGAAGCACAACGAAACTGGTTGAAAGCGATAGCGGAAGCATCAGACGAAGCATCGTCTCCTGAACGAGTACTGCCTGACGAACATGCCCAGCATCAAGCGATCAATAGTCCCGTGTACCGTCAGTTGAGGCAGCATCTTTATGGTCCCGATTCCCCCTTTTCGATCTCGGATGACGATGCCATGGGGCTTGCCAATAGAACGGTAAGCGATCGCATTTCCGCAAAGCGGGGTAGTATTCATCAGCTTCATCTATCTGCGGCTGGCTCTCCACCGCGTGCAATGGTCTTACGGGAGGATCCTACGCCGAGCGAGCATTATGTTTTCTTGCGAGGAAATCCGTTGTCGCGAGGTGAGCAGGTCCAGCCTCGATTCTTATCCGCATTAGACCGCGGGCAAGTCAAAACGTTTGAAAGTGGCAAGCGGCGATTAGGTCTAGCCCAATCCATCATCGATCGATCCAATCCACTGACAGCGAGAGTTATCGTCAATTGGGCTTGGCAAAATCACTTCGGCGTAGGATTGGTGCGAACTCCGGACGACTTTGGTACTCGTGGTCAGCCTCCGACGCATCCCGAGCTCTTGGATTACTTGGCAGATGAGTTTCAGAAAAATGGTTGGTCACTGAAGTGGCTTCATAAACAGATCCTTAATAGTCGTGCCTATCGACAAGGAGCTATCGAATCGGAAGCGTCGCGGAGAGTGGATCCCGACAATTTATTGCTATGGAGAATGCCTCGCAAACGATTGGAATTTGAATCGATGCGCGACGCAATGCTATCGGTAAGTGAAGAGCTAGATTTAACTAAGGGGGGTAGGCCCATCGATCTCGATGCCACGCCAGCCATACCGAGGCGAAGCGTTTACGGCTTTATCAATCGGGACATCATTGCCAATTTGATGAGCACCTTCGACAGTGCGAATCCGAACGCTTGTACGGCCAAACGACCGGAAACAACGGTTCCCCAGCAAACCTTGTTCGCGCTCAATTCGGAGTTCATACAGGATCGGGCGGCGAAGTTAGCGAGCCTTACCAATCTGGCGACTCCACAAGATTCACAGGCTCGCATTACGGATCTGGTTCGCCGCATCCTGGGCCGCAATCCGACGGAGATTGAGTTAAATCAAGCGGATGTCTTCCTGCGAGAATATTCGAAAAATAGGGACGCGGCAAACGAAACAGCGGGCTACCCCGAAACCGCTTGGACTCAATTAGCGCACGCGTTATTGGCCTCGAACGAATTTTTGTTTTTGGATTAATGTCTTTCGGTTTGTGGAACGTACGAGCTCCAAAGTAATCAACAGGTGTAAGAATGATTCATCGACGTCATTGGCTACAGCAATGTGGTATGGGCTTGGGAGGGTTGGCGTTTGCGGATTTGCTCGCGAGTGAATCGCGGGCCAATCAAGAGACGACGGCACAATCGCGAGGGTTCGTCGAACCTCATTTTCCACCGACCGCTAAACACATCATTCATGTGTTTCTAAACGGTGGTGTCTCTCAGGTTGACACTTGGGATCCCAAACCTGAGCTCACAAAGAGGGCCGGGCAAATGTTACCTTTCGAAAATCTTCAAACCGAGCGAAAGACAGGAGTTGCGTTACCATCCCCCTTTGAGTTCAAGCAGCACGGCGAGAGTGGCATCCCCGTCAGTGATTTGTTTCCTCATTTGGCCAAGTGCGTTGATGAGATGACAGTTGTACGTTCCATGTACGCCGAATTGCCTAGTCACGAAATGTCTTTGATGTTGATGAACACCGGAGACCAGCGTTTAGTGCGGCCAAGTATGGGATCATGGCTGACATGGGGCTTGGGATCGATCAATGAGAATCTGCCTGCGTTCGTTGCATTGTGTCCTGGAGGCATGCCAGTGGGAGGTGCTGGAAATTGGAGATCGGCGTTTCTACCTGGGGTTTACCAAGGGACCAGAATTGACACATCGAATACAGACCCCACCAAGATTATTGATCATCTCAAAAACAAGCGTCTATCGGCGGAGGAGCAATCCAAGCAGTTTGCTTTTTTGCAATCACTCAATGCGAGACATCTAGAGGAGCGGCCCGGTGAAGCAGCTGTCGAAGCCAGGGTCAAATCTTTTGAGCTCGCGTATCGAATGCAAACGGAAGCCAGTGAAGCGTTTGATATTTCCCAGGAGCCTGAGCACATTTTGAAGCTGTATGGAGATGGGCCACAAAATCGTCAGTTGTTGATGGCAAGGAGATTGATAGAACGTGGAGTACGATTCGTGCAAACGTGGCATGGCGATTCCCAGCCGTGGGATAGTCACTCCAATATTAAGGACGAGCATCGGAAAGTCGCCAATCAATGCGATCAAGGTTTAGCGGCATTGATCATCGACCTCAAACAACGTGGATTGCTAGACGAGACTTTGATCCTTTGCAGCAGCGAATTCGGAAGAACACCGTCGGTGGAGATGGGGCAAGATGGATCGGGAGCGAGTCTCGGCAGAGATCATAATCACTGGGGCTTTTCCTTATGGATGGCTGGTGGCGGAGTTCGAAAAGGGACCATCTACGGAGCGACGGACGAGTTCGGGTTCAAAGCGGTTGAGAATCGGGTTTCTATACACGACTTGCATGCCACCATATTGCGGTTGATGGGATACGACCATCAGCGAATGACTTTTCGTTATGCAGGTCGAGATTTTCGCTTGACGGATGTACACGGGCAAGTTGTCGCGGACCTGCTCCAGAAATCTTAAGAAATTGGCGTCGGGACAAACAGTCAGATAATAACGTTGGGGACGAGTCGACAAGTCAGTTCGTGGGTGAAGAGCTGCGAAGCATACAGAACTTCACAAAGTCTCGCTGGGGTCTTTTTCCAGTGAAGTGCTGCCATCCTTCCAATCCGGGGAAGACCGAGCAGATTTGAAACCTCACCCAATGCAAAATTTTACCCCTAGAGAAATCGATTGATAGCAAATTGAGGTTGGCTGGGCTTCGCCGAAGCACCGAGTTGAATATTTCCCCCCTTTCCTCACTTACCCCCCATTCGGGCTGTCTTTTCAGGGGAATTTTTGGTTGAATCGATTCGTTCAAAACGGTTAGCGTAGATTGCGAAGTCTTTTTCCACCCGAGCATCTCGATGAGTCGTTTTGAGGGGTTGCGGGTTGAAATGGATGGATAATTGGGAAAGATGCGTTGGATACGCAGTTTTTGCGATACTCAATGTTCGAGCGATTTGTAAAAATATTCCAAAGCGGTAAATCCCGTCGATTCGATACTATCGCTACAGTTTCACAGTTACGGATCCGAAACTGTTTCCACTGCGTTTGTTGTTCAAGGGGAATAATCCTTAGAAATTCGCTTCTAAGGTTGGCTTCCCGCGTATTTACCAGTGCTACCCCTAAGCCGTATAGGGGTAGGTCTCCAAACCAAATTCTTCGCACGGATCGTCGTGCAGCAAAACTACTGATCTTTGATGACCACCGAAGCAAAAAGCAAGCCTGTAAAGTCCGTTAGCGGAATCACTGTTCGTTTAGCAGGAGATTCTGGAGACGGCATGCAACTCCTCGGTACCCAACTCACAAACACCTCCGCCTTATTAGGGAATGACGTGGCAACGTTCCCTGACTTTCCAGCGGAGATTCGAGCACCAAGAGGAACCAGGGCTGGTGTTTCCGGATTCCAAGTCCAATTTGCATCTCACGAAGTCCACACACCAGGGGACACGCTAGACGCGTTAGTTGCGATGAATCCAGCCGCCTTGGTGACCAATCTAAATGATTTGGTTAAGGGTGGGTTGCTGATCGTGAACGAAGATAGCTTCGAGGACAAAGACCTAAAGCTAGCGAAGCTCAAAATCAACCCGCTTGAAGAGCCTGCGATGGAAAACTATCGCTTGATCAAAGTCCCAATGACACGGCTGACCAAAGAAGCTGTTCATGAGTTTGGGATGAGCGTCAAAGAGGCGGACCGCTGCAAAAACTTTTTCGCGATGGGTTTAGTCTACTGGCTATATGGACGAGACATGGATGCGACTCTGCGATTCATTCATGGCAAGTTCGGAGGAGGCAATCCAACCGTTGCAGCAGCCAACGAGAAAGCCCTTAGAACAGGTTGGGCGTTCGGTGAAACGATCGAGGGGATTGGTCATTCCTACAAGATCGAAGCAGCCAAGCTCAAGCCGGGAACCTACCGCAACATTATGGGCAACCAAGCATTGGCTTGGGGGCTCATGACAGCGGCCCAGCGTTCAGGCAAGGAATTGTTCTACGCAACGTATCCGATTACTCCTGCTAGCGACATCTTGCACGAGCTTGCTAAGTACAAGAATTACGGAGTCTGCACGTTCCAAGCGGAGGATGAGATTGCGGCCATGTGCTCCGCGATTGGCTCAGCTTACGGCGGACAGATGGCAGTTACCACCTCGAGTGGTCCAGGGATTGCGTTGAAGGCCGAGGGTATGGGCTTGGCTCTGATGCTGGAATTGCCAATGTTGGTTATTGACGTACAACGCGGCGGTCCGAGTACAGGTCTTCCCACCAAGACGGAACAAGCCGACTTGTTGCAAGTTATGTTCGGCCGAAACGGTGAATCGCCACTACCTGTGTTGGCTGCTCAAAGCCCAGCTGACTGTTTCGAGATTGTTCAAGAAGCATGGATGTTGGCGACTAAGTTGATGTTGCCGGTAATCGTTTTGTCCGATGGTTACATCGCAAACGGAGCGGAGCCATGGGCCATTCCAAATGTTTCTGAGCTATCACCTATTGAGATTAAGCACCCACAAGGTTCCAATAATCCAGACGGAGCGTTTAGACCTTATCAACGAGACGAACTATTGGCCAGACCATGGGCGATCCCAGGAACACCAGGGCTAATGCACCGTGTTGGCGGGATCGAAAAGGAAGATGGTACGGGCAACATTAGCTATGACCCCGAGAACCATCAAAAGATGGTAAACATCCGAGCACAAAAAGTTGCCAATGCAGCCAAGCTTCTTCCGCCACAAAAGGTCATCGGTCCACAAAGCGGCGAACTTCTTGTTCTGTCATGGGGTGGAACCTACGGTGCGTGTTTGACGGCTACCCAACAAGCACAAGCAGAAGGCCGCAGCGTAGCACTAGCTCACATTCGCTATATGAACCCTTTCCCAAGCAATTTGGGAGAGATCATTTCCCGCTACGAGAAGGTTCTGATCCCAGAGCTAAACATGGGACAACTTCGAATGTTGATCAGAAACCGATACTTGGTGGATGCAATCGGATTTAACAAGGTCAAAGGCAAGCCTTTTGCAGTGTCGGAACTAACCGAAAAGATTGCAGAGCTAACAAAATCTTCGTCGCATGCTAAGGCAAGCTAAGTAAAAGCAAACAATTGAGTTTGCCAGACCAACAAAAACCAAAAATACATCGTTCAATACAGAGCTTCAAATATAGATCATGAGTACTGCACTAAACGTTCTCAAATCGTCCGACTTCGAAAGCGACCAGGATGTTCGCTGGTGCCCAGGCTGTGGAGATTATTCCATCCTGGCTCAAATGAAAAAGGTGCTTCCAGAAATTGGGGTCCCCCCCGAGCAAACGGTCTTTATTTCCGGGATCGGGTGCAGCAGCCGCTTTCCTTACTACGTCAACACGTACGGCGTTCACTCCATCCACGGTCGTGCTCCAGCAGTTGCGACAGGACTAAAGCTCTCCAGACCCGACCTCAGCGTATGGGTCATCACGGGAGACGGCGATGCCCTCAGCATAGGTGGTAACCACTTCATCCATTTGCTTCGCCGCAACGTTGATCTCAATATTGTTCTGTTCAACAATCGGATCTACGGTTTGACCAAAGGACAGTTTTCTCCAACCAGCGTTGAAGGTCAAATAACCAAGAGCACGCCGATGGGAGTCGTAGATCACCCGCTCAATCCGATCAGTATTGCAGTCGGTGCCGATGCAACTTTCATCGCTCGTTCTGTAGACAGCAACATTAAGCACTTGGCGGCCACGCTAAAACGAGCTGCCGAGCACAAGGGGACGTCGTTTGTCGAGGTTTATCAAAACTGCAACGTGTTCAATGACGGCGCTTGGGCTTATGCACAGGATAAAGCAACTCGGGCTGACGCGACGATCGAATTGGAGCATGGCAAGCCAATGATCTTCGGTCAAAATCGCGACAAAGGAATTAGGCTAAACGGTTTGAATCTGGAGGTGGTGGACCTAAGCGAAGGCAAAGTCAAAGAAGATGATTTGCTTTTCCACGATGAGAAGGCCAACTCGGTTTTGGTTTATATGCTAGCAAGAATGAGGCGGCCTGATTTCCCCGAACCGATTGGCGTGTTCCGCGATGTGGACCATGAAACGTTCGAAGAGGCGATTCGTGGCCAGATTGACTCAGCCGTATCCAAGAAGGGCAGAGGGGATTTGCAACGACTATTTAACGGCGGCGACACTTGGCAGGTCTCAGCGTAAACCGCTTCCTGTATGGAGCCAAAACAAATCCGTTACGCCAATGGTCCGGGAATGTCAGATATCCATTGAAAGCCAAGAACGGCAAATGGATAACACCGGCCATGTTAGAGCGAAAACAGTCTTGGTTCTCGGCGATTTTAAAACGCCGAGCGGAAGAGGTTAATCTTCCCGTCGATATCACTAATGGAAGAGCTTGATCTTCCTGCATGCCCAAGATGGTTAACACCCAATCTCCCGCTGGGATTGGCTGGTGATGGGCAAACAAAAAAGGAGGGGATCGCCCCTCCTTTTTATGTTCTGATCCGCGATTGCTCAACTGAGCAATCTAACCCATGCAATCTTACTCCGCGGTCTGAATCGTAATTGCCATAACAATTGGCGCTGTCACGTCATCACCCTTGATCAGTTCTAACTTTTCAAGTGGTTCCTTCGACTTTGGTGCAATCGATAGATATCGAAGCTGACGACCAGACAGATTGAATGCGAATTCGCTCTTCGGTACGTCAACACGATTGATGTAATCTGCGAAGTGTTCACCATTCAACAACTCATGGTCTTCAGTTTGCCCATTAGCATAGGTCAATCTAACAATCATGGATTTGGACCCCTTTTCCGCCGCTGGATAGCCCCAGCCAGCAATACCGCTGAGCATGTGAATGGCGACTGCTGACGTTCGGCATGGCAACTCAACCTGCTTCGGCATTTTCGGTGCCTTTACGCCAAACGGCCCGTTTAACATGATCGCGTTCGGTTTGGTTCCGTCCTGAGGATCAATCAAGTTGAATGGGATCTCTTTGAACGTCTTTAAACCCCACTCTTGGAAGACTAACCTCTCTGCTCGCCCCTCGTCATCAAAGAACATCCCCTTGGTAGTAATCGAGGTCGCAACCGTATCGATAGCCAGGGGTACATACTTACCCTTGCTGGTAAGAAACTCGAGCAAGTCTCTCATCTCGACCTTGGTCATCTGATTCTCGAAACCTTCTGGCATGAGACTCTTTTGGGATGCAACCAAGGCATCGATATCTTCCCGAAGGACGACTTCCTTTTTGCCTTGAGCATTGATGATCTCTATTGCCGTCTTGCTTTCGCCTGCTAGCATCCCGGTCACGATGGTATCGTCGACAGTCCTGATGCTGTAGGTTCTGAAGTTACCTTCCACACTGCGGCTTGGATCCAGGATGTGAACCAATAGTTCTTCTTTGGGGTGAACGGCCATGCCTGTTAGGTTAGGTCCGATCTGAACACCCATCGTTCCATGAACGTGGCACAGAGCACAATGTTTGGAATACATCGCTTTACCAATGTCTAAGTCGCCTGTCTCGTGTGTGATATCCATCCACGATTCAACAACCTTTTGTCTATCGGCATTCATGGCCAACCCCTTAGACTTGAGCAACTCGTTGGCTCGCTTTTGAATCGAGTCCGTTGGGTGGTCTCGCAGCGCTTGCTTTTGATCAAGTTGGAAGTCGTTCCAGGTTAGTTCTCCTCCGTCAATGAGATCGAGTAGTTCTACCGTCGTTTGCGGACGAGACATCAGTGCTCGAATAGCATTGCGGCGGAATTCTGGTGGCATGCTTGAGCTCTTTTCAATGAGCTTTTTGCCGAGCCCCTCGATTCGAGCGGTGCTCACACTTTGAAGAACTCCGTCGTACAATTCGGGACTGCTTTGCACCGACAGTTGCTCAATCAATTGATCTACCAATGTAGGGCTATCCGATTGTAATACCATGGCTTGTTTAGCAGCCGCGATTCGTGCCGCAACAGGTCGCTCGGCATCGGTTGCAGCGGTAGCTAGCTCGGCAACAATCTGAGATAGTGCTTCGGCAACCTCTTTGATGCCCGCGTTGTTAGCTACCATCAAAACCTGACTCTTCACGTCAACAGGTACGTCGGAACCCAACCACACTTGAGTGATCTTTTTTCCGAGACCTGCCGGTGCCTTGAAGTCATACTCCTTCGGCCATCCTTTTGCGATGCCCGACACGATTGCGCTAGCCACGTCCATCTGAGCTGGTTTCTCACCCAAAAGCGCGAAAGACTCAGGCGACATCCTCGATCGAGCAGCGTGCTCCGCGACAATGGCGATTCGCTTTAAAGCGTCCGCCGATTGAGTTTCTGAGCCAGCAAGCAATTTTGGCAAAACAACTTCCCAGTGGGCACTTGCCGCACTAGTCCATGCATCGAGCAACCATGTGTCGGTCTTGCTCGCGTCTGGAAGAGTCGCAACCAGTGTCGGATTAGCCAAAGCCGAGACGATTCCAGGCTCTGAAACATCGCAGTCCGCGATCTTGAGTAAAGCAGCCAATCGAACTTGTGCGTCGTCATCGCCGAGCAAGTTACCCTTTGTTATTTCCTGCAAAGAGACCAATGACTCTTCGGATGTTTGAACACCATTTCTACGAACCGCTGGGCTCGGATGGCCTAGAACAGTTGCCGTCGGAATGGTTGCTCCGATTCCTTTTAGAACCCATAACGCATGGATTGCTCCTACGTTAAGGCCAACCGAATCAACTGTTTTGTCGGCTAGCAAACCCGATAATGCAGCAAGCGTTTCGGAGGAAAGCTTGCCTTTCTCGATCAGCAAACGCTGAGCTGTTTTTCGCCACAAAAAGTTCGGGTGCTTTAAAGCTTCTACCAAGAGTTTTTCATTGTTAGGATCAAGTCCCTTTTCAACGAGCTTGTTGGCTGCTGTTAATTGATCCTTTGGCAGTCCATCGTTTCCTTCGTAGACAACGCGATAGATACGAGCGTGCTTTTTGTCGCGTAGTTCGCTCTCATAAGCGTTACCTTTGCCGGTCTTGAATCCTTGCGGGGTAGGATTGTGCTGGATAATAAAGTTATACCAATCGATGACCCACACGTTTCCATCTGGGCCGATTTCGGCCATCGTGGGAGAAGCCCACTCATCAACGCTTGCGACGAGATTAAACGGACTTGTACTCTTGTATCCAGCACCATCGCGATTCAAAACGAACGATCCCACGAGGTGGCCGGTTGGTTCGCAAACGAAAGCCAAACGATTCCACCACTCGCGAGGATAGTTTCTGGCGGTGTAGAGAGCGTGCCCTGCACCGGCCGTGTAACCATCGAAGAAGTCCACTTGGCGAACTTTTGGAGTGATCGATTGGAATTTGTAAGTATCTGCGATCGGGCCTAGCACCTGAGGTGACCAGCCGTTGACTCGTTCATAATAACGATTCGAAATGGGCATAAAGTTGCTCGGATTACCGTTGGCGGTCGATCCGAAAATGAGCCCTTCTTCGCTGATTCCAATCCCCCAAGTGTTGTTATTGGTAGACCGAACAAACTCTAGTTTTGTGACGCGAATGCTGTGCGAATCGAACTCTTTCGACTTTTTGAGTGTGTTCTTTCCATCTTTCAGTTCAAACACCGGAGCTGTGTCATCGGACGCACCTGCGGCGACCGCAAACCGCCAGAATCCTTGGCTAAACCCTTGTTGACGTTCCCCGTTAATAACGGGACGAGAACCGTTATAACCTTGCATACCCCAAATCCAATTATCGAGGCCATACTGGAAGTTGCTAACGCCACCGTGGGTATCCCCCATGGCCCAGCCAGTGATGATCTCTTGTCGGAAGTCCGCAACGTCATCTCCGTTTGTATCCTTTAGGTAAACAGTGGTCGTTCCATCTTGAACGACTACCCCACCTCGATAACATGCGATTGCGGTGGGAATGCTTAGACCTGATGCGAAAACGGTAAACTTGTCCGCGACTCCATCGTTGTCTGTATCCTCGCAAATGCGAATCCGATCTCTGCCTTGGCCAACTGGTTGTAGTTCGTTCGGATAATCGATGGTCTCGCAAAGATACATGCGACCTCGATGGTCCCAGGTCATTGCCATCGCCTTGCCAGCCAGTCCTGCGAATTTCGAACGCTTTGAACCGCCGAGCGAATCATCTTCACTTGCCCAAAGCTTCAGCGAAAAGTTAGCGGGTGTGGAATAACGCTTGATCGAATCCACTGCCAACAATGGATTTTGCATCTCACTCAGAATCTTGCCATCCTCAGACCGCTGTCCTCCACGGTAGTTAGGAATAGCATTGCCAACGTTTGTATAAGTAAACGGTGGAAGATCCTTAGCGATTTCCGTCATTTTGGGGATAGTAAAAAGGCTTGCGTCCTTGAACGGAGCAACCTTGTCCAATGGCTTCTTGGCAGCCCATCGAACTCCTCGCTCCAAAAGATTCACAAAACCCTTCTGTCCCCAGGTGTCCATATTATGGCCCCAAGCGGTATAGAAGACCCGTCCCTTGCCTTGTGTTCTAATCCATGTCCAAGGTTCTTCTGTGGTGCCAGCGGCAAGTTTGCCTTGGCGTCTGGCTTCGAGAACGATTCGTCCCTCGGGATTATGTTTGTGGTGAATGTAGGTTTCGTCCCAGCTTTCGAAGCCTTCAAAGCCCTTCATCAATTCATGATCGGGAGCGACGATTGCAGTACGAAAACGCTCGCCACCATGCTCTTTAAATTGCCCGCCCGTTAACGCAACTAGCTTAGGCGAGTTGAGAAAACAATACGATGCACAGTGCACTGGCACGTAGGCTCCACCATTTTCGACGTACTCGAGCAGTGCCGCTTCTTGTTCCGGCTCCACATTGTTGATGTTAGCGTAAACCATCAAAGCGTTGAATTTTGCGAGCCGTTCCTTGGAAAGGGACTCTGCAACATTCTCAGAATATTCGATAGAGATCCCATTTTTGGCGAGTGGATCGCGAATGGATCGATAAAAATCTGCAGGACGATGGTGCCCATTGTCTCCCAACAACAGGACCTTGATCGGATCCTGTGCCTGTGTGAGGCGGTTTAGATTCGCGGACAAAAACGACCCGAAAAACGCACAAATTGCAATGAAAAACCGAGTCGAGTTCCGACGGGTGAAGCCCCCGTTCGACATGAGATACATTTGACTCATAGAATGACTTACCATTTTTGAGGGTGGGAAGGTAACAGTCTCTTTTCTGAAACAACTCGATATGAGTTGTCTTCTACATTGATTCCTATTGGTAACCCGCTTCGTTGCACATGACGCAACATTTATTGCGAGATTAGCCTATTGCAAAGTAAAGGACGGCAGCTTTACAACTTGGCCGCCAGCCATCGCACTTTCGTGAGCACAAAGTCCGACGCAGGTCCAGTTAGCACTGGTGACAGCATTTGGCCACGGATCGCGATTATCAACGAGTGAACTTACAAACTCATGAACCAAATGGGGATGCGATCCACCATGACCGCCACCTTGGATAAAGGACAAGTGGTCCGCGTCTTGAATCGATTGTGTGAACTGACGGATTGGTTCCGGAAGTAAGTGTGCGAAATCTGGCACTTCAACTTCTGAGGCAATTTCATGTTCGGGAAGTTTGGCCGTGTGCAGAATATGCTTTTTACCTTCGACTAAAGACCACTCAAAACTCTTCTTGGTACCGTAAACGTCAAAGCTCTCTCGGTACTGACGAGCGGTATCAAAAAGAAACCGCCAGATGTGAGCTGAAATATCCGAATCTTTAATCTTGATATGGCATGTTTCGACCGCGAAACGATTACCCGACTTTTGGGCTAGATCGTCACGAATCGCACCAGAGCCAAAGCAGGAAACATATTCTGCACGACCATTGACCAACCCCAAAACCGGCGAGACGACGTGGGTTGCATAGTGCATAGGGATCATGCGTTCCCAGTACTCCGGCCAGCCTTCCATGTCTTGTGGGTGACTGGCTGACATATACTGAATCTTGCCGAGTTCACCTCGCTGGTAAAGATCTTTGATGAACAGGAATTCACGGCTATAAACCACGGTTTCGGCCATCATGTATTTCTTGCCAGTGTCGGCTACCAACTGACAGATCTTGTCGCAATCCTCGATGGTGGTCGCCATCGGAACGGTGCACATGACGTGTTTGCCAGCTTGTAGAGCACGCATGCTCATCCACGCGTGGTCCGGGATCGGGGAGTTGATGTGCACAAAATCGACCTCTGGGTCTTCCAATACCTTATCAAATTCTTGATAACGCTTCGCGATCCCAAAACGATCGCCAACTTCGTTCAGATCCTTGTCGTTACGTCGGCATATCGCGATAACGTTTGCGTTAGGGTGACGCTGGTAGATGGGAATAAACTCGGCACCGAACCCGAGCCCAACCATGGCAACATTAACTTTCTTAGACACGGCGAAATCATCCTAGAACGGAAAGGAGGGGGAGGAAACCGCAGCCAAACTGATTGACTGTCGTAGCACCGGTTTAGTAGCTCCGGGTGTGCTGGACGCCACTAAGTGCCAACAACTTTTACGAAACTGCCATTAACCGAGAGTAAATCATGGTTGAAAGACTACTTTCGGGCTATGATAAAATGCGCAAAAAAATTGAGGTTTTTTACAAATGGTCAGACAGAGAAAAACGGTTGCCCTGCTTATTGAAACATCCAATGCCTATGCTCG
>Ga0315899_10003821_pt1 | contig 16376 bp, 16 predicted proteins | sample LakEriMetagenome_2_FD_203518 | JGI IMG/M metagenome (GOLD analysis project Ga0315899, IMG submission 203518) | Freshwater fungal communities from buoy surface, Lake Erie, Ohio, United States - Buoy 4 MA112 | ecosystem: Environmental > Aquatic > Freshwater > Lake | place: USA: Lake Erie, Ohio... | reverse complement strand
CAGCGCCTGCTCGGCCAACGCGGCACTGTCGGCCGCAGCGCGCGCGCTGTCCGCGCTGGCAGCGTGGCCGGTGCTGTCGTGTGCCGCCGAGTCGGCCTTTGCCTGGGCCATCGCCGCGATACGCGCTGAATCGGCGGCGAATGTGGCAGCGGCCTTCATGTACGCGTACCCCGATCCGCCGCCGAGGCCTGCCAGCAGTCCGATCGCTATCGGGATGAGCATCGCCTTCATCAAATCATTCCGGTCGTGGAGGGGTCATCCGGCATTCTCTGCCGGGGCAGTGGTCGTTTCTTCCTGCTTGCGCGCAAACTGGGTGAGGGCCGCTTCGTCCATTCGCACCCGGTCCCGCGCCGCTTCTTCCGTACGCCACACATCGGTGTGACGCTCCTTCAGTCGGTCGAGGACGCGCCGGTCTCGCGCCGCTTCCTCGAGTGTCTTCTGGGCTGCCTCGACCCCTTCGTCGGCCTGCCGGCAAACGTCGGTGGCGAGCACCAGCCGTTCGTCGAGAGAGGCGAGAACCGTGCCAAGCTGCTGGAGATGGCCAATTCGCGTTTCGCGGCGCGTGGCGCGGTGCACATGGGCGTGCGAGTCGGCGCGCAGGGCGGCAATGGCCTCCCGCGCCTGCTCGGCCTGCTCCGCCACGTCCTGCGCGGCCGCGAGCTCGCGGGCCTTCGCCTGTTCGTGCTGTTCGCGCAGCTCGAGGAGGCGCTGTAATCGGAAACGGAAGCTCACCGCTCGTGGCCTAGCGACGGCGCACCGACGCGTCGATCGCGTCGGCGATCTGCGTCAGCTGCGCGTACGTGTCGCCGTAGTGCGTGATCTCGTCGGGGCGCTGCTGCAGGAACTCGAGGACCTTGTGCCGATAGGCAATGGCCGCGTCCACGTACGGGTCGCTGCCCTTCTGGTAGGCGCCGACCATGATCAGGTCCTCCTTTTCCCGGTAGGCGGCCTCCAGGCGCAGCATCGCCCCACCGGCACGTTGCTGGACCTCACTGGTGATGTGATCCTTCACGCGGCTCTTGGAATCGAGCACGTCGATGGCCGGGAAGTGATGCTGGGCCGCGAGGCGCCGGGTGAGCACGATGTGTCCATCAAGGATCGAACGGGTGGCGTCGGCGACCGGCTCATTGAAATCGTCGCCGTCCACGAGCACGGTGTAGATGCCGGTGATGCCGCCGCGCTCACCGTTGCCGGCGCGCTCGAGCAGCCGGGGCAGGTTGGCGAACACCGATGGCGGATAGCCCTTGGTCGTGGGCGGTTCGCCCGTGGCGAGACCGATCTCGCGCCACGCCATGGCGACGCGCGTGACCGAGTCCACCATGAGCAGCACCTGCTTGCCCTGATCGCGGAAGTACTCCGCGATGGCCGTGGCCACGAGCGCCCCGCGGGCGCGCACCAGCGCGGCCTGATCACCGGTGGCCACGATGACGACGGAGCGGGCGAGGCCCTCGGCGCCGAGCGCATGCTCGAGGAACTCGCGCACTTCGCGGCCGCGCTCGCCAAGCAGGGCAATCACGTTCACGTCGGCCTGTGCATGACGCGCGATCATGCCGAGCATGGTGCTCTTGCCCACCCCGGACCCGGCGAAGATGCCCACACGCTGGCCGCGCCCGATGGTGAGCAGCCCGTCGATGGCGCGCACGCCGGTCTCGAGGGGGCGATCAATGGTTTCGCGCTGCAGCGGATTGGGGGGCTCGGCCGAGAGCGGCACCCGCTCCACCGTATCGAGCTTGCCCTTGCCGTCGATGGGATGACCGAGGCCGTTGAGGACGCGGCCGAGCAGCCCGGGGCCCACGTCGACGCCGAACGAGCGCCCGAGCGGCTGTACACTTGCGCCGGCGTGCAGTCCGTCGAGCTCCCCGAGCGGCATGAGCAGGACGCTGCGCTCGTTGAACCCGACCACTTCGGCAAGCACCGACCGATCGCGCGAGTGGCTGGTGATGCGGCACAGCGATCCGAGCCCGGCGTCGATGCCGGTGGCTTCGATGACGAGGCCGACGACGCGGGTAACGCGCCCGTACTCGCCAAATCGTTCGGTGTGCGTGACGCGATCGAGGAGCAGGTCGAGGGCGGGGGTGGTGAACGCGGGAAGCATGAGCCGTGTCCTCAGGCCTGGAGGCGGGCGATACTGCGATACAGGCGTTCGAGCGCCGTGTCCACGCGGCCGTCGACGATGCGCTCCCGCCCCTCGGTGAGGCAGCCGCCGCGCTCGATCGAGGGGTCGCCGATCCAGCGCAGGGCTCGCGCCCCGTCGGCGTCCGCGTCAATGACGGCCCGGCACGTGGCGAGGTCTTCCGGTGCCACGCGAATCGTGATGTCGTGGTCCAGCGGATACTGCGCCACCGCCTGGCGGACGAGCATCGCCACGAATGACGGATCGGCGATGACCTCGCGGTGCACGAGGTGGCGGGCCACGCTCACGGCGAGTGCCGCGATGGTCTCCTCGATGTTGCCGACCCAACGGGACTCGTGCATCCGCACCGAGTCTACGGCTTCCTGGAGCATGCCGAGGGCGGTGCGCAGTGCCGGCTCGACGACGGCACGCGCCGCGCGCTCACCGTCGGCGCGGCCGCGCGCGTAGGCCTCTGCCTCGAGGCGGGCCCGCTCGGCGGCGAGACGGAGCTCGCGCTCCGTCTCGAGCGCGCGGGGGTCCGTGTCCTCGCCGTCCGGGTCGGGCTCGGCCGCGGACATCGACGAGGAGAACACGTCGTGCACCGCGAACTCGTCGAGTGACCAGACGGTCGCCTGCAGGTGGTCCACGTCAGACGAGGACATCGTCGGAGCCCCCGCTCAGCACGATCTCGCCCGTCTCCTCGAGCGCGCGGACCTTGCTGACGATATCGGTCTGCGCCGCCTCGACGTCGCGCATCCTGACGGGACCCAGGAACTCCATCCCTTCCTTGAGACCGGCCACGGCACGCTGCGACATGGTACCCATGATCTTGGTCTTGAGTTCGGGACTCGCGGCCTTGAGGGCGAGGGCGAGCTGCTTGATGTCCACCTCGCGCAGCAGACGCTGCAGCGACTTGTCGTCGAGGGTGGTGAGATCCTCGAAGACGAACATGAGATTCTTGATCTGTTCGCTGAGCTGTGCGTCCTTCTCCGAGACCAGGTCGAGCACTTCCTTCTCGAGCGAGGTGCTGACGAGGTTGAGGACGGCGGCCACGGCGGCGGGGCCACCGACCGTCGACAGGCCCTGCGAAAAGGACAGATCCGCCTCGTTGCCGATGAAGCGCTCCACCAGGGAGATCATCTCGGGCGAGACCTTCTCCATCTTGGCGATGCGGTACATCACTTCGCCGCCCAGCGCGGGGTCGAACTCGCGAACGATGGCGGAGACGTGGGCCGGGTCGAGGTGCGCGAGAATGAGGGCGATCGTCTGGGGGTGCTCGCCCCGCAACGTGTTGCTGAGCTGCTGCGGGTCGGCTCGACGCAACCGTCCGAAGCGATCGCTGTCCGCGATCTGCCCCTGGATGCGCTTGAGGATCTGCTGCGCCTTGACCACGCCGAAGGCCTTCTCGAGCACGTCCTTGGCGAGTTCCACACCGCCGGTGCTCAGCGAGTCCACGCCGATCGTGGTCTCCATCCACTCGCCCAGCACGAACTCCACCGTGTCCGGTGGCACGCGGTCGAGCTGCGCCATTTCGAGCGCCACGATCTCGGCTTCCTCGGGGTCCAGCGCGCCGGTGAGCTTGGCGGCCACTTCGGCGCCGATCACCATGCAGACGATGGCGATCTTCTGGCGTCCGGTCAGGCGCTCCGGGGCCCAGCGATCAGCGGAATGTTTGGCGAGAGCGATCATGATGGCAAAGCGGGCTTACTGGCGGAGCCACTGACGGGCCACGCGGACGGCAGCGGCGGGGCGCTGCTCGACGATGGCGACGGCCTGTGCCCGTCCGGGTGTGGTGGGAATCGGCGGCAACCGGTACGGCAGCAGCGGGGCCTCTTCGGACGCCTCGTCGTTCTCGTCCGGCGCCCCGGACGCGTCCTGGCCGTCCCGCATCGCCAACTGCATCTGGGTGCTGGCCGGGAGTTCGGCATAGCCACTGCCGGGCGGCAGGTCGCCCGGAGACGACGCGCCGGCGAGCGCCTTCGCTTTCTTCGGGCGCAGCAGGATCACGGCCACGAGGCCGAGGACGAGCAGCACCCCCAAGGCGGCCAGTGCCACCACCGGCTTGGGATTGGCCTGGATCCTGCCGATCAGGTCCGGCGCGGTGACGGCCGTGTCGGCCTGCGCGAGGACGCGCTGCGGCATGTCGAACGGGGCGCTCACCACCGAGATGAGGTCACCGCGCGCGCTGTCCACCCCGAGCGCGTTGCGCACGAGCGCCTCGATGCGCGCGATTTCCTCGGGTGTGCGGGCGGTGATCACGGGCTCGGGGGGCGTCGCCGGCGCGGTGGAATCGGCCGCCGCCGGTGCGACCGGGGCAGGGTAGGTCACCTTGTCGGCCACGAGCACCGCCACGGTGAGCTTCTTCACGTTGCCGATGGCCCCGCTGAAGCTCTCGACGCTCTTCGTGTTCTCGTACGACGTGGCCGACGTGCTGTAGCCGGCGCCCTGCTGCGGCGTGCTCGGCGTGACCTCGGCCTTCTGCTCGGTGGCCAGGGCCTGCTTCTCGGGGTCCACCGCCTGCACGGTGCGTTCGACCTTGTCGAAGTTGATCACCGCGGCGACCTGCACCCGCGCGTTGCCACTGCCCACGAGACTGGAGAGCAGGGTGTTGGCCTTCTCCTCCATGTAGTTCTCGACTTCCTTCTGCACGGCGAGCTGCCGGCTCGTGAGGCCGGCGAGGGACCCCTCGTCCTTCATGGTCAGCGCCTCGCCGCGCTCGTCCACGATCGTGACGTGCTCCGGCTCGAGACCGCCCACGCTGCTCGCCACGAGCTGCGCGATCCCCTGCACCGTTTCCCGGCCCGGACGATTCCCGCCCTGCATGGTGAGGGTGACGCTCGCCTTGCTCGGCCGCTCGTCGCTCGTGAACACCTTGTCGTCCTCGAGCGCGAGGTGGACCGTCACCGCCTCGACCTCCTTCATCTGGCCGATGGTCCGCTCGAGTTCCCCCTCGAGGGCCCGGCGGTAGTTCACCTTCTGCGTGAAGTCCGTCATGCCCCACGTGGGCTTGTCGAACAGCTCGAGCCCCGGCCGGCCCGCGTTGGGCACGTCGCCGGCGGCGAGGTCCACGCGCGCCCGCGCGAGATCGCCGCTGGCGACCATGATCGTGGTCCCCGTGCGATCGAGTTCGTAGGCGATCCCCGCCTCGGTGAGCTTGTCGGTCATGGCCTTCACGCTCTCCACCGGGACATCGGCGTAGAGCGGGACCATCGTGGGCGCCGTGGCCCAGCGGGAGACGCCGAACACGAGCGCGGTGACGAGCACCCCGACCGCGATGATGGCGATCTGCCGGCCGCCACCCAGGCGGCCCATGAGACTGTCGAGCAGCGAATTCATCAGGTGGCGCCGCTCAGGACTGCATGGCGATCACACTGCGATAGGCCTCGACGACCTTGTTGCGCAGTTCGATGATCAGGTCGAGGGCCACGCCGGCTTCCTCGCTCGCCGCCATGACCTGGTGCAACTCGACGTTCTCGCCCGCGGCAAACCGCTTCGTGAGATCGCCGGAGCGATCCCGGGCGTCGGAGACTTCGTTGAGCACCCGGGTGAACGTGTCACCGAAGCTGTGGTCGCTCTCCCCGGTGACCGGGACCGGCGTCGCGAGCGGCCGGTCCTGTCCGAGGGTGAGGTTGCGGGTGTAGAGATCGAGGCGGGTCTGCATGAGGAGGTCCGGAGAGCGGCGCGTCAATCAGGCGCGCACATCGAGGCGTACGCCGCGCGCCGCCGGAGGCGTCTGCGCGGCCGTGGCATCCTTGAAGCGGCTGTACGTAAGAGGACCGAGGCTCGCCGTCCGCGCGAAGAAGTTCCGCTCCTCGGCGGTGAGCACGCTCCAGAACGCCGGGTCGGTACCTGCGGGCGCCTCCGCCGGCACCGCCGACTGCGCGGCGCCCTGTCCGGCGATTGGCGTCTGCGGCTTGAGTGCATTCGCGGGAGCGGGCGTGCGGGCCGGCGGCAGCCCCGGCTGCGACACGACGCCGTGCTGGCCGGCGTTGGACGTGCGCGCCGCGTCGGCGCGGGTGGCGCCGAGGTTGGGAAGCAGCGGGGTGGTGTTGATGCCGTTGATGCTCATGGATCGGACTTACTGCGGAAGAGGAGAGCGGCGGGCCGGGACGCGAGACGCGGTCGGAGAGGAGGAAGCGGAGGAGGTGACCTCGGACCGCATCCCGGACCCGCCGCAACAGAGGCGGCGATCAGGTGGGTTCAGATATCCAGCGCGGCGCGGAGCATGGACTTCGCGGTGCTGAACACCGCGGCGTTGGCTTCGTAGATGCGTTTCGCGTCCATGAGCTTCACGAGTTCCTGCGTGGTATCGATGTCGGGGTAGCGCACGTATCCGGCCTCGTTCGCGTCGGGATGACCGGGCTCGTACACGAGTCGGCCCTGTCCCTGGTCTTCGGCGATGCCGGCAACACGGACACCGTACTCGCCGCCGAGGGGGCCGTTCACGCCACCGGCAGCACTCAGCACGGGTACTTCGATGGGTTTGGGCCCGTCGGCCGTCACCGGTACGTCGAAGGCCGGCGAACCGAAGACGCCATTGCTGGCGACGCTCGAGCCCATGGCCTGGGCCGCCGGCGTCCCCGGGTTGTAGACGGCGGTCTGCGACGCGGCCGCCTCGAGCACGACGTCGCGGCGCCGATACGGCTGGCCGTCCGGGCCGCGCGTGACGTCGGCGTTGGCGATGTTCTGCGCGATGACTTCCATGCGCTGGCGCTGGGCGGCGATGCCGCTGGCAGCGATGCCCATGGACTTGAACATGGGGCGCACCACCTGCTGCCCGGGGACGGGCAGGAGGGCTGGCTGGCGGATCGGATTGATCGGCATCAGCCGTTACCTCCCTTGATGGCGGTGCGGAGACTGGCGTAGGTCTTTTCGAGGAGGCGCGACGTCGCGAGGAAGCGAAGCTGCTCGTCGGCGAGTGCCACCATTTCGTCTTCCACGTTCACCGGGTTCAGCTGGGCCTGGGGCGTGCCGGCCTTGGCCTCGAGGGCAAAGCCGTCCCCGTTCTGCAGGGTGGCCTTGGAAACACGATCGGCAATGCCGCGCGAGCGTTCGACGCTGCGATCGAGCGACGATTTGAGCTGCGGCGCCGAAGTGACGCGATCGATGAGTCCGAAGAGCATCTGACGTACCGGAGTGAAAGGGCGAACGAATCCGGTACCGAGCAAAGCAATGTGCGGGCCAAACCGCCGTGGTCGGCGGAATTGGTCCGTAACGCATTTCAATTCAACGACTTGAATGGTAATCGCCGTGGGGAGGGCAGAAACTGCCGCCCACGAAAATCGCCGGCAATACGGAAGGTTTTGCCGGTCCGAGGGTGATCCAAGTTGCCGAGTCGGTGACGACGGCGTGCCCGGCCACCCGGGCCAGGTTCGGAGTCCGTCAGTCCTCGCCGTCGTCCTTGCCGGGGCCGTTCAGCTTGTTGCGCAACGTGCGCACGCTGATCCCCAGGAGTTCGGCCGCCTTCGTACGGTTATTATCGGCTGCATGCAGCGCGTGCTGAATCAGCACGCGTTCCGCATCGGCCACATTGAGGGATTGCAGGGCGATGCTGCCGGCGCCGCCGGCGGGGGTGGGCAGGGCCACCCCGACGGCCCCTGGCGCCGCGGCGGCCCCGGACACGGCCAGCATGGGCGTGCCGCCCAGCCCCGGCGTGGCGAAGGCACGCGGGCGCATGTTGGGGGACCCGAGGGAGTGGGCCAGCCCGAAGCGCGTTCCCTCGAGGCAGTGGGGCTGAATGATCGGGTCGGGGGTGAGGATGACGGCCCGCTCGATCACGTGCTGCAGTTCGCGCACGTTGCCCGGCCACGGATAGGACTGGAGCGCTTCGAGCGCGTCGGGGGAAAGTCCCTCGATCTTCTTGCCCAGTTCGGCGGCCACGCGCATCGCGAAACGCAGGGCCAGCACCGGGATGTCCTCCGGCCGTTCCCGCAGGGGCGGGATGAGCACCGGGATGGTACTCAATCTGTAATAGAGGTCCTGTCGGAACGTCCCGTGGTCGGCCTCCATGGCCAGATCCCGGTTGGTGGTGGCCACGATGCGCACATCCACTTTGATGGGGGTCGTGCCGCCGACACGTTCGAATTCCTGCTCCTGCAGCACACGCAGCAGCTTCGCCTGCAGGTCGAGTCGCATTTCCGAGATTTCGTCGAGCAACAGCGTGCCGCGGTTGGCGCGCTCGAACGCCCCTTCCACCCGCTTGATCGCGCCGGTAAAGGCACCCTTTTCGTGGCCAAAGAGCGCCGACTCGACCAAGCCTTCCGGCAGCGCCGCGCAGTTGAGCTTGATGAAGGGCTTGTCTCGGCGCTCGGATTGGTCGTGAATCGCCCGGGCGAACAGTTCCTTGCCGGTGCCCGACTCCCCCTGCAGCAGCACCGTGGCTCGGGTGGGGGCGGCCATGCTCACGGTCTGGAGAATACGGCGGATGCTGGGTGAATCGCCGATGATCTGCCGTTCGTTGCGGAACTGCATGACCTCCTTGCGGAGCGCTTCGTTTTCCCGGCGCAGGCGGACGAACTCCAGCGCCTGGTCCACCGCCAGCTCCAGCTGCTGGGGGCGCACCGGCTTCGTGATGTAGTCGATCGCGCCAGCCTTGATGCTCGCGACGGCATGCTCGATGCTGGCGTGTCCCGTCAGCATGATGAGCGGAATGTCGTACCCTTCGCGCGTGAGGAGCTGGATGAACTCCAGCCCCGTCAGCCCCGGCATGCGATAGTCGGAGATGATCAGGTCGATCGCACTCTGCTCGAGGATCCGGAGCGCCTCCGGGACACTGCGGGCGCCAACCGGCGTGTGACCGGCATGCGCAAGGGCATCCTCGAGGATCAGGCCGACTGCCGGCTCGTCGTCGACGTAGAGGATCGTGGCCATGAGTCAGGGCTGGAGTCGCGTGCGGAAAAAGTCACCCGGCAAATTTATCCGCCTGCCGAAGAAAACGCTAAAGGTTGATTGTCGCAACTCCTTGCAATTCATCCAGCTAGCGCGATTGGACGTCCCGCACGCGGTCTGGCGCAACCCTTGCAGGGGACCCGTGCCGGTTAAGCAGCTCCCCGCCGCTCCGATACTTCCCCGTACAGCCACCCTCCCGCCGTTCCCGGCCGGGGATCGTTTCGTCGTCCAGCCCCGTCGCCCATGCGCGTCACCAACTCGACCATCACCCTCCGCAGCCAGCTCCGCGTGCAGCAGACGCTGCAGTCGATCGATCGCGTGCGCGAGGACATCTCCAGCGGGGTGCGCGTTCGCAAGATGTCGGACAGTCCCCTCGACGGGGGACAGTTGGTGCGCATTGGCAGTTCCATGCGGGCCATCACCCAGTTCCGGCGGAATGCCGACGGCGGGATTTCCCGGGCACAGGCCGAAGAAACCGTGCTCGACCAGCTGGGCAATGCGCTCACGCGGGCCAGCGAGCTGGGAGTGGCGCAGGCCAACGCCACGGCGAACGCTGCAACCCGGCTCGCAGCGAAACGGGAGGTCGATCAGCTCATCAATCTTTCGGCCAACCTGGGCAACACCCGCTACGGCGACGAGTACCTGTTCGGCGGGACCCGCGCGACCGAGGCGCCCCTGCAGACGCCGGCGCCGGCCACCGGCAGGTTCTCCCGCCTGATCGACAGCAGCGGCAATCCCGTCAATCCGAGTGGCGCCATCACGCTCGAAGTCGGCGACGGGCGATTCGTGACGCCGAATCACAATGCCACGCAGATCTTCCTCGACACCGACGCGCTCGATGCTCTGCGCGCGCTCTCCGATGCCCTCGGGGCGAACGACGCCGCGGCCATTCGCGCGGCAACCGATCGCGTGACGAGCGCCAACAGCAACGTGCAGGCGCTGGTGGCCACGCAGGGCGCCCGCATCAACGAAATGCAGGACGCGCGGACCGGCCTCGACACCCTGGAGTTCGATCTCACCGTGTACCGCTCGGACCTCCGGGATACGGAAGTCGACAAGGCGATGGTCGAACTGGTCGGCAAGCAGACGCTGTACCAGGCGGCCATGAGCGCGACCTCCCGCATTCTTGGCCTCACCCTCACCAACTACCTCTGACCCCGATGAGCACTGCCGCCATGGAACAGTCCCGCGGCCCCGTTGCGATTGCCCACCCCCTCGGCATGATGGAGGTGCCCGCCGATGCGGTGATGCGCTTCACGGTGCCGATGTGGGGCTTCGAGCCGCATCGCGAGTTCGCGCTGTTGCCGGCGGCACGCCGGGGGCTCTGGTGGTTCCTTTCCACCACCGACTCGGCAACGACCTTCGTGCTCGCCGATCCGTTCGTGGCGGTCGACGGGTACAGCATCGATCTCACCGACCACGAGCGCGATGAACTGGCGCTGGTGAACGAAGCGGATGCGCTGGCGTTGGTGCTGGTCGCCTTGCCCGGAGCGGCCGGTGGGTCGGTCACCGCCAATTTCCGCGCTCCGCTCGTCTTCAACCTCAGCAAGTGCCTGGTGAAGCAGGTGGTGAATCGGGACGAGCAGTTCGGTCTGGCCGAGGCGGTCGACCTCTCGCGGTATCCGCTGCAGGACGATCCCGTGGCCCAGGGCTGATCGCGCCGCAGGCACATCGAGCTCCTGAACTGGTCGGCCGGCGAGAATGGCAACCGGCATGGGGGTACCTCTTCGGGGAATCCGGGCGAGATCGGAACGGTCTCGCTGCGACCCGTCGTCCGGGCGGAATTCACGACCGCCGCCGAGGGCCGCGCTCAGCCGCGATCCCGCAACTGCCGGACCGCGGCCATCACGTCGCCCAGCACGCCATCCCACCCCGACGCATCCCGCTGACGAAGCATGGTGTGGCTGTCGTACCACGGGGAATGCTCGCCGCTCACCCCCCAGCGATAGTCGGGGCAGAACGGCAAGCAGAGTAACGTGCGCACGCCCGTGGCACCCGCCAGATGCGCCACGGAGGTGTCGACGGTCACCAGCAGGTCGACCCGCTGCAGGGCATGCGCCGTGTCGTTGAACGAGTGGCACTGGGCTCCCACGTCGACCAGCCGGTCCTGCAGCTCCGGCGGCAGGGCGCTGGCCACCGCGGGGGATTTCTGCATGGCTACGAACCGCACGCCGGGCAGCTGCAGCAGCGGGGCCAGCTGGGCCCCGCGCATCGAGCGACGATGATCGTTGGTGTGCTGGGGATTCCCCGCCCACGTGAGGGCGACCGTGGGCACCCCGTCGCGCGGGAGCTGCTCGGCGAGGTGCGGCGGGCATGCGCCCTGCGGAGCGAGATAGGGCGCGCCGTTGAGCCCCTCCGGCCCGATCGCGAGCGCGTGCATCAGCGACATGAGGGGGATGTGCAGGTCATGGTCGGGCAGCGGGGTGCCGTCGACACTGCACTCGGCCACGCCGGGCGCCGCGCTCAGGAGAGGCAGCAGGGGCTCCATGGTTCTCAGGTGCACCGTGGCGCCGCGCGCGGCGAGGGTGGCGGCGAAGCGGGCGCACATGATGCTGTCACCCAATCCCTGCTCGTGTACGATGAGCAGCCGCTTCCCGCTTAGGGGTTCGCGCCCCGTCCAGCGGGGGGTCTGCGGGCGTTCGCGGTACAGCACCTCGACCCCGATGGCCTCTTCGCGGTGCTCCATCTCGGCCCAACCGGCCGGCCATGCCCCCAGCGCCACCAGCACCATGCCGTACTGCATGCGGGCCCGTGCGTCGTTCGGTGCCAGGGCGAGCGCGGCGGCGTACACGTCCCGGGCGGCGGCGGCGTCGCCCATGTGCTTGAGGATTTCGGCCAGGTTGTGCATGGCCGCCACGTTCGTGGGGTCGAGCGCCAGCGCGCGCTCGACCGAGGCGAAGGCGAGGGGCTGATGCCCCATTTGCGAGAGGACCGCGGCCACGTCGTTCGCCGCCGTGCTGTCGTGCGGGCAGAGCGTCGCCACGGCGTGGAACTCCCGGAGCGCGTCTGCCAGCCGTCCGACGCGGCGATAGAGGACCGCCAGATCGTGATGCGGCACGTGCTCGTTGGGCGCGACGGCGACCACCTCCTCCAGCATGGCGATGGCTGCCGGGGTATCCCCGGCGCGCTCCACCTCGCGCGCCTCGCGGTACCGCGCCTGCCAGCGCGAAGCGGCCGGGCGTTCCCCGGGGCGCGTGTGGGCGGCGAGTCTGGCGTTCCGAGGGGGGCGTGGCGCGGGGGGTCGCATGCGGAGCGGACGGGGCGGAGGGGGAGATCGGCTCGGACGCGAGCCATTCACGTTTCCGTCACCTCGAGCACGAATCGTGCCAATGCAAGTACTTGTAAAATAAACACTTTCGAGGCATTCCGGTGGCCAATCGGCACGGGCTGCCGCCTGCGCCCTCTCTCTGGTCGGCAGATCCTGCCGAGTCCGCGTGGGCGGGGAGGCGGCGGAGCCCCCCGGTGTGACGCCGAGCGCCGAGAGCGGGACGGGTGTGCCGGGAGTGTGAGACGTTGGGCCAGAACTCCGGTCGGAATCGCTCGTCCGCTCAAGTTCCGCGGCCCGGCTCCGAGACTGTGCACTGACCGCGCTCCGGACGTCGGACGCGGAACGAGGCACGGATGCCTCGACACACACATCACGGAGGATAGTACCATGCGTATCAATACCAACGTCGGCGCCCTCACGGCTTCGCGCAACGCCTTCGTCAACAACATGGCGATGGACAGCAGCATGCGGAAGCTCGCGTCGGGCCTGCGCATCTCGCGCGCCGCCGACGACGCCGCCGGTCTGGCGATCGCCAACAAGCTGCGGACGCAGAGCCGTGCCCTCTCGCAGGCGGCGGCGAACGCCGAGCAGGGCAACGCCATGCTCCAGATCGCGGAAGGCGCTGCCCAGATCATCGGCCGCATCATCGAGCGTCAGAAGGAGCTCATCGTGCAGAAGAACAACGGCACGTCGAGCACGGCGACCATCGCCACGATGGACGCCGAAATCGCGAGCCTCTCCACGGAAGCCACGCGTATCCAGAACTCGTCGAACCTGCAGGGCACGGCGGTGTTCGGGTCGATCGTCTACCAGGTGTCCGATGCCACGGCCAACGGCACGCTGACCATCAACGCCAGCCTCACGCAGTCGGCGCTGACGGGGTCCTCGACCCTGGCCGATGCCGACGCGGCGCTCGACGTCGTGAACGCGGTGCTGGGCAACATCGGTGCCGGTCAGAACGTGCTCGACTACACGGTGCAGAACCTCAAGTCGGCGGTCGTGAACGTCCGCGCGGCCGAGTCCACCATTCGTGACGTCGACATGGCCGAGGAAATGGCCACGTACACCCGCAGCAACATCCTCACGCAGGCGGCGCAGGCCATGCTGTCGCAGGCGAACCAGGGCAGCCAGGGCATTCTCCAGCTCCTCCGCTAAACCCGCGTTCTCCTGACGTGAGATTCCCCGGGGCCGGCGCTCGTGCCGGTCCCGGGGACTGGCCTTAGATGCACAGCTGAGAGGAACCCATGTCCACCTCGATGAATATCGGGGGCCTGAGTAGCGGCATGCAGTGGAACGACATCGTCGATTCGACGATCAAGGCCCTGGAAGCCCGCTCGGTCACCCCGATCACCAGTCGGATCACCGCCCGCAGCGAACAGAAAGACGCGTGGACCAAGCTGCAGAAGCTGGTCGAAACGCTCAACACCAATGCACGCGCGCTCCGGCGCACGGGCTTTGGTGGTTTTTCCGCGACCGTCCCGTCGAGTCCGTCGACGTCCCGCACCCTCCTGTCGGCGACGCCCACGACCAACGCGACCGCCGGGCGGTACCGCGTCGAGGTGTTGCAGCTGGCGGATACCGCCAAGTGGTCCGGGCGCTCATTCAGCGACGTCACGGCCGCGCGCAATCTCACGGGATCGTTCTCGATCAACGGGACCGCCATCAGCGTGGCGGCGACCGATTCGCTCGAGGGCATCCGCACCAAGATCAACGAGGCGAACGCCGGGGTCACGGCCACGATCGTGAACGAGGGGGGGACGGCGGGGCGTCTGGTCCTCACGGCCAACTCGGCTGGCGCGACCAACGTGACGGGCGCCGACATCACCGGTGCCCTCACGCGCGAACTCGGGTTCGTGGACACGCGCTCCAAGCCCATTTCGTCCGCCACGATTGCCGCCGCGGCGGCGATGGGCATGGCCGTCTTTCCCCAGCCAGCTCAGATCCGCGTCGGCGACGTGGTCGTCACGGCGGACCTGGCGACGGAATCGATCGCGACGATTGCCGCGCGAATCAACGCGGCCGGCGGCTCGGCATCGGTGGAGTCGGAGCTGTACGGGAACGAGACGCGTTATCGTCTCGTGGTGGATGGCAATGTGTCGGCCGTGGCCGGTGATCCGTTCTCACAGAATGCGATCGACGCGCTGGGGTTCCAGGCCGGCACGGCCGGTCTCGTGCGCCAGACCATGCAGACCGGGATCTTCACCAGCGGTGGAGGCGCCTCCGAACTCGGCGCCACCGCGTCGTCGCCACTGAGCAGCCTCAAGGTGGACGGCGTGGCCGCCAATCTCGCGGTTGGTGACGCGATCAACATTCGCGGCACGCGCGGCGACGGCACGGCGGTGAACTTCGGCCTGGTCGTCCAGCCCGGTGACACCATGCAGACGCTGCTCGACCGGCTCAACGACGCCACGAGCGGCTTCGGGGCCGGGGCGCGCCCTGCCACGGCGGCGCTCGGGGAGGATGGGCGGATTCGCCTCACCGACCAGACGGGCGGCGCCTCGCGGCTGTCGCTCGCCCTGAGCATTACCCGGGCCAGCGGCTCCACCGCGTCGCTCGCCACCGCGACCACGGCGGTGGTCGGGCGCAGTCGCGAATTGCAGCGAGGCCAGGATGCGGTGATCCGCGTGGATGGCCGGGAGGTCGTGCGGTCGTCCAACACCATCACGGACGCGATCAACGGCGTGAACCTCAACCTCCTCACGGCCGAGCCGGGTACCGCGATCGACGTCACGGTGGATCGCGACGTGAAGGGCGCCACGGACGCGGTAAAGGCCTTCCGCGATGCCTACAACGACGTCCGCAAGTTCTTCGACGAGCAGCGGGTTCCCGGGGCGCCGCTGTATGCCGACAGCACGTTGCGGCGCGTGGTGGACAGCTTCACGGCGTCGCTGCGAACCCAGGTGGCCGGCAACGCCACCTACGGTTCGGCCGTCAGTGTGGGGTTGGTGCTCGACCGCAACGGTCTCCTCACCTTCAGCGAGGACACGTTCAAGACGGCCATGACATCGGCGCCCACCGAGGTCGAGACGCTCTTCGGCATGACCGGCCTGGGCACGGCGTTCGTCGCCGCCACCGATGCGGCGACCTCGTTCGGGAACGGGGCGATCAGCGTCCAGATCGACACCATCACGCAGACCACCATTACGCTCCGGCAGCGCGAGGCCGATGCGCAGAAGCGGCTCGAGTCGCGCCGGCAGCAGCTCATCCAGCAGTACACCCGCATGGAAGAGGCCGTGTCCAAGCTCAAGCAGCAGAGCGGGTCCCTGCTGGCGAGCATGCAGGGACTTCAGGGCAACAAGCAGTAGCCGATACTCACACGCGTGGGGCGATGCGAGTCGCCCCGAGCCTTCTCCCCTGAGCCACTTCGGTACCAATGTCCTACGCCTCACAGTCCTCGAGCTACCGGGAAATGGAGATCCACGCGGCGTCGCCGCACAAGCTCGTGGTCATTGTGTTCGAGCAGCTGGTCGTGAACCTGGAGCGGGCGCGCATCGCCATGGAGCGCCGCGACGTCGAACTGCGCCTGACGTCGTTGCGTCGGGCGCGCGACATCGTGACCGAGCTGCTGGGAACGCTCGATTTCGAAAAGGGCGGCGCGCTCGCCAACCAGCTGGCCGACCTGTATCAGTATCTCCTGTTCGAGCTGGTCGACATCGGGCAGCGCGGTGACCTGCACGTCATGCGCAAGCTCGTGACGATCGCGAGCCTGCTGCGCGACGGCTTCGTCGGCGCGGCAGAGCAGCTGGCCGCCGAGAAGACGGCGCGCAAGAGCGCCTGACCCGGCCCGCCCCCTGAGCGCATTCCTTCATATGCCCCCCGTCGCCGCATCCACTGCCCCCGCGGCCAGGCGCGTCCAAGCCGCCCGGACTGCGCTCGCGCTGTGCGCCACCGCGGATGTGCTGGCCCGCGAAATGGAGGTGGAGGTCGCGTCCTCGGTCGACGACCCACGGTTCTTCGCCCTGCTGGCGGAACATGAGCGCATGCTGCAGGACCTCGCCGAGCAGCTGGTCGTGCTCCGCTCGGAGCGTCCCACGGCCGACAGCGCCGCCTTTGCGGCCACTGAGCGGGTGGTGGACGACGCCGAAGCGCTGGTCGGCGACGTGTGTG
>Ga0315899_10003819_pt1 | contig 16379 bp, 12 predicted proteins | sample LakEriMetagenome_2_FD_203518 | JGI IMG/M metagenome (GOLD analysis project Ga0315899, IMG submission 203518) | Freshwater fungal communities from buoy surface, Lake Erie, Ohio, United States - Buoy 4 MA112 | ecosystem: Environmental > Aquatic > Freshwater > Lake | place: USA: Lake Erie, Ohio... | reverse complement strand
GAGGTGGTGCGGTTGGGAGTCTTCGGCCACATCAACGACTCAAGTGGCCTTGGCGATTGGCCCCAGGGGCTGGCGCTGTTCGACGGCTTGAGGGCACGAATCCGTTCTTGAAGGCTTGCTCCGATTTGCAGGCAGCCTGAATCTGTGCGCAACAGGCTGCCAGCATGGCCCTCCCCAGCCTGAACATCCCCTGATGTGGAGCGCCTCTCCGATGGCCGTCGCTGCGCTGTGTTACGGCCTGGCCAGCCTGCTCACCATGGGCTTTGGCCTGGTGTATCTCACCCGACGCCAGTTCCTGCCCTATCACCAACAAGCCCTTGGCATCCCCTGGCGGAGCCTGGATCCTGCCCTGCAGGCGCTGCTCCTGGGGCTGATGCGCACGGCTGGGGGTGGTTGTCTCGCCACGGGAGTGGCCATCGCCTGCCTGTTGCTGATCCCCTTTCGAGCGGGAGCCTCTTGGGTGCTCACGGCGATTCCCGCCATTGGTTTGCTGATCGCTCTTCCGGCTTTGCAGGCCACCTTGTTGATCCGCAGGCGCACGGGAGCCCACACCCCGGTTGCCGCCGCCGCGGCAGGGGTGGCTCTGCTTGTGGCTGGTGCGCTGGCGTCGACGCAGCCTTGATTCGCCCGCTCGGCTACCAAGGGCTCAGCTGGCCATGGCATAAGCCTCCAATTTCCCATGCAGCTGCCTGGCGGCTACGGCCTCGGCCGCATGGCTGTTCTCGATGGATTCGATGTAATCCGGCAGCACAAAGTCCAGTTGCTCGTGCACCGATGCCCACTGCATCGGATCGTTCACCCTCTGCCTCAGTATCTCTAGGCGCCTCACCAGCTGGGGCAGTGCGGTGCTCAGATTCCTGGTGGCCAGGGCAGCGTAGATGTCCCACTCGATGACACCAACCTCACTGAAAAAGTCCCGATCAACGTGTGATTTCTCTTCCAGCTTTTGGCGCCATTCGGCAAAAAATGATGGATCGAAAGTGTTGCCAGCTTCACCGACATGGAGGAGACATTCTGTGGCCATGAGGTTGAGGACGGGGTAAAACACATTGGTCAGGTTCTTGGCAGAGCCCATCTCTTTGCCCTTCTCATACCACTTTTTCATCTCTTTAAGGGCCGCGTCCTTCGCTTTCGGATTTGCGGCGATCCTTTCCACCATCGCCAGGCGCTTCTGGGCCGATCCGCAGAGGTTGCAACGCTCCATCGAAGCGCCAAGGTCCTTGTTGAGTCGCTCCAGGGTTTTGGTGGTCTTGTCGATGGTGGTGCGGGCCCGCTCAACCTCTTGTTGAAACTGCACTTCGGCTTCCGCCACGCGGGCTGGATCTGGGGTGGTCGCGCGGGCTCCAGCTAACCTTTGATGGGAGGCCTCCACGTTGCGCCAGGCTTGCCGTGCCCGCAGATTGCACAACTTTTGGTAAGTCCCCAGGGCCGCGCTGCCATCCTCTGTTTGCAGGGCCGTTTCACACCATTGCATGGCTTTATCCAGATCTTTTGCTTGCTCCCAGGCTCTCGCGAAGGCTTGCGCCACTTCGCCTGCCCCTCTCTTCTCCGCCCAGAAAGGTGCAAACCGTGATTCCAGCTCCTGCAGCTGTGTCTGCAGCGCCTGGCCGTTTGCCTCTCGTGCACCCCGCCCTTGACGGCTCGCGAATTTGGCTTTGTTGGTGAGTGATTCGAGCACCAACGTGAGTGCAGAAGCGGAAACCACACCCGCGTAAAGATCCGCATCCTGGCTCTGGATGCCCTGGGGATCGCTGGCCTCAGACTGCAACACCCAATCCGGGTCGCCATAGCACTGATAGGCGGCCCAGGTGTTGTTATGGGGATTCGAACTCCACACAGCCTTTCGTGCTGTGGCGATGGCATCGATGAAGCGCTGACCATGCAGCAACTGGTCATAAAACGTTTCGGCAAAGATGGCTGCTCCTTTGTCATCCACAGCCCAGCCAGCGGCCACCACGCACCGCACGCCGTTGTGGATCAGCTGCTCAGCCACACTCGCCGCAAATTTGGCTCGGTTGTAGGGCTTTGCGCTGGCGGCTAGGTGGCAGCAGTTCACAAAGACCAGCTCGGGCACCACCCGCATCATCCCGATTTCTTGCGGCCCCAGATAGAGACCATCGGAGAGCACCACACCGCGTGGATTGCCTGCTTCGGGCAGCATTCCATGGCCACTGATGTGCACGACGCGCCAGTCGCGCTCCATCAGTTTGTTGATGATCGTCATTGCACTCGGCTCGGTGCGATCATCGCCGTCCTTGCTGATCACAGCCACCACCCGATCGTTGCCCAACTCCCGCTGCAAGAGATCGCGAACGACACCAGCCTCTCTCTGTGCACCTGGCAACCTTGGAAACCGGGAATCCGTGCAAAGCGGTTCCCCGATCACGAGCACGTCGTTGTCTCGGCTGGCATCTCGGGGCTGTTGACGGAACTCCTCCAACCGCAGCTTGCGGATCAGTTTCGTGCGGATCGCCCAGGGCTCGTGTCCAGTGTCAGGGGTGCGGCCACTCTCCGACTCGAGCATCTCCCATGGAATGGGCGCGCTTCCCCGATCGAGTTCCAGCACCACCGAGGAAGCGCCGCCCAAGGCGGCCTCCAACTCGATCGGCACCAACAGCTTGAACAGGGTGCGGCCGATTTGGCCATCGTTGCACTCTGCGTTGCTGGCCTGATCCACCAACAGCTCCACCAAGCCCTGTTGGGCCATCTGGGCTCGCAACTCCGTTCGGGCCCTGCGTGTGTCCATGGTGTACTGAATCTCGCTGTGGCTGCTTGCCGTCGATGCGGCGTTGCCCGTCAAAGCACTGATGAAGTCGTAGCCATGACCTCGGTAACCCATATCGAGCGGTCGACGCTCCCCGCCTTCCCCTTCGCTCACGATCGGATCAATGGCAAACATGCCCGCCTGGGAGCCCTCCATGGTCTTCAGAGCGCTGAGGGCTGTGCTTGCCCGATCGAGGTAGAGCTCCACCAAATGAAGGCTGCCCACCTTGGGCCACCGCTCCTGTTTGCAGAGAATCTCGTTGGCGGCATGCACTCCCCTGGCGATCATCTGAGCGGCCTGTCCAGCGTCGATCCCCGAACCACCGCTGCCAAGCAGGGTTGCCCATAGTTCAAAAGGAGTCTCCGCCCCGGCCGGTCCCTCCTTGCAGCGCTGGGCGAAGGCCAAGACCGCCATGCGCACTGAATTGGCCAGTTCCGTGGCAGAAAGCTTGCCCTCCTCCCCCAATCCCACAACAATCACGGAATCGGGCTGCGCCTTTTGGCGAGGGTTGGCTGTGTTGGTGTTGATGAACACTTGGTGGCTGCCGGGACGATCGGGATAACAGCCGATCTCCAGCGCCTCCTTCATGACCCCGCCGATCAGGCCATCCACCTCTGCTTCCGTGCCGGTGAGTCGGGAGGCGTTGTAGTGGCCGATCATCAGGGGGTGGCTGACGAAGGCCAGGTGGCCGTTGTGCACCGTGATGGCCAGGGGGCTCTGTTGCGGTGCGTGGTGCGAGCCGGTGGGATCTTCTATGGGCAGTGTGTAGAGATCATCGTCGCTGCTCCGGGGCACGGTTGAGCGTCCTTCCCTGGAGGGGCGCCTGCGCCGCACCTGGCTGGCTGTTGCTGGCTCGCCCACTCCCCGGCTGGGCGTTGTGTCGCTGAAGGGATGCAGCGCTTTGTGTTTGGTGTCGCCGGTTTCCAGGAGCTCTTTGAACCCGTGGAACGCCTCCTTGTACGCGGGTAGTTTGCCATGGTCGCAGGCGAGCTTCCAGGTGCGCACTCCTGGCAGCATGGCACTGCGATAGGTGACGCGCCCATCACCTCTCCCTTGCGCTTCGCGATAAACCAGGCCATCGGCTCCAATCTCGTAGCCTTCCGTGGTGAACGGTGCCGAACCCACCACCATCACCACTTTGTCGCTCCATAATGGCAAGTCGCGATCGCGCTGGCTCCGCATGTTCTCCCAGAAGTTCACTGCGCGGCTGAGCGCTTCCTCTTCAGGCACCCCCCAGCGGAACTCCTCTAACTGACGGAGATCATGGTGCCACCAACTCCAGGCCTTTGCCTGGTCCAAATCAGCTGCCGCCAGCTGTTGCCAACCCGAACGTTGGCCCAAGGGGAGAGAGGGGTCAAGCAGCCCGGCTTGCAGTTGCAGAAAGCCTGGAAATTGCGCCATCAACGCCCGCGCTTTGTGGTCCTGAAAGGGCGCACCCACCGCGGTGAGCGTGTTGCCGAAGTTGTCATCGCCGGAGAGCACTTGCATTGGAGCCCACGACCCCTCATTGGGCGTGCCCAGCATCAGGAGCCGGGAGCCTTCATTCGCCATCCATTGATTCCAGGTGTCCTGAGCCACGATCTGCATGGCGCGCGCTAACAGACCCCCCATGGAATGGGCGAGGATCCGCACGGGCTGACCGTTTCCCTCCCGTGCCTTCAAAGCAGCTTCGACGTCCTTGCCGAGTCGCTTGGCTTCTTCCTCCAGCGGTTTGCGCCAGTCGTAACTGAATGGAATCACCTCATGGCTTTCTGCCAGGAAGGTCATCAAGGCGTCGTAGGTCAGACCGATGGGGCCATCGGGTTCCACACGCCGATCTGCTGAGTCGGGATACTCCAACTGAGCCAACCCGTTGAACAGCCGCAAACCGAGCCAGACCCGCTGGTTGTTCACCCGCAGGTGGCTGCCGAGGATGCCCGGCAGCACGAACACGGCGGGTTTCACGCCCGCAGCTGAGCTGTTCTCCTTTGCACGTCGTGCCCCCCGCATGCCCTCGCTGGATTCCCCGGCATAGGAGAGGGGACCGATCACGGTCCACACCGCTGGGTCGGGTTTCGTCATCCCCGTGACGATCGCCTTGGCGGTGGTTGTGTTGCGGAAGTAATTGAAATGGCTGGTGGCTCCACTGCGATCGAGCACGTAGGTGGCCCCTGCCGCTCGTGGGGCACCGCCATACATCGAACGGGTCTGTACCACTAGGTCGTTGTCCGTCCAGAAAAAAGCGTCCGCCATCAGGCCCTTGACCCAGGAGCCCACGTTGCTTCCCTGCAGATCGCCAGCGACCACGCGCAGTTCGCCAGGCACCACCTCTTCGGCGTCATGGAGCCAGCGGATCAGCGGGCTGTCCGGTGCCATGACGGCAAGGCCTGGCAAGGTGCTTGGGTCGGTGCGTTCCCGGGCGACGCCAGCGAGGAAGTCCACCAGCTCAGGCACCACCGGCACTCCCGCAAGACTGAGGGCCCAGCGCAGCACCGAAACGTAGGCATCCAGCCGTTGACTGGCCAGAAGGGTGCCCCGGGCTGGGCAGGCCACCCGAACGATGCGATCCACCTTGATCGCATTGCTGTGCATCACTGCGATCAGCTCCTTGAGCAGCCCTTTCTGCCCTTGCCAATGTTCGCCGCTGAAGTGTCGCTCTGCTGCCGCGTCCAGCCCCGTTAAGTTGGCTGCTCGGGCCAGAACTTCCGCCACCAGACCACCGCGGGAATGGGTGATCAAGTGGAGCACGGTGCCTTTTGGGCAGGCGCGCGCCAGGGTGAGCGCGTTTTCGATTGGCGAGCGCCCGAGGGTGGCATGGTCGAGGGCGTAGACCCGGTCGTTGTAGTGCTGAAAGAGGATGTCCACCAGGTCGGCGTGTTGGCCCCAGAGATTGGCGAAGCCGCTCTCAAAGGTGGTGGAAAAGGTGCCGTGCACGAAGACCAGCGAGGCGGCTCCCGGGGGTGCGGGGGGGAGCATCTCCAGGCTCTTCTGATCCTGCAGTGACGTGAAGGTTTCAGCGTGCAACTTGTAGACCCCCTCTGTGACCCGGCCATCGAGACGGCGGGCCAGCATTTCGGCGGCCATCTCCTGGGCGTTTTCCTTGAGACCAAGGACATCGACCGCCTTCAAGACCACGTCGGCGAACAGGCCCCGTGTTCCGCCCTGAGTGTCGATGGAGGCGTTCGCCAAACCCTGCCATTGCAGCTGGGGAGAGACTTCCACTTCCCGGGGCGCCATCTCCAGTTGGAACTCTCCTGTTGCGCTCCTGTGGAGACCCCGTGCCTTGGCCGACTGGGCCATCAACAGGTCCCGGGCGGAGTCGGGGTGAAGCACTAAGGATGGTCCGTTCTCGATGGTGAACACCACAACTTCCCGCCCCGGCTTGGCGCTGATGCGGTGGGTTTCGCCTCCAGCCCTGCGGCTTTCCACTCGCACGGAGTCCTTCACCTCCCAGTCCAGCGGCGAGAGGGATCCCGACCCCACGCTTCGGGGCCCCAGCCCACCCCTGCTGAGCCCTTCTTGGCGCACGCCAGGAATGATGAAGGTGATGGCGCTGTCGTCGGCTCGCGTGTCAGTCATGGCAGGGGGATCAAGAGAGCGGGTGGGAGTGGGCTCTCGCCCGGGGAAGCAAGGCTGTGCGGGGTGGAAACGAGGCGTTCACGCCTGTTGAGCATCTTGGGCCCATGACGGTGGAACATTCCCTGTTGCTCCAGCCCATTAGGCAGGTTTTGTAACGACGCCTCCCGGCGGGCTTGGCACCTCTGCCAAGTGATCAAATCCACCGCTGACCCGCAGTGCCTGCGCGATTCGTTGTTCACCTGCCACCAGGGGAGTGTGGTGGAAAATGGCTACACCACCAAGCCCTTCCTGGCGGCTGAGGCGCACCATCTGCACCAGGGTGTCGGCATCCAAATCCTGGCCATTGGCCCGCAAGGCCAGGCCGGCCACCACCTGCCGTCGCTTGCCCGCGGCCAGGGGGCGCAGGTTGCCTTCCAACACCTGCCGGTAGGCCGCCACGTTGGTTCGGTAAAGCTGAGGCAAGAGCAGATCCACACTGCCCTCCTGCAACCATGAGGCGCTGTCCTGCATCAGCTGGCTCTGTCCCGTCGGCAGCGGGCAGGGGGAGAGGCACCACAACAGGGTGGGACGCACCCGGTGAATCCTTTCTCCCATCTGCCGCACCCATTGGTTGAGACCAGTGCGGCGGAAGTGGCTCCAGCTGGGGTCGTCATCCCTGGCTGCAGGGCTTTTGCCTGTGGCTTGCCGGTAGCGGGCCAAGGTGGGAGCGTCATGGCTGCCGGTGAGGGGCAGGGCGATGTGGTCATCCCCTTGCACCCCATCCACTCCATAGCGCTCCACCACCTCCATCACCAACGCCCCCAGAAAGTCCTGCACATCTGGCTCCAGGGCGTTGAGCCAGCGCAGTCCCCCATGCTCCACCACCTGACCGCGGCGATCGCGAGCCGCCCACTCTGGCCGTGCCGCCAAGAGTGGCCGCTCTGCCCCCACCGGTTCAGCCGCAAAGCCGTATTCCAGCCAGGGGATCACCGTGAGGCCCCGCTCCTTGCCCAGATCCACCGCCAGCTGCAGGGGATCCAGCCCGGCTTGGGCATAGACCGGGTCTTGCCTTGGCAGGCCCAGACGCTCCATCACCGCGCTGGGCCAGGCCGTAAAACTCTGATTCCACACCGCTGGAAAAATCGTGTTCCAGCCCAGCTCCACCAGCTGATCCAGGGCTCTGGCCAGGGCTTGCCGCGATTGCCAGACCGCGCTGTGGGCGTGGCTGGCGATCCACACCCCCCGAAATTCCTGCAGCGGGGGGCGCTCCTCCCCTCCGGTTGCGGAGCTGATCTTCAGCCAGGCCGCCGCCACGAATCCCTGCATCACCCCTGTGTCCACCTGCCACCAATCGCTGCGGGGCTCTCCCCCCGGGCCGTCATAGGGCCCACCGTTCACCGATGCCATCACGCTCAGGCTGGTGCCTAACGGCAGGAGCGCCACACGCGGGGCGGTGGTGCTGGGCTGGCTGCGCAGCGCCACACCGGCGGGGGCGCTGACACGGGCGATGGACATGGCTGGTGGGATCGGAGGGGGGAGCGCGACCACTCGGCCGCAGCCTTCCATAGCCTGGCCCTGGTTGTCTCCTTCGCATGCCTGCGGATCCTCTCTCCTCCCATGAGCCTCCCCTGCTGGAGGTGGGCCGGCTGGTGGCGGCCCAGGGGCTGCAAGGGGAGCTGCGGGTTTTGCCCCTGAGTGATTTCCCTGAACGATTCACTGCCCCGGGCCCCCGCTGGTTGCAATCCCGCCAGGGGGTGATCCAATCGGTGGATCTGCGGGCTGGTCGTCTGTTGCCGGGCAAAACGCTCTATGTGGTTTGCCTGGCTGGGGTCGACAGCCGCACAGCAGCGGAAGCCCTGGTGGGCCAAACACTTCTGGTGAATGCATCCGATCGACCGGCCCTGGCTCCAGGGGAATTCCATCTCCTTGATCTGGAGGGCCTTCAGGTGAGACTGCTGGCGGATGGCTCCTTGATTGGCACAGTGAAGGATCTTCTCCATGGCGGCAATGATCTGCTGGAGGTGGAGCTCATCGCGGATCAGAGGCGGGTGCTCATCCCCTTTGTGGAGGCCATCGTCCCCGAAGTGCACCTCGAGGAGGGTTGGATTGGGCTGACACCACCGCCGGGGTTGCTGGAGTTGTGAGGGTCCACCAGGCTTTGGCTCTGGCGGAAAATCAGATGGGGACGGTTTTCCGGCTCCCAACCAACGCTCGGCAAATTGGAAGCATCAGAGATACTCTCTGACGAGAACAGAGGGGCAACTGCGGAAGGATGGGGGCTAGAAACGGGCGCAAGATCAGTTTTCTTGGCAATTTCCCCCCCCCGCCAATGCGGCATCGCCACCTTCACGCGCGACATCCACCAGGCGGTCGCCCAGCAACGGCCTGAATAGAGCACTCCCGTGCTTAGCGTCACCGACCCTGGCTTTCGCTACGACTATCCAGATGTCGTTCGCTTTGAGCTGCCGGAGCGAAGTTTTTCAAGCTATCAGCGCGCTGCTGACTTCATCAATCTGTCCCATACGGATCTGCTCTGAATCCAGCACGAATTCGGGATCTACGGCGGGCCCGCCGGTAGCCATCTCTTGAATTTGATGCGGCGTCTCCGCTTGCCTGTGGTGACCACCCTTCACACCGTTTTAGAAGATCCCAGCAGTGAGCAGCGGCGGGTGATGGAAGAGTTGTTGCACCAGAGCGATGCCCTCGTCGTGATGACCCAGCGGGGTCAGGGCATTCTTCACAACACCTACCAAGTTGCCCGCGAAAAGATCCATGTGATTCCCCATGGCATTCCAGATCAACCCTTTGTTGACCCGAATTTCTATAAGGACCAATTTGGTGTCGCCGGCAGGCCAATGATGCTGACTTTTGGCTTGCTCTCGCCCGGCAAAGGAATTGAATATGGCATCGAGGCGCTTCCAGAAATTCTTGCTCGCCACCCCGATCTCGTCTATGTAATTCTCGGTGCTACCCATCCCAATCTGGTTCGGGCGGAAGGTGAAACATACCGTCTTTCTCTAGAGCGATTGGCCCAAGATCTTGGAGTCGAAAATAATGTGATCTTTGTCAATCGCTATGTAGATGATCAGCAACTGATTGAATATATCGGTGCAGCAGATATTTATCTCACGCCCTATCTCAATCCCGCTCAGATCACCTCCGGCACCCTGGCCTATTGCTATGGCGCCGGCAAAGCGGTTGTGAGCACCCCTTACTGGCACGCCGAGGAGCTGTTGGCCGGGGATCGCGGGGTGCTGGTTCCCTTCCGGGATGGCTCCGCCATCGCAGCGGCCGTAACCGGGCTGCTCGGCGAACCCACGCGTCTTCACGCCATGCGCAAGCAGGCCTATCTGGCGGGCCGGGACATGGTGTGGAGCGCAGTGGGGGAGCGCTACGCCCAACTCTTTGAGCGCTTGTTGGAGGCGCGGGAAGGCCGGGCCCGCACCTTGCGGCCCGCCGCCACGCTCGCGGTGGAGGGTGCCGAGCTGCCCTTGTGGCGTTTCGAACATCTCGAGGCCATGGCCGATTCCACAGGGGTGTTTCAACACGCCGTGCACTGCGTCCCTGATTTCAACCACGGCTACTGCACCGACGACAACGCCCGCGCTTTGCTGTTCACCGCCCAGCTTGAGCATTTGGGGGAACCCCTGAACGGCTTGCGCAAGCTTCAATCGGCCGCTGCGGCTTTTCTGCACTACGCCTTCGTGGCTGAGACAGGCCGCTTTCGCAATTTCATGGGTTTTGATCGGCGCTGGCTGGAAAGTGTGGGCTCAGAAGACAGCCATGGCCGCGCCCTCTGGGCCCTCGGTGCGATCGTTGGCCGCACCGAGCAAACCAATCTCCGCAACTGGGCTGCCCGCTTGTTCGAGCAAGCCCTGCCCGTTCTGGAAGGGTTCACGTCGCCGCGAGCCTGGGCGTTTGCCGTGCTCGGGTTGCATGAATATTTGCGGGTGCTCCATGGTGATTTGCTCGCGGACCGTTGGCGTCTGGATCTCTCTGAACGGCTGCTGGCCGCCTTCGCAACCCATGCCACCAGCGACTGGCCCTGGCTGGAGCCGATCGTGAGCTACGACAATGCCCGCCTTCCGCAAGCCCTCATCCTTAGCGGTCGCTGGTTGCAGCGCCATGACATGCTGACGGTGGGACTTCAATCTCTCAGCTGGTTGCAGCAGGCCCAATCAGCCTCCGTAGGCCATTTCCGCCCTATCGGTTCGGATGGTTTCTGGTTGCAAGGCAGCCTTCCCCCCACCCACGATCAGCAGCCGCTGGAAGCCACCGCCAGCGTGGCGGCTTGCATTGAGGCTTTCCATGCCACGGGCGATGAGCATTGGCGTCAGGAGGCCATCCGTAGTTTTGAGTGGTTTTTGGGCCGCAATGACCTGCACCAACCTCTTTACGATGCCAGCAACGGAGGCTGTTTTGACGGGCTGCAACCCACCGGTGTGAATCGAAACCAGGGGGCTGAATCCACCCTTTCCTTCCTGATGGCCCTAGCCGACATGAAGTTGCTCACCAGCGAAGACGTCACCATCCACCCATGAGCGATCGCCCTGCGGCTTTGGCGGCAACCCTTCCCCTGGAGCGGCTCCCCCTCCATCTGGAGCCTGATCCCCGCAGGGTGTTGTTGCGTCCCTTCCTTCCCACCCTGGTCGTCAAGCCCACTGCCAGCCCCGGCAATGTGGAGCGCTTGGAGTGCTTGATGCAGCGCCTCTCCGCCCTCGATGCCTCCACGTGTGACCTTGAGCTGGAGCGGTTGAGGCAGCGCTTCGGCGTGCGGCACCGCACCCTGGAGAGGCTCGCCCACCAGCGCTGGCAGGATGTGCTTGCGCCACTTCAACCCCAGCATCCTCTGTCGGCCGAGCAACAGCTGCTCTTGGGGTACTACCTCACCCACGAATATTCACTGGAATCGGCAGCCCTCTTCAACCCTTCCCTGGTGCCCCATCCTGTGCAGGGCGGCCTGGCGCCGGGCAGTCTGCGGGTGGTGCTCAGCCTCCGGGCCACGGGAGAAGGCCACATCTCCTCGATTGAGTTCCGGGGCGGGGTAATCAGTGCCGATGGGCAGATGCAATTGGATGCTGTCTCACCCTTTGTCTTTCAAGGGGAGATCACCAGCCTCCATGGCAGCGACGACCATTACCAGGTGAGCTACAACCCAGAAAGCCTCCTCAGTGAAAGGGTGCTCTTTCCGGTGACAGCCCGGGAGAGCAACGGACTGGAGGATGCACGCTTTGTCAGGCTGGAAGGGGAGGAGCCGCGCTATTTGGCCACAGCCACCGCCTACGACGGCCAGGGAATCCACAGTCAGCTGATTGAAACCACGGATTTCCGCCGCTTCGTTTTGCGCCCCCTGCAGGGCTCGGCCATCCGCAACAAGGGCCTGGCCTTTTTCCCACGGCGCGTCAACGGTGGCTGGTTGATGCTCGGCCGCCAAGACAGCGAGAACATCCATCTCATGAGCAGTGATCAGCCCGATTGTTGGCACGATTCGCAGGTCTTGCTTCGGCCCCAGGAACCTTGGGAGTTCATCCAACTCGGCAACTGCGGGTCTCCTTTGGAAACGGAAGCCGGTTGGCTAGTGCTCACCCATGGTGTGGGCCCGGTCCGTGAGTACTGCATCGGTGCGGCCCTGCTCGACCTTCACGATCCTTCTCGGGTGATCGGGCGGCTCAGGCAACCCCTGCTGCGGGCCGCCGATGATGAACGCGATGGTTACGTCCCCAACGTGGTCTACAGCTGTGGCGGGTTGATCCATGCCGATCATCTCTGGCTCCCCTATGCGGTCTCCGACCGGTCCACCAAGCTGGCACGCGTGGCCCTTGCCCCCCTTTTGGAGCTTCTGCAGCACTCCCCCCCGCGAGCGGAGGTGGTCTGTGCTGCTTGAGTTGGACAGATCAGATCAGCCGCCTGTCGAGCTTCGCCGAGCAGCCGATAGAGCAACTTTGGAGAGCCCTGCAGGAGCTTGATCCACTCCGAAAGGTAAGCCGCGTGGTTGCTCACATTGCTCCCAATCTCCAGCCGATCGCCGAGCAACACGGCACCGAGCTCCGCCACCAGTTCCTCTCTGGCATAGGCCATGCTGCCCATGGTTGCGCTGAGATCTCGCTTTAGCCTGGCGGGATGGCCCGTGCTGTGGAGAGCCTCATGGGCCCAGGTGGCATAGAAGGCTGCGGCGGAGTGGAAGGCGCAACGATCAGGCAACTGGATCCTGTCATCGAGGGGGTTGTAGTAAGCCCTGCTGCCCCCATGGTTCATCGGCACGGCCCAGGCCTGCAGCACGGCCTCTGCTTTGGCCAGTCTTTCCGGTTCCGCTCTTCGGGAGAGCTGATCGGCTGCCTGACGAGCGCTGATCAGCTCTGCAAGAGCCGCCCCTTCCAGATCCCCGGCATTGAACAGCGGGAGGGGCACACAACGCACCCAGGCTCGGTCGTGTCGATTCTCAGCGGGCCGCCCCTCGGCCGAGTTGGCTGCGGGCGAGGTGGCTTGTGCTGCGGGAGCAGCGCTTTGCTGCCTCACAAGGGGCCGCAAAACTGTGACAGCCTTGCTCCCCTTTTTCGGCAGAAGGCCATGGGCCCGTGCCTCTGCTGCTCCACACCAGTAGGGGAGTGAGGCGCCGCGTTGGTGCATGCCGAGCGTCAGGAGGATGGGGTTGGCTCCTTGGTAGGCCCTGCCTGACATCAGATTGACGTGATGGCCGCCGATGTTGCTGTCCCATTCCTTGCGCCAGGGGGCCGTTCCGCCCTCCATCAGGCCGATCAGGGAGGACACCAACTTGTCTTCACCAGCCGGAACGGCAGGCAAGGAATCGGTTGCCATGACAGTAGGAGCGCAAGATCAAGGGAGAGCAAGGAAGGCCAATGGCCCGCCCGATCTCTTGCTCATTGCGTGCCACCCACCGTCACCCCCCGAGGTGGCCCCAGTCGGTCTACTGGCTCAATTCGCGCCTGAGATGGAAATAAAGGTGTTCGGGATCCTTGTATTGGCGAGGCATGCACGCGTGGAGAGTGGTGAGCCGGTGCCAGCAGACGCTCCGCTTGATTTGCTCCATCGTTTTTTCTTCTCTGATCAAGATCCGCATGGCCTTGCAGTACATGGGATAGCCAGCTTGCAGCTCTCCGATGGTGAGGGTGGATGAGGGGGCCTGACCCATGGCACTGCATCGGAGACATCTCACAGCATGGACCGGCGCCTGGCGGGGGGGCTGCCCCCGTTTGGGGGCAATCTCAGGCTTGTGGCTTCAAAGTTGCACCATGCCGCAACGCATGCCTTTCAGCACAGCTTGGAGTCGATTGTTCACGCCAAGGGTCTGGAGCAGACGTTTGCTGTAGGTGTGAGCTGTTTCTTCACTGACCTTCAATTGCTTGGCAATGTCGCGATCGCTCAAGCCGCTGGCCAAAAGATCCAACACCTGATACTCCCTTGGCGTGAGCCGCGGACAACTCAGGTAGGGCAGCTGGCCTGTGCGCAAGGAAGGGCTGCGGTAAGAGTGACCGCCCATGACCGAGAGGACGGCGGCCTTCAAAGGTTGCTGGTCTTCGACGAAATCAGCCTCCGCCACCACAGCTTCAAGCCACGGGGCCTCCACATATTCAGCAGGAATCACATCTCCAAGCGCCAACAAGACACAATGGAGCTTTGGATGACGTTGCTTGGCAAGGCGAACCAACTCGAAGCCGTTGCCGGATTCAAGATAATCTGTACAAATCAGTAGCTCATAGGGAGGGTCTGAATCAGCATCAAGGTAAGCTAAACAGCTCACCTGATCGGTGACGGCGCAAGTGATTGTATTGAGGTCTCCGAAACTTTGGCAGACCGCCCTGAGTAAGAATCGTCCTTTCATCGCCACAGCGATTCTCCCAGGTATTTCAACCGAAAGGAGTCCCTCCTCAGCCGATCCTGCCTCTGGTGTCAGGAGGTAGGGAGTGAAATCCATTGAAAATTAGTCGTCGTAGACGAGGCAATGGATGTCGGATGGGTTGAGATCACAGAACACTTCCATGGGAGAAGGAGCTTCTGTAGCTTCGGGATGACGCTGTTGGAAATCTTCCAACTCGCGAATCTGTTGGTTGATTTTTCTTGAGGTTGCCTCATCCCCTTTGATTTTTGCTGATTCCAGCGCCGAGCGGTAGTTCTGGAGTTGATCAGCGATTGTGGCCATGGATCTTGTTGCTCCTGATACGCCCATTAACTCGGGGCGTGGCACAGATCCGAATTTAGCGATCAGCAGGGCAGGGTTGCGTTATCGACCAGCCAGGTACATGTGCTCATCTCCCATGGGCCTGTGGCGTCCACGCTGGATTGCGAGCGATGGCAAGGCTGGATCGGCAGCTCGATCAGAAATTGCTGACTGATCTGCCCCCCTGTTCGGCGAACAGCGCTCCAAAACACCACAAACCATGCAATGAGGTGCCTTCAGGCATCAGGGAGCGCTGACACAGGGAGCGCAAACACTCCTTCGTCAGGGAAGATTGTGAAGTTTTTACAAAGCCGCTGATGGGTGCGCCTGGATTTGCGAAAGATGCCCTCTCACAACTGCGTCTCAGCCAGCTGCGGGAGCTGGCCCGGCGTTTAGGTGTTGGGCGCTACAGCGGCATGCTCCGTGACCAGCTGATCGCCTCCATTCAGGTTCGAGCGGCCAGAGTTGACGCCAACGCATCTGTTCCAGCCTCTCCAGAGCCTCCCTCCCAGTCTTCTGAAGCTTTGGCGGTTTCAGTTGGTCAATTCGACGGACTACCCCGGTCGGTGGATGGGTCCGCTCCTTCTCTTCTTCAAGAGGAAGCCATTTCTCTCCCCGCTGCCGTTGCATCCAAGCCCACTTCGCTCTCAACAGAGCTGGTGTCGTCCGTCGTGCATCCAGTGGAAGCAGTAGCCAATCAGCCTGCACCCAGCCTCTCTGACGTCAGCCAAGCCGCTGCTCCCACCTGGGTTTCTTTGCTGTCCCGTGATCCCCAGTGGGCCAGCGTTTGCTGGAGCATCAGCCCAGCTGACCGTGAACGTGCCCTCTCTGCTGGCGGCCAACAGCTTGCTCTCCGTCTCACCGATGTCACCGACCCTTCAGACCTGAGCGGCCGGCCCCACATCCTCCAGGAGGTGATTGTGGATTCCGGCGCAAACGAGTGGCATCTGCCCGTTCCCTTAGGAGGCAGGGACTACCGCGTTGAACTGGGCTACCGCATCCCCACGGGAGGGTGGTATTCGCTAGCGCACTCAACGGTGGCCCGGATCGAAGCCGAAGCTGAGATCGCCATCGCCGCGTTTGCTCCCTTCAGCCTCATGGAGGAGGAAAGAGCTGCCAACCAGCCCAGCCCATTGCCTGCTTCTGGTCTGCACGAGCGGCTTTATCAACAGGCCAGTGCGGCACGTTTGCGGATCAGTCAGGGTTCAGAAGCGTTCCACGAGCAACACGATCGGTTGACCAGTGCGGCTGGCGGTCATCTTTCTGGCGTGGGTGGGGCCTGGGCGAGCGGTCGCGAAGCTTCGGGCGCAGGCATGCCGTCTCGACAGCGGAGCTTTTGGCTGATCGCAGATGCGGAGCTGGTGGTGTACGGCGCCACTGATCCTGCTGCCACCCTTACGGTTGGCGATCAAGTGACGCCATTGTCTAAAGACGGCACATTCAGATTGCACACGGCGTTTCCTGATGGTGATCAGAATTACCCGATTCGGGCTCTTGCTGCTGATGGTGAACAGCAGCGGTCGATCACCATTGATTTTCGCCGCAGCACTCCCAATGCCAGAGTGAACACAAAGGAAAGTGCAGTTCCAGAATGGTTCTAGGCACTTCTCTTTTCAGCCAGCTCAGCTCTTTTCCCGCAAGATGGTTGTGCAAACAGTGACGCACTCTCCATCGTCAAGTGAACATTGACTGATGCACTCGAAATAGGCTTCGACGGGATCACCCCCTCCGTCGAAGCCTTTTAAGTAACCCAATTCTTGGCTGCCCTCATGGCTAAACGCATCGGATGAATGGCCGGTTGAGTTGAAACGCGTCATCGGAGCGGAGGGCGGAGTTGATAGATCCAACGTATCCGTGTTGAACTTCTGACACAAGCGAATTGAGCAGAGCTACCTAGCTTTG
>Ga0315899_10003818_pt1 | contig 16379 bp, 15 predicted proteins | sample LakEriMetagenome_2_FD_203518 | JGI IMG/M metagenome (GOLD analysis project Ga0315899, IMG submission 203518) | Freshwater fungal communities from buoy surface, Lake Erie, Ohio, United States - Buoy 4 MA112 | ecosystem: Environmental > Aquatic > Freshwater > Lake | place: USA: Lake Erie, Ohio... | reverse complement strand
CCCCATGATCCGCGCCGGCGTGGCCGAGATCATCTCCCAAGCCTGTGGCAAGCGCAGACTACCCCGATCCACCAAGGCAAAGGCCGATTGGGCCAGCGCCGGATAGTAGTAATCCGACATCAGCGCATCCACGAGCCCTTCGGCGATCAAGGCTTCAGCCGCGATGTTTCCGGTCTGGCTGCCGCCGCGCACCACATTCGGCGCGCCCATCAGCACGGGCTCGCCCGCTGCATGGGCGGCCCGCGCCGCGTCTAAGGTTGTGGGAAACTCGGCAATCGGTGCCCCAATGCTGCGATAGAAAGCGCGGGTTTCGGCGCTGTCATCATCATGCGAGCCTGTGGTCACCCCCAGACGGCGGAACTCAGCGGCCATCGCGCCAAGGGCAGCAGGCACTTGCGGCGACTGGGCCTCGGCGGCAAGGACAATCTCCATCATCTCTTCGCCCGTTCGCTTGGTCTGGGCGGCCCATTGCGCCAGCCGGTCGGGGCGGTTGCGGGCCATCTCTTGCGCTTCGGGCAGGTGATTGTTGAACACCACAAAATCCACACCGTGGCGGACAACCGCCTCAAGCACCTTTGGGTGATCCTGCACGACATGGGTTTCCAACCGCAATTGCAGGCGGACATCGGGCAAGAGCGACGGACGGGTCGCGGCCATCGCCGCCATCAGCCCAACCGCCGCAGCCCCCGATCTGTGGCCGCCTTCCCAGCTCCAGCTTTGGGCAAACCATGCCGTGGTGATGCCATTCACCGCCAGCTCCGCCGCCGCCGAGGCCAAGGCCTTGGTCTGGTCAAACGGCGCCGAGGGGCGGGGGGCAAGGTGGCGTTCAAACCCATCGCCATGCAGGTCAATGATGCCCGGCAGCAGAAGATATCCCGACAGGTCCAACTCACGCGCTGGGGTGTCGGTGATCTGGCCCTCCGCAACGGTCAGCGGGTGATCTTGCAAGGCACCATCCAACAGGGTCTGGGCGTAGGTCAGGCGAAGCGGGGCGATCTGCGGCATGGGACCTCCTATTCAGGCCCGGCTAGCGCGGCTTCATGACGCCGATGTGACAAAGTGATGGGCCGGGGTTCAGGAGGCGACGGTCAGCGTGACACGGTCCCCGGCAAACCAAGTGGTGCCATATTCAATCGGCCGACCCGCCGCATCGACGTTCAGCCCGACCGATTGCAAGATCGGAGCACCGGCTTGCATCTGCAGCGCAAGCGCCTGCAACCCATCGGCAAGCTTGGCAGTCAGCCGTGTTTCGGACCGCGTGTAATCCGTCACCCCGCAGGCCGCCAGCGCGGCTGTGACCGAGTTTTGCGCGTCCATCGCCGTCAACAGCCCCGGGAGCCGCCCAGCCGGAAAGATCGACGAAAAGATCGCCAGAGGCTGACCATCGGCCAGCGAAATTCCATCGATCACATGCACCAGATCACCGGATGCCAGTCCTAGCGCCGCCGCTTCGGCCACACTTGCAGGCCGAGTTTCGAGCCGCGTGATTCGGCGTGACGGCGTGCGGCCCGAGGCGGTGACATTTTGGTGAAAGCGCACCCTTTGGCCCAAGGCATAGTCCGTCGGGCGGGCGGCGACGAACACCCCAGACCCGCGCCGTGCGTGCACAATCCCGGCCTCAGCCAGACTGGCCAGACCTTGGCGCACCGTGTGGCGGTTGACGCCAAAGCGATCGGCCAGTTCGGCCTCAGTCGGGAGCTTGTCACCGGGGCGATAAAGCTCCTGCGCGATTTCGGTCTGCAGCGTGTTGGCGATAGATCGCCAGATCGGCTCTCGGGGCATCTGTCACCAAATCTTCACGTGTGTCGGGCGGGGAATCGCGCTAAGTGTTGTCTAGTTGTATAGTTAAATAGACAACTTCACAAGATGTCGGGATCCGCCATGACCACCCCTTCCGAGATTTCCACCCGCCAAGGCTGGATGGGCCTATTGGCGCGCAGCGCGCCCGCACGGCTGGCCAGCCTTTACGCCGATTTACCGCCCCATGACATGCTGCGCCCGCCTGAAATTGGCTCGGTGATGGTGCGCGGCCGCATGGGGGGCACGGGCCAGCCCTTTAATCTGGGTGAGGTGACGGTGACGCGCTGCGTGCTGCGACTGTCCTCGGGCGAGGTGGGTCATGCCCATGTGCAGGGCCGCGACAAAGCGCACGCCACCCGCGCCGCGGTGGTCGATGCGCTGATGGAAAGCCCGGCCGCGGAAACGGTGCTGCAGCAGGTTCTTCAGCCCCTCCACGCTGAAGAAACCGCACGTCGCGCCGCCCGTGCCGCGCGAGCAGCGGGCACCAAGGTTGAGTTTTTCACGCTGGTCCGGGGGGAAGATCAATGACACCCGAAGCTTTGCTTGGCGGCTTTGCCAATGCCTCGATCGATGCGGCACGGGGGTTTCGCGCTGCCCTTGAAGTGATGGCCCGGCCCGGCCAGATTGAGGATTTGCCCGGCGCGCAGCCGCCGCAGCCTTTGTCAGTTGCGGCAGGAGGGCTGATCCTGACCCTGTGCGATGCGACAACGCCCGTGCATCTGGCGGGCGCGCATGATTGCCCGGCGCTCCGCGACTGGATCACCTTCCACACCGGTGCGCCCTTGGTTGGGGCCGAGGCGGCACAGTTTGCCATTGGCACATGGGCGGCGCTGACCCCAGTTGACCGCTTTGCCATTGGACAGCCGGACTATCCTGACCGCAGCGCCACCTTGATCATCGAAATGCTCGACCTCAGCACCGAGGGCCCCTGCCTGACCGGGCCAGGGATCAAGGGCACCGCGCGGCTCTCCTTGCCCGAGACCGCGGCCTTTGCCGCCAATCAGGCGCTTTTCCCCTTGGGGTTTGACTGTTTCCTGACCGCCGGGACTGAGGTTGCTGGCCTGCCCCGTTCAACCCGCGTGGAGGACATCTGATGTATGTGGCCGTCAAAGGAGGCGAACGCGCGATTGACGCCGCCCACGCGTGGTTGGCGGATGAGCGGCGGGGGGACACGGGCATTGCCGCGCTGTCCGTGGCGCAAATCCGCGAACAGCTGACGCTGGCTGTCAACCGCGTCATGGCCGAAGGGTCACTCTATGACCCTGATCTTGCCGCGCTTGCGATCAAACAGGCGCGCGGCGATCTGATCGAGGCGGTCTTCCTGATCCGCGCCTATCGCACGACCCTGCCCCGCTTTGGTGCATCAATCCCGGTCGACACCACAAAGATGGCGGTCGCCCGGCGCGTTTCGGCGACCTTCAAGGATCTGCCCGGTGGGCAGATTTTGGGGCCGACGTTTGATTATACCCACCGTCTTTTGGATTTCGCACTGATGGCCGAGGGCGAAGCACCTTTGGCTGCGCACCCCACCCCCAGCCCCTCCCCACAAGGGGGAGGGGAGGCGATTTTGTCTGTCGCAAGCGCGACCTTGGACACCCAAGCGCCTCCCTCCCCCCTCGAGGGGGAGGGCTGGGGTGGGGGGGCCACCTCTGCGCATATCCCGCATGTCATGAGCTTTCTGAACCGCGACGGGCTGATCGAAACCGATGCAGCAGGCGATACCACACCACCCGATCTGACGCGCGAGCCGATGGAACTGCCCGCCAGCCGCCCCTTGCGCCTGCAGGCCCTGACACGCGGCGATGAGGGGTTTATCCTGTCGCTCGCCTATTCCACCCAGCGCGGCTATGGGCGCACCCATGCCTTTGTGGGCGAGTTGCGTATCGGCACGGTCGCGGTGGAAATGGACATTCCCGAACTGGGCTTTTCCATCGAGATTGGCGAGGTCGAATTGACCGAATGCGAAACGGTCAACCAGTTCACCGGGTCAAAAACTGAACCGCCACAGTTCACCCGCGGCTATGGGCTGGTCTTTGGCCAGACCGAGCGCAAAGCCATCGCGATGAGCCTTGTCGACCGCGCCCTGCGCTGGCGCGAGTTGGGCGAAGACTTTGTCGGAGCCCCAGCACAGGACGAAGAGTTCGTCCTGATGCACGCCGACAACGTTCAAGCGACAGGCTTTCTCGAACACATCAAACTGCCGCATTACGTTGATTTCCAATCGGAATTGGAACTGATCCGCCGCCTGCGCGCCGAGGCGATGGGCCATAAGGAGGCCGCAGAATGACCGCTCAGGATTATAACTTTGCCTATCTGGACGAACAGACCAAACGCATGATCCGCCGCGCGATCCTAAAAGGCATCGCCGTGCCGGGCTATCAGGTGCCTTTTGCAAGCCGCGAAATGCCGATGCCCTATGGCTGGGGCACCGGCGGGGTGCAGGTGACAGCCGCCTGCCTAACGCCGGATGACACCTTGAAAGTGATCGACCAAGGCGCCGATGACACGACGAATGCGGTGTCGATCCGCAAGTTCTTTCAGCGCACCGCCGCCGTGGCTGTGACCGAGGCGACCGCCGAGGCCACAATCATCCAGACCCGCCACCGCATCCCCGAGGCCGCGCTGACCGAGGACCAGATCCTTGTCTATCAGGTGCCAATCCCAGAGCCCCTGCGGTTCTTGGAGCCGCGCGAGAACGAGACGCGCAAGATGCATGAGTTGGAAGAATACGGCCTTATGCACGTCAAGCTGTATGAGGATATCGCCCGCCACGGCCATATCGCCACCGCCTATGCCTATCCGGTCAAGGTGGAGGGGCGCTATGTGATGGACCCTTCGCCCATTCCGCGATTTGACAACCCCAAACTCGCCGATTGCCCCGCGATCCAGCTTTTCGGGGCGGGCCGCGAACAGCGCATCTACGCTTTGCCGCCCTATACGCGCGTCGTCAGTCTGGACTTTGAAGATTACCCCTTTGAGGCCTCCAAAGCCCCACATGACTGCGATCTGTGTGGCGCATCAGAAAGCTATCTGGATGAGGTCATCACCGATGACGCGGGCGGGCGGATGTTTGTCTGCTCGGACACCGATTTTTGTCGCAGCCGTGTGGCGGCGGGGCATGTCGGGCGCCTTGGCACCGCGCAAGCGGCCCCCCCACCCCAGCCCTCCCCCACAAGGGGGGAGGGAGCCACCAGCGTCACTCGCACCTCCCCTCCCCCTCGTGGGGAGGGGCTGGGGGTGGGGGGGCCGCTGCCGAAAACGGAGGCCGCAGAATGACCGACACCCCGCTACTTTCCGTCCAAGCCCTAACCAAACGCTACGGCGCACGGATCGGCTGTGCTGACGTGTCCTTTGACCTATACCCCGGCGAGGTCTTGGGGATCGTGGGCGAAAGCGGGTCGGGTAAGTCAACGCTTTTGTCCTGCCTTGCGGGCCATCTGCGCCCCGATGCGGGCGATCTGACCTATGATGGCCGCGATGTTCTGGCCATGTCAGAAACCGACCGCCGCCGTCTTGGCCGCACCGAATGGGCCTATGTCCACCAAAATCCGCGCGATGGGCTGCGGATGGGGGTTTCCGCAGGTGGCAATGTGGGCGAACGGCTGATGGCCGTGGGCGCGCGCCATTATGGCGACATCCGCGACAAGGCGATTGACTGGCTGGGCCGGGTGGAGATCGCCGCCGACCGGATCGACGACCGCCCCCGCGCCTTTTCCGGCGGCATGCAGCAGCGTCTGCAAATCGCGCGCAATCTGGTAACCGGACCGCGTCTGGTCTTCATGGACGAGCCGACCGGGGGCCTTGATGTCTCGGTTCAGGCGCGGCTTTTGGACCTGTTGCGCGGGCTGGTGCGTGAAATGGGGCTGTCGGCCATCATCGTGACGCATGATCTGGCGGTGGTGCGGCTTTTGGCCGACCGGCTGATGGTGATGAAGGGCGGCCATGTGGTGGAACAGGGCCTGACCGATCAGGTGCTGGACGACCCGCAGCACGCCTATACCCAGCTTCTTGTCAGCTCTGTCCTGCAGGTGTGAAATGATCGAAATTCGCAATCTTTCCAAAAGCTTCACGCTGCACAATCAGGGGTCTGCCGTGATCCCGGTGATGGCGGGGGCCGAATTGACCGTCGCCCCCGGCGAATGCGTGGGGTTGATCGGAGCATCCGGGGCAGGCAAGTCGACGCTGATGCGGATGGTCTGGGGCAATTACCTTGCAGCCTCGGGATCTATCTGGGTTGGACCTCTGGACGTGGCCACCGCAGCCCCACGCCAGATCATCCGTTTGCGCCGGGAAACCTTGGGTTATGTGAGCCAGTTCCTGCGCGTGGTGCCGCGTGTGCCGACCATCGATGTGGTGGCCGAGCCTTTGCTGAACCTTGGCGTGCCTGCCGATCAGGCCCGCGACCGTGCCGCGGCCCTCTTGGCCCGCCTCAACATTCCCGAGCGGCTTTGGTCCCTTTCGCCCACGACCTTTTCAGGCGGCGAGCAACAGCGCGTGAATATCGCGCGCGGTTTTGCTCACCCCTACCCCGCCCTTTTGCTGGACGAACCCACCGCCAGCCTCGATGCCGTAAACCGTGAGGTGGTGCTTGGGTTGATTGAAGAGGCCAAGGCGCGCGGTGCAGCGATCTTGGGCATTTTCCACGACGAGGCCGCGCGCGATCGCGTTTGTAACCGGGTGGTCGACGTGCGCGCCTTTACCCCAAAGGCTGCATGATGGGGCGGATTTTCGTGATCGTCGGCCCGTCGGGCGCGGGCAAAGACACGCTCTTGGCCGGGGCCGTGGCTTCAGAACCGCGCCTGCACTGGGCGCGGCGGGTTATCACGCGGCCATCATCCGCCGGGGGAGAGCCGTTTGAAGGGGTGGATGAGACCGAGTTTGCCGCCCGTCTTGCACGCGGGGAGTTCGCGCTGCACTGGCAGGCACATGGTCTGCACTATGGCGTGCCATCGGTGGAGCTTGCACCGCTGGCGCAGGGCCGGGATGTGGTGGTGAACGGATCGCGAGCGGCACTGGCCGAGGCAAAGGCGGCCTTTCCAGACCTGATCGTGTTGCACATCACCGCGCCCTTGGACGTCTTGGCTGACCGACTGGCCGTCCGCGGACGTGAGACCCGCGCCGACATTGCCGCACGCCTTGCCCGTGCAGCCCAAGCGCTTCCTGAAGGTCTGCCGGTGCTCGAGGTCATGAACGACGCCACGCCCGAGACAGGCATCACCCGCCTGCTTCAGGCGCTGAGGGCGTAGCGGTGCAAGAGATGAAACTGGCCGCTCGGGTCTTCGCCAAAGAGGCACAGATCCTCAAACTCAAAGGGCTGTGGCAAGAGACCCGCGAAATGGGTCTGGGCCGCGGCCTCAAAGGCCGGGACCTGCGGACCAATGAGCCGATCCGACAAGGTCAAATGGAACTGAAACTCTTCCATCACATAGGGATAGCCGTAAGCGGTCAGCAACTCCCGCTGCCGGGGCGTCAGAGTTTCGGGACGACGGCGTGCGATATCTTCCGGGGTCAGCGGGGCGCGGAACGCCTCCAACCCCAGTACGACACGGGCGGCCAGATCGGCCAAGGCTGCAGTGTCACCTTGGGGGATCAGCGCCAGAAAGCCCTCCAGCCGGACCATGGCCAAAGCCTCAACCGACACCGTCCGCAGGCTGGCAGCGAGGGTGGCCACAGCCTCACCCAGCGCCACCGGCGTGGTGCCGTCGGCCAACCGGAAAGGTGGCTTGATCGTGCCATGGAACCCATAGCGGCGTGGGGCAGCCGTCAGATCGGCCATGCCGGGCACATCGGGCTGCGCCACGGATTCTCCGGTCCGGGCATCCCAACCCAACCAATGGGCGGCGGCATCGGCAAAGGCACCGTCGCGCGGCGCGAAATAGATCGCAAAGCGTTTCATCTGGTCCATGCCCGCCCTCCTAACCGCCATTCGTCACATGCTTGTGACAGTTCTTTGTCACATCGATTCAAACTCTTCTGAAGGCAAGTCCCATGACTGAAACCATCCTCGCCAATGCCATGCTTGTCTTGCCCAATGAGGTGATCCACGGCGCGATCCGCGTGCAAGACGGCCAAATCGCCGCGATAGATGCGGGTGGCTCGGTGCCACAAGGGGCCATCGACTGTGAAGGCGACTTGCTGATGCCCGGCCTGATCGAGTTGCACACCGACAATCTGGAGCGCCACATCGAGCCGCGTCCTCGCGTTAACTGGCCCCATGCCAGCGCCATCATCGCCCATGACGCCGAACTGGCAAGTGTCGGGATCACCACGGTGTTCGACGCCCTAAGGGTGGGGTCGGTTGTGTCGAACAAAAAGGCCAATTACGGCGAGTACGCCCGGCTTTTGGCTGATGAGATCTTGGACCTGCGTGCCACAGGCGCCCTGCGGATCAGCCATTTCCTGCATCTGCGCGCCGAGGTCTGCTCGGAAACCCTGATTGACGAGTTGGCCAAGTTCGGCCCCGATGACCGGATCGGCATTGTCAGCCTGATGGACCACACCCCCGGCCAGCGTCAGTTCCGCGATCTGACCCAGCTGCGCGCCTATGTCTGCGGCAAGCACGGGCTGTCCGAGACAGAATTTGAAAGCCATGTCGCTGATCAAGTGGCGCTGTCCCAGCGCCTTGGTGCCGCGCATGAAGCAGCCGCGGTGACCGAAACCCGCCGGTTTGGGGCAGTGTTGGCCAGCCATGATGACACCACCGCCGAACAGGTGGCGATCTCAGCCCGCCATGGTGCGCACTTTGCCGAATTTCCCACCACAGTCGAGGCCGCCCGCGCCTGCCACGACCACGGCATTAAGGTGATGATGGGCGCGCCCAACCTGATCCGGGGCGGATCGCATTCGGGCAATGTCGCCGCGCATAAGCTGGCCGAAGCCGACCTGCTGGACATCCTGTCCTCGGACTATGTGCCCTCGGCGCTCTTGTCGGCCGCGCTGATGCTCGGGGATCTGTGGGGCGATGTGGCGCGCGGCATGCGAACAGTGACCTCTGCCCCGGCGGCGGCGGTGGGCCTGCAAGACCGGGGGCAGCTGACGCTTGGAGCGCGGGCGGACCTCATCCGCGTCGCGCGCGTCGGAGGCGCCGCTGCACTGCGGGGCACCTGGGTGCAAGGGCGTCGCGTGGGGTGAAAGGCGCTGCTGCTCAACTCTGTCTGACAAGGAGACGTCACGTGGCTCCATTCGGTTAGATGGGATGAAGGTGCAAATCAACACACGCCAGCGCGCATGCGACGAACGCGTTCAGCCATCCTGTCTATGACCGTCAGTTAGGGCCGCTCCGGATCCGGCTCGGGACAGTGCAGCTTCGAGCTTTGAAGCTGGCACATGACGGTTGCGGTGAAGGTATGGCGGAGGAGGTTACTCAGGCACCCAACTCTCTCTCACTGTAGACGCGTGGTCGTTGGTAGTTCCGAGCTAGAATGCGGACAAAGCCAAACAGCCCCTTTTGGATATTAACCGCGAACATCGGCCCGAACCGGTTCCACCACTAGCCCACTGTTTCGTGGCTGATCTCGATGCCACGCTCATGCAGGAGGCCCTCCACGTTGCGAAGCGACAGCGGGAAACGAATGTAGAGCGTCACTGCCAAGTGGATGATGTCTGGGCTCGTCTTGAAGTAGCGGAAAGGTGGGTGCTGAGTCATAAGGTCATGCTAGCCGGGTCCCCGGATCGCCTCAAGGTAAGTTCCTCTGACAACGCTATCGGATGCGGTCATTGACATAAGAGGAATACTTACTGTTTAGTTCCACAAGGAAATTTCAATTCGGGGCATCTGTTGGGAATAGGCTTCCCCGCAGGCAATAAAATTCCAGAGTTGAATTCCTTTAGGGGGTAGTTGCAGGCCGATTCTGCAACTTTATCGTTTGTCTGTCTTCAGTGCTTAGGGCAACGTGACAACCTGCGACCGCCCATCAACACGTCATAAGAAATAATCCGGGGTCCAGAATGCGCTCTTCAAAACTGCCACTCAATCTTTTGCGCGCCACAGCGGTCTGCGGAACGTTGGTTGCATCGCCGTCGATTGCAGAAGTGTTCTTCGAAAATGGCTACCCCACTGCCGACCCAATGCTGGGCGAAGCCCTGCAAGAGGACGAGCACCAATATGCCGAAGACCTGCTAAAGGTTATTGAGGAAAAGATCAGCTCTGACTACTTTCCAGGAACCGCAAAGCGTGACGAACACACGAAGTCCCATGGCTGCGTAAATGCCACCTTCACCATTGAAGAAAACATACCGGAAGACCTTCGGCAGGGCCTGTTCGAGAAATCCGGATCCTATCAGGCGACGATTAGATTCTCTAACAGCTCCCCAGACAGCCAAGCGCCAGACATCGACAAGGATGGTCGTGGCTTCGCCATTAAGCTTTATGGCGTTGAGGGTGAAAGCATAGCACCCGAAGGCGTAGAAAAAGGTCAGCAAGATTTCGTTCTGCTAAGTGTTCCATACTTCTTTATAAACTCGGCGAAAGACTACGCAGAGGTCATCAATGTAAAGGACAATGGGACCAAACTGGAAGAACTTGAACTCATCGAAACGATCGGGCTACAGGGCACTAAAAACATCTCGGAGTTCTTTTCGGCACAAATAGGAAATCCGCTCGAGCAACGCTACTACTCTGCTGTGCCTTATCGGTTGGGTACTGGAAGTGACCGCATCGCGGTGAAATATTCCGTAAAACAGTGCAGCCCAACATCAACGGCAATCCCTGAAAATCCCGACAGGAACTACTTGAGAGACGCTCTCGCAGACACCCTAGCGAAAGGGGAGAGCTGCTTAGAGTTCATGATCCAGAGAAAGATTGGCGACGAAATGTCGGTGGAAGACTCTCTGAACGAGTGGAGCGAAGATGTATCGCCCTTTGTCTCAGTTGCAAAAATCCAGATACCGCAGCAGACCTTCAACACTGCCAAACAGAACACCGCCTGCGAAGCGATGAGCTTCAATCCATGGCATTCGCTTGCCGCCCACAAGCCAGTGGGTTCAATCAACCGCGTTCGGTACGTGGTGTACGAAGGCATTAGCGAAATGCGACGTCACATGAATGAGACGGAGGGATCAGGAAATTAACCTACGGAACCCTCCAGCCCTGTGTCGGAATACAGGCGATTAATATGTCGATGGGCCTGCAAGTCACTGACCTGCACGTTAGGGCCTTTGCGGGTGCGCGGTTGGTTGGACTGCCGCCCGGCAACGATCTCTTCGACGCCGACACGGCAAAAGCAAACAGTGGCTTTGTTCCGTTTGCGGGAACCAGTGCTGACTGTCACCAGCCGAACACCGCCCAGCTTGACCGCGACGTCGGAACCCGTCCGGCGCGCAGCAGAATGATACATGATCCTCTCAGAAGGCAGACACCATGAGAAAGTTTACCACCCACACTTCTGTCTTGGCTGTAGCCGCTTTGTTGATTTTGCCCGTTCAAAAGGCTTGGGCGGACGAGATCATCACCCTCGATCAAGGATGGGACGAACCAAGCCGTGTGGTGTTCTATAACACGCCCCAAGGCTCGCCGATTATTCCCTATGACTATTTCCTTGCCCTGGAGCAAAGCGGCAGCGACGCCTTGTTCATGGACGAAAAGCATTTATCAAACCTTGGCATGCTCTATTGGGGCAAGTCCTCGCTGAACCCTGATGGGTTGCCAATTGGCTTGACGGTTGACCAAGACATTCATGGAAACGAGCGCTATCTTGGCATGAACTGCGCAGCCTGCCATGTCACAGAAATAAAGACGGGCGGCCGAACGGTCTTGATCGACGGTGGAGTTTCACACTTTAACTTCTGGTCGTTCATGGAAGAGTTGGAGCTCGCGCTCAAGGCGACTGCCGAAGATGACGCCAAGTTCGACCGCTTTGCGATACGGGTCTTGAAGGATGATGCCGACGACACGTCAAGGGCTCAGCTGCGGGCACGGCTTCGCGGGGTGGTGCGCGATCGTGAAGAATGGGCGACGCACAACACCGCCCCAGCACAGCCCGGCCCTGGCCGAGTGGACGCATTGAATGTCATTCTGAACCAAGCTTCGGCCTACATGCTTGGCCGCGATGACAATGCACGGCTCGTTGACGCGCCCGTCAGCTATCCCTTCCTATGGGACGCGCCTTACCTTGAATATGTCCAGTATAACGGGATTGTGCCGAACAAAGGTTCGGGCGCACTCGCGCGCAACGTCGGCCAAGTGCTTGGCGTGTTCGGTCAGGTCTCTCTGACCGAGTCCACCTTGCCCGGAGGCTATGCCTCATCGGTGCGCATAGAGCATCTTTATGATCTTGAGAAGTCGCTTGAAACGCTCATGTCACCCAGCTGGGCAGAGCTTGCCGCAAAAGGAGCTGTTCCCGAAATCGACGCCGAGCTTGCCAGTTCGGGGCAGGAAATCTACGCGGCTCAATGCGCAAGCTGCCACGTCGAGATTGACCGCGCCGATCGCGGCGACCTTGCCTCAATCAAGGTGCCAACGTTCGGTCTGCCCGAGATCGGCACTGACCCGGCAGCGGCGAAAGGCTTTGCCGCCCGCGCCGTTGCATCTGGACCCTTGCTTGGCCGAAAAGCTGGTTATGTCGCGGGAGAGCCGATGTGCGAAAACGTCCACGGCAATACCATCTTGGCGCATATCACGGTTGGCGTCATCATGCATGACTTGGGCGACACCTATGGCGATCTGTTGTCCAGCGCCGGAGATATTGTTGAAAATAGCGTCAGCGCCAAGGTGCATGGTGCGGCACAGTCGATCAAATCCCTCTTTGGCTATGGCGAAAGCTCCACGTTCAAAGATAAGCTGACCGACCAGCAATTGATCGAAAAGATGAATGCCCAAGGCGCAACAGCCGAAGAGATCACTGAGGCGCTGGAGGACCGTAGCACCAACAAGGCCGCGCTTTATGACCTGATGGTTGAACAGGGCCTGTCGCATCACGGCAAGGACGCTGCTTGCCTCGAGACCCTGCAGACCGCGCAGTATCGCGCGCGTCCTCTGAACGGGGTCTGGGCAACCGGCCCGTTCTTGCACAACGGCTCCGTCCCAACCTTGATGGACCTTTTGCATCCCACCGCCGAGCGCCCAGCCGCCTTTATCGTCGGCAACAGCGATTTTGATCCGGTGAACGTCGGCTTCATGGCACCTGCAGACGGTACGGGCTTTAGCATGGACACGCAAATGCCGGGCAATGCCAATACCGGGCATGAATATGGCGTGACACTCAGCGAAGCGGACAAGCTGGCCCTTTTGGAATACCTGAAGTCGCTCTGAGGGTGGTTAGGGGTGCTGTCAGACTAATGCGAACCAGTCTCCGTTTCCTCTGCCCCAGCTAGGTTTCAGGCTGCAAGAAGGCCGCGCCACTCGGTGAGAGCGGCCGCGCGTGACTGTTTGAAGTGATCTGGACTACCTCCCACACACCAGAACAGAGAACGTGCTCCACCGGAGTCCTTTTGCGTGGTGACTGGGGGGTGAAGATGAGACACGGGTGCCTCGGCTGAGCCGATCCACGTGTAAGGCGAGTACGGTGCGTCGAGGGTGAATCAGGCGGGTACCCCCCATGTGGGGTCACGCGGATGTTGGCATTGCTTTTGGGGTGGGGTCAGAAACGGCCGTGGAGAGCGTGATGTGTACGGTGGATTGCGAGCAGGCCAAAGGTGAGTGTGTGACTTCAGACCGAGCAATTCACGTCCTACCGGAGCTCATATGCCCTTATCTCGGAACGGCTACATTGAGCGCTGGACGTTCTGCGGTAATGGATAGCCGACTGCCGGTCTCTTGCCAGCCCAACGACGCGAACGCGGCAACGAACGCGGCAATTTCTCTGAGGGCCAAACGACGAAGTCCCCCGCGAGGGCGGCGTATGCAATTGTTATCGTTGTAATATTTTTTTTTGGTTGCGGGGGCGCACAGCCTACAATGTCGCAAGATCGTTTTGTCGGCCCCTCGCAAATCCAAGAAACCACGAATGGGCATGATTTCTGCAGCGTCACATTCAGCTGCGTCATTTTCAACACCGCATCAAAGATGAGATGTTGGGAAGTCTTTTCTAGGACAGCTACTACCCTTCTCAGCCATCTTCGCGTCCTCCAAAAAGTGGGATCATGCTATCCCAGTTGGCGGGCCACTTCATGGGGGCACTCCCACCTGTGACCAGTGGCCTTGATGAAGTCTGTGTACCGGGTCCCAATCAGACAAACGATTTTGGAAGATCGTGCCCCCTTGTTTGGTGTAGTTTCTGGCGCGACAAGCAGCGCGCCAGAAACTGGGCAGTGTCGAAAACTAAGCCGCGGACCGTGCAAGCGCCGCTGGAGAACCTTTGCGGTCTTTGTCCTGCCCGCTACTGAGCGCTTATGTGTTTTCTAAAGCGCGGAATACCCCGCCCTTCCTGCCGACCAAGTTCGTATGGGAGAGGGCATCGCGGACTCGGGCCAGTCAATTAGCACAAGATCAGCGCGCAATCCCGGCGCTATGCGGCCACGGTCTGTCAAAGACATGGCTGCGGCTGGGTTGGATGAAACAAGCTTCCACAACGCATGCAGAGGCGCGACTTCATCAGACAACAGCCGAACCATCGCACCCATCATCGCAGGATAGAAGTAATCCGAGGCAAGGATATCACAAAGCCCACGCCTGATCATGTCAGCGGCACCTGGCGAACCCAGATGGCTCCCCCCCCGCATGGCATTCGGTGCACCAAGCACGATCCAGTCGCCTGCCTCTCGTGCGGCGACAAAAACCCGCTCATGCATCGGAAATTCAGCAATTTCGGCACCTTGCGCGCGATAAAAGGCGCGCGTTTCGATTTGGCTATCATCATGGCTCAGCATCGGCGCGCTATGGTTGCGGGCCATCGTTGCGACACTGTCAACAAGACCGACAACCTCCGGGCGGCGCTCCCAGACCGCTGCCATCAATGCCACAAAAGCTGGGGTGGTCATATGAGATCTCTTGGCACGACTTTCCATTTTGGAAGCAAAGGCCTGCGAGGTCATGTCGGTCACGGGATAGTCGGGCACCATATCAAAAGGGCGATCGTGCAGCGCAATAGACGGGTGCAGAAGGGCTGCTGTTGTATGGTCATTGAACGCGACCGAAGGACGTTCCGGCAATTCTAGCGCCTCAGAAATCAAGGGCAACGCTTCGGGGCAGAAGGTCTCCCAGCGGAGTTGGAGGCGGTTTTCTACCGTCATTCGCGACCTGAGTTTGGTCAGACCGCGCAGCACGTGCCAGCCCGTATCGACGGACCGCAGCCCCGGTTCCCAGCTTAGCGTCAGGGCATGATAGGCGGTGGCAATACCATTCGCAGCCAGTTGTCGATCGGTCTCCAGGAGTGCGGCCTCGATCGGGACAGTGACACCAGGGCGTGGCATGATTTGTCGTTCAAACGCATCGCCGTGGATGTCGACAAATGCAGGGGCAAGGATCTTGCCCTTCGCGTCAAGAACAGAGGCCCCGTCGCGTGCGGTGTCGATGCCAGTGATGCGGCCGCCTTCGATACGGACTGAGGCCCGCTCGATACGGTCATCAAGAACCACGCGCGCGCCTTCGATAAGGATCGGTTCCATTACAGGCGTTCCGCAAGAAGGTGCCAGTGCCAAGAGCCGGGCTTTTCATGTTCGCGATCTTCAAGCCGCCAAAGTTCGAAGCCAGCGAGCAAGTCCACCAAGCGGACCGCATTGCAAAAATAGTGCGGATGAACCTTGTCACCATCCCCTTCAAACACCCAGGTTCCAGGCGACAGTTCTCGGCCCGGAGCTTTTGCCTGTTCAATCGGCAGGCGACGCAATGACAGCATTGTTGCCATGAAGGTCCCACCGGGACGCAGGACGCGTGCCACCTCGGAAAAGCTGCGGCGCACGACGGTTTCGTCGCCGTGATAGATCACATTCCAGGACAAGACATGGTCAAAGCTGCCGTCGGCAAAGGGCAAATCTGCCATGGAGCTGAGGCAGGTCTCAATCCGCAGTGTTTCCTTTTGGGCCGCATCGGCGATGCAATCGATAGAAGCTTGTGCGGCGTCCAGCGCCACGACATCATGACCAAGCCGCGCCATGGCCAAAGAATGCCGTCCGATCCCTGCACCCAGGTCAAGGATCCTGCTTCCCGCGGCCAGGGTTTCCGTATGGGTCATGACCTCGGGCTCGGGCGTGGCCCAGGGCGACGTGGCTTCCGCTTTCTGCCATTCCATGTTCCAGTAGATATGTGCGCTTTCAGTCGTCATGGCGAGTCTCTCAGATAAGTTTTGAACGGATCCAGCCAGACCCTTGCTCGACGATGAGCACCAAGGCGAAGAGCATCAGGATGATCGTCAGCGCCTCATCATAGTTGAACAGATCAAAGGCCACCTTCAGGTCCACCCCGATGCCACCGGCACCGACAAGCCCAAGTGCCGCTGAACCCCGAACCGCCTTTTCGAGTGCAAAAAGCGAAGTGGCCGTAAACGACGGCAGGCAAGCCGGGAAGATCGCCGAGAAGATGATTCCCATACGACTGGCCCCAATCGCGCGCAGGGCATCTTGAGGCCCAGTATCTGCCTCTTCCATCGCTTCGGCAAAGAAGCGTCCGGCAAAGCCAATCTTGTCCACCATGATAGCCAAAACGC
>Ga0315899_10003817_pt1 | contig 16380 bp, 12 predicted proteins | sample LakEriMetagenome_2_FD_203518 | JGI IMG/M metagenome (GOLD analysis project Ga0315899, IMG submission 203518) | Freshwater fungal communities from buoy surface, Lake Erie, Ohio, United States - Buoy 4 MA112 | ecosystem: Environmental > Aquatic > Freshwater > Lake | place: USA: Lake Erie, Ohio... | reverse complement strand
TGTTATTGTGGCCTTGGATCCAATTGCACTTTATGTACATGATTCCAATCCTCTCAAAGGTGTGACCCCCGAACAATTTGAAGCCATGTTGCGTGCTCCCGGTCAGAATGGGGCTCACGTTGCTAAATGGTCAGAGCTCGGCCTCGGTGGAGAGTTCGAAGGAAAGCAAATTCAGTTTCACTGCCGAAGCGAGATAAGCGGTACAAAGTCTTTTATCAAAAATGTAATCCTTCGCGGAGAAGAGTTAACCAAAGAGGCGGGCAGCCACGAATCCAACGGAGCCGTGTGCGACGCGATTGCGAAAGACCCATACGGGATGGGATTGGCTGGATTCGGTAGCATTAAACCCGGCATACGACCTGTCCCCTTAGTTTTGAACGGCGTCACCGTTCCAGCAAATGAAGAGAGTTTTCTCATGGGACAGTATCCACTGGTTCGTCCTCTCGTCATTGTTTTTGACCGAGCTGAAATGAAGAAGGATGGTGGCCTGCGAGAAGAAATCTTGCGTTACATTTTGAGCCGCGAAGGTCAACTCGAAGCAATTCGCGAGGGCTTTTTCCCCCTCGACCCTTCCTTTGTCCATCAAGAATTGGACATGATCTGTGGACCCCGTATCCGCTAACAACTAGCCTTATCAATTTTAAGGATTATTCATCATGATGCACAGGACGTGGATTCTTTTTGCAGGCTGGTTCATTTCGGTATGCACACTAAACGATGCATTTGCTCAAAGCAGCTGGTTAGGTGATTTGTCATCGGCGTTGCCTAGAGTCAATCCTAGCTTTCCAAGCACTACGATGGGAAGCAACACGATGGGCGGAAGTGGGGCTTGGGGCTCATCTACGATGCCCAGCAACGGATTTTCGTTCGGGTCGACGGGCACTCGTCAAGATTGGCGAATCGGTGTTGGAATTGATAACCGTGACATCGGTGCAATAGTGACTCAAGTTCAACCAGGAAGCGCGGCCCAACAGGCGGGCATTGTCCCAGGCGATATCATTGTTGGTGCAGGTCCCAATCGAATTGGGCTCGTTGATGGACGAATTATTGAATTGGCTGAGGTCGCTAGAAATTTTGCGGATAACTCTGGACGCATCTCGCTTTTGGTTCTCGACAGCAGATCGCGACAACTTCGGAACGTTCCGATCAATATGATGTCGACTGCGACATCGCTGTCTGGTTCATTGATACTGGCCGACAATGGTTTCTTGCCAACGGACTCCATTGCGGTCGTGGAACTTAGAAATGTCTCCCGTCCGTTTTTCCTGGTTCAAGGTGGCCGAACCATGGTTAATGTCAGTCGGCAGGGCCCCTATGCTTTTTCCCTGAACGTGGACCCTCGTTTCTTGGATCCTATTGATCAATACGAATTGCAAGCGATGATAACTTCTCGAAATCAAGTTATGTATTCCTCGCAACCAATGTTGTTGCGATCCACTGACATTACGCGACGATGGGACTTGGTTCTGCAGCCTGCTAACTTTTCTGCTGCATCCTCAGGTGGAATCGTGAATGCTGGCTACCCTAGCTTTGGTTTTGCGACACCGTCCGTAGATTTGTTCAGAGAGCTCCAGTCTTTGCTTGGTCGTCCACCGATGTCGAACGAGATCGCGGCCTGGGACACATTTTTGCGTAGCGGAAATACATTAGCGAGCTTGCGTCAAAGAATTTTAGCCAATCCACAATTGCGATCGAACTTTGGCAATGACTCTTTTTATATTCAGCACATTTTCACTAATCTACTACAAAGAACTCCTAGTCAAGCTGAGTTAAGCTATTGGACATCTAGGCTTGCTGCGACTAATTCACCAGAAACCGTCATCTCAGAGATGATGCGTCAATAACTTTGGAAAGTAAGCAATCTGTGACCGACAGTCGATTTCCGTTCGAATTAATCAAGAAGGATTCGAACACCAGTGCGCGGAGAGGTCGATTGACGCTTACTCATGGCATCGTCGAAACACCTGCGTTTATGCCGGTCGGGACGCAGGGTACCGTCAAAGGGATGACGATTGGGCAAGTTCGCGATACTGGTGCCGACATCATGCTTGGCAACACCTATCATTTAGCGCTGCGCCCGACGAGTGAGCTCGTTGCCGAAATGGGAGGATTACACCGATTCATCGGTTGGGACAAGCCGATCTTAACCGACAGTGGCGGTTTTCAAATCTTTTCACTCGGGGATTTGAATAAGGTTACGGAAAAAGAAGCCACGTTCAAGTCCCATTTAAACGGCTCTATTATTCACTTGAGACCTGAGGATTCCATTCGAATCCAGCAAGAGCTCGGTAGCGACATCGCTATGGTCCTGGATCATGTGATTGCGTTGCCGGCTTCTCGCGAAAACGTTCTTGACGCCATGCACCGAAGCATTCGTTGGGCAGAGCGTTGCAAAGTAGTTGCGACTAGACCAGACCAAGCTCTTTTCGCAATTGTTCAAGGTGGCCTTGATGTCGAATTGCGTACTCAATGCGCCGAAAAACTGATCGAGATTGGCTTTGATGGCTACGCTATTGGCGGGCTTAGCGTCGGAGAGCCACCTGTGGAAATGTATCGAGTGCTGGATGGAACGTGTCCCGTATTACCGGAAAGCAGGCCACGATATCTCATGGGAGTAGGGACTCCGATCGATTTGGTCGAGGGGGTTGCGAGAGGTGTCGACATGTTCGACTGTGTTATGCCCACCAGAAACGGACGTAATGCACTCGCGTTTACTCCGGACGGACACATCAAGATGCGGAATAGCAAACATCTCAAAGACCCTGCCCCGATCGATGAGACTTGCCCCTGCGTCGCGTGCAAACATTCGCGATCGTATATTCGGCATTTGTTTATGTCCAAAGAGATGCTTGGCCCTATTTTACTTTCGATTCACAACGTCACGTTTTACCAACGCCTAATGGCGGAAGCTAGGCAAGCTATCGAAGCAGATCGATACGGCGAATTTTTAGAGGAAAAGCGGTTGCGTTTCCGGGCAAAAAATTCTGAAGAGCCGATTTGATATACCAATTGACTTAGGCGTCCCCTCTCGTGGTTCGCGATTTTGGCGGAGCCGCGAACAATCGCTTGCAAATGTGCACAGCAGCAATTGAAATTCCCTCGCCTGACAGGTTTGCAATTCGTAGAAAAAGTGCGAACAATAATGCAATCGGTTGCGTAAGGACGGGGGCTAATAACCAAGCGACGACTAAATCTCGAGCAACGGCTCCTCCAGGCAGCATGGATGCGAAACCAGCAACTGCACCTAAGCAGACAGCGGATACAGCAGTCCCCCAGATTTGCAAAGAAACCATTTCAGGCGAATCGTTTAAGCAAAGAATGATTAACCAACCAACGGTTCCTTGCAGGAGCCATCCTATCGACATTCCCAAACATGTTTTAAGCATGAATTTCCAAGTGAACGCCGAGGAAAGCGATTTGGGGATCTTACCGATTTTGCTTTTCGCTAAAGCGAAGAGCATGAGCCGGAAAAAATAAGGCGAGAGCACTATGGCAGCCAAAGGCGCCGCTGCGACCAAACTCCATTTGAGCCAAGATGGAACATCGATCAGAAACAAAAACAATACTCCGAGAATGGCTGCGGTTCCCACGCCTGTCAGAGTTTCCACAAACACGCTTAAAATCGCCGGTTTGATCGATACTCCGTAAGGCTGAAGCTTGCCTACCCTCAACACCAGCACCATCGCTTTACCGGGAACATATTTTCCCGCATGACCGAGATAGTACGCATCGAGAGCAGGAAGAATAGGAAAATTTTGTCCAAAGGCCTTAAGGACTCCCAGCCATGCAATCGCAGCGGGTACCAGCGCGATGATCGTTACTGCAATACTGGCTACCAGATATCCAAACCGAATTCGACTTGCCGAGATCAGCTGTTCCTTATCACGCAGCTCCCCATAAACTCGATAAATGGTTATCGAAAGAAAAAGCAAAACCACACAGACCACGCCGACTTTAAAAATGTTCTGAAAGCTCTTGTTCTGCAGTAAAGCCATCAGTCCCCCATTGGTCGCAGCCCCTTTGTTTGTAGAGTTGTCGAGGGAAGTATCATTCGCTTGTGTTTCAGGTGGATTGTTTGCAGGGTCGGGATTCACGGGAAACGAGTCCGTTGGGGAAGAGGTTTAAAATATTCGTGCCATGATTCGAACTATCTAAAGTCCACGGCGTATGTTATTCGGATGCTTGCCATAGAGTTTCGGACGGAGATCCTATAGAATCTTAGACGTTCTAACCATACCTGCTTGTGTAACGTGCGGGAATGGAAAACGCTATAACTCTTCGCAATTGCCGGTTTCGCAATCCTTACTTTTTCGCTGAGTATCCCGTCCCAACATGACGCGTTATATCTCGTTTGCAGTCCTGCTAGCCATCATCGTTGTCATTGGGGCACTATTTTACCGAGTGATGATTGGCTTCTTCGTGCCAGTTTTTTTGGCCGCCGTTCTGGTCGTGGTTTTTAGGCCGCTACACCGATGGGTCCTCTCACGCGTTGGTGAGCGAGATCATTTGGCCTCGGGAATAACGACGAGCTTAATCGTTTTGATTGTGCTCTTGCCCGCAGGGGTTGTTCTTTCTCTGGCGGCTGTCCAAGGTGTGCGCTTTGTAAGCAACGTCAATTGGAACAATATTGAGTATGGCTTAAACAAATTGCGTGGAAACGATTGGATCAATTTAGACTATCCTCACGCTGACGAAGTGCGTGCGATCCAGAATAAGATCAACGAAATACAAAATCTTGCAACAAGCCAAACGAGCATAAGCTCGATCATCAGTGACAAAGAGACCTTTCAAAGCGATTTGAAAGAAATACAAAGGTTGATCAGAGAAGATCTTACTCCGCAGCTAGAGGACATGCCATCCGTTGAAGCGACCAGGAAGATACTCAAGTCTACGACGACCAAATTAAAGGCTGAAAATCGCTCCGATCTTTCGAAAGAAGGAAGCCCATCTTTCACAAAGATGCGATCGGAACTAAAAGAGTACTTTGAAAATGTTACCAAGCAGATACGCACAAAGCTCGCCGAAAGAGATTCGGCCGTCACGTCGAGTGCGGAAAGCGATTCCGACGTGGAACAGGTTTCATCCTCGTACGCTGGAACGATTGCCGAGTTGCAATCGCAATCCTATGAGCCGATTAACGGCTTGTCAGCTAGCGAAACAGAAGTTCTCAATGATGTTCGCAAAGCTTATATCCAGCAAAGCGTTGCGTGGCATCAAGCCAAAACGGAACTTGATTCATCTCTCGATGCTTTGGATGCGAAACAAATACAAGAATACGATATTGTTCAAATCCAAAAAGCCGTTTTGTCCGCAACTAACGCATGGAATCGAACCAAAGAGGCAGTTCTTGGCGGCCCTATTGTTGCAGTATTGAAGGAGCTAGCGAACCCGTCCCCTGATCAACTCAAAACACTGACCAGTTCTTTTGTAGAGTACATCAGCCCTAAAATCGTAAGCATTACCGGCGACTCCGTTGCTTTTTTGATTCGATTGGTAATCGGTGCTTCAATTCTATTAGTTGCTTTGTATTTCTTCTTTTGCGATGGCCCTGCCATGATGCGGACCATTATGGACCTCAGCCCGCTGGATGACAAATATGAATTGGAATTACTGGCTGAGTTCGATCGTGTGTCGCGTGCGATTGTATTGGCGACACTGCTCTCCGCGCTAGCCCAAGGCCTTGTGGCGGGACTTGCGTATTACTTTGTTGGACTTGATTCGCTCGTTCTACTTATTGCTGTCACCTCGACCTGTGCATTGATACCTTTCGTGGGAACTGCAATAGTATGGGTTCCTGTTTGCATCTTTTTAGCTGCCTATCAAGAGAACTATTACGCTGCTATCGGAGTCGCCGTTTGGGGATTTCTTGTTGTTGGCAGCGTTGATAATCTTATTAAGATCCTGATCTTGCACGGTAGGAGCCAGTTGCATCCGCTGTTGGCTTTGTTAAGCGTACTCGGTGGCATCCAAACATTGGGCCCAGTGGGAATTTTGGTTGGACCGATGGTTGTTGTACTGCTTCAAACTTTACTAGGTATTCTGCGACACGAGCTAGCTAGGTTTAACAAATGGGATTCAGAAACTGGCGGCGGTGGTGGAGCAAGCCCCCTAAGTGAGAAATTCCGTAAGTTGAAACTACGCGGCAGCGAAGAGTTGGCGATTGAGGGCGTTGATGCAGGTGGGCCGGCAGATAGCCCTTTAAAATGATCAGACCAACTTTGACTAGAACCTCCGAGTTGTTGCAAAATGAAAACAACATGGACTAGAGTGATCTACTTAAAGCTGGTCTTCGGGATTTCTAGAGTCCGGTTTTGTAGTGGACGAGGCAACGAGGCCTGAATTGGTAGTGGACGAGGCAACGAGGCCTGAATTGGTAGTGGACGAGGCAACGAGGCCTGAATTGGTAGTCGACGAGGCAACGAGGCCTGACTGCCTGGCACGAACATGGCACGAATCATTTCATCAATATAACAGGCGGTCTCCCATGCAAATGGCCTCCTAGCGTCGTCCACTACAAGAGCAGGGGTTACTATGGAGAAGCTTCGACGCGTCACCGCAATGGAAACCATTTGTGGGCGCTACCTTACCAATGCCTCGGCAATCATGCTGCGCCAATCTAAGCAGCAGTTAGCTCAGTGGCAACGCATTTCTTGGGGATTCTCATTGGATCATGTCAGTAAGATTCTATTTTTTTCTAATTGACTGCTTAACCAAGCTTGCGACTTGATCAACAACTTTCTCCAATCGCCCCTTTTGGAACTGATCGTAGTAAGCTCTAACTAACGCAACTGCTTGTCCTTGGCTAACCTCAGAGGTAATCAATTCCAAAAGCTCTTCAATGGCCGATCCCTGAGTTGATTTACTAGCCAGTAGACACAATGGTACATAATCTTGAATGGAGTCTCCGAACAACTCTTTGCAATACTCGACTGTCTCATGAATTGATCGTTCTTTAATAGTCTTTGGCGATCGCCAATCGTATGGTGGTTGCCATTCTTGAATTGGTCGCAACAGATCTATATGGGTAACTACTCCAATAACTCGGGGAGGCTTTAGCTCGGGATGCTCTCGATAGTAGTTTCTCAATTGACCGAGCATCAAAACATCGGGTTGTTTAGCGGGACTATTTGCCGCTATTACCAGGAGAACAATATCCGCAGCTAAGACACCTTTGAGAATTTCCTCAGACGATTCTTGAGAAATCATAGAGTCGCTATAACCTGGCGTGTCGAGCAACGAGATTTGAATCGATGAATCACCCAAATTGAAACGATGCCGATGCACTTGTTTGGTCTCGGGCAGGATGCTGGTTATCGCATGTTGTTCTCGTAGTAAATGATTTACTAAACTGCATTTGCCCGCGTTGACTTGGCCCACAATCGCGATACTAAGATTCTGTGGCTTTATCTGATCAAGCTTGCTGCGATCCCCTTTGGCATGTCGAACCGCGCCGACCAAATGACCGAATTGTTCCTTATAGATGCGAGACCCAGCTTTAAGTCGCCCGCTATACATTTCAATCAAGTAGAAGCCCGCCATCTGAACAAACTTTTGGTATACGGTCGTCACGATTTCACCACGTATCTCTGTGGCAACCACTCCGGATTTTCTATAAATCGGGTAAGCGAGCAATTTGATGGGCTGGAATATCATCGAAGCAAAATAGGCCAAGTTTGACAGATTTCCAACCTGTTTGGTGATTCCCGGAATCTTGGAGAGGTGCCCAATCGTAGCAATTTCACTTGCTGGAAAATTCTCTTGAGTCCAGGCCTCTAAATCCTCAACGGCCAAGTGAACGACAGCCAAGATTTCGACCACCGTTACCGGATGCAGAGCTTCGCCGTCTTTTTTATTGTAATAATGGGACGCAAGCCTTCGGGAAAGGTTTTGGATGTCATGAAAGTATCGTTGTGGATCGGTCAGAACATTCTCATCAACCTCCGCAATTGTAGTTCGAAAATCCTCAACGATCTGCATGGCGGCGTGGTCCCGTTGCCCCCAAAATTCAGGCAAAATCGGTGCAGCGATTTGTTTTGATCTTTGCGACAAAGTTGGCTTCCAATAAGTCGCAATCAGCCACGCTGCCAACCAGTTGAGAGGGAGAACCCAAACCAGCATGAGCAACCAACCCGTCTGAAATAGCGCTATGATTCCAAGGACTACGTATAGAATGCAAGGCAATGTCCAAACGAAAAATAGAACAACAATTCTAGGATTATTGAGCAGTTGTTTTAACAACAATTTCATTTAGGGGTTGTCCCCCATAGTTGGCGTCCTCTCGCAAGTTGTTCTGCAAACATCGTTCTAAGCTCTTCGTCGGTCGGTGTTTTTCCTTGGGCGTGTACTGAAAAATACCAGTCCGCGACCTTGCCCAGAGCAAAGGTAAAGGCAAACGATGACGCGATGCTGGCTGCGATTCCTACAAAAGGAATGAATTTTAACAACTCACGTGATGCCAAACGCAAAGCGACTTGAGTTCCCGCAACGTTAGACAGAGCGAACCAGTGTTTGCTAGTCATCTTTTGTTCGTAGATCCACGCAATTTTTCCGACCATTCGAGTTTGAATCGCCAGGACAACAGGCAGATTCACCCAGGGCAATGGAACAGCGCTGGCCGTAGCTGCTAAAGCACTCGAAGCCAAAATTTGCCAATGTGACCGACGCTGCAATTCCGACTTTCCCTCCAATTTGGTTGCCATCGCGGCGGACCATGTTTGTCGGTAAGCCGCGGGTAGCATCTCAAGTATCAATTGCTTTAATCGGTGCTCTCCGAAACCATCGTTTGCAAAGCCATCGTCTTCATGGGTGAAATCAATCAAAGCGATGCTGTCAACAAGTCCCGCAAATTGCTTGCGCTTTAGATCGACCAATTGATTCAGTTGTTCGCTCATCTCTGCTTGGCTGGATTGATCAGTTTTTGACTCCACAACAAGCTCAGGGCCGTCGGAAAGGTCCCGTTCCGGTGACGCTTCGTGCAAGCACGTAAGAACGAGAAGCACTGGTCGATCGGGAGATGCTTTGCGAATTTGTTGAAGCGGCTTCACCAACGAATCGAGAGCATGGTCAACAATCCGAACCGTGACCAACACCAAGTGACTCGAAGAATGGAATGACTCAATATCCTCCGATGGATCGTAGTATGCTTCCCCTAGCCCCCGAGTGTCCAGGAACCGTAGCAACGTCTCTTCGCCGTTAGGAAAATCGTATCTGCGGGAAAATTTTGTCTCAGGCCGAAACCCTTGACCGATTTTTGCATCGGTCGATCCAGTAAGTCGCCGGACTATGGAGGATTTGCCACTACCTGTTTTTCCGAAGAGCCAGAGCGTAGGAATGGATGCTCTATTTCTTACCGTTTCGAGTTCCTTCTTCAGATCTTCAGTTGATTCGGATCCCAGAACATCTTCCTGGGTCTTTTCTCGTTGTTTAAACAATCCGAACATTCAATTTTGCCTATCCTTCCTGTTTTAACCGACTCGTTTTTCTATCTGTCATTCTAATGAAAATCGCCAAACTTTACCTAATCTCTACCAGACTCATTTAAGAAACGTTCGTACAGCTAACATAACAGAACAATCGATCCTTCCGTTGTGTCAGTCATTATCCTCACGATTGCACAACGCCCGCGGACCGATTCGATTGGGAAAATGGAAACCGTAAGCAGTTTGTTACCTAGCCAAAAAGCGACAGGACAACAGCGCAATGCTCGTTGGCTTTTTCTTTTTTGCTGGGCATTACTCGCCGGCAGCCATTCCCTTTCCAATTCAGGATATCCGGATGACTCCTTCTCGATCCAAGTGATAGAACCATATCCTGCCGCAACGGATTCCAGTAAAGGCGAGTTATCTCTAGACGAGAGCCAAATTCTTCAGTTAGCATGCCGATGCACCCCCCAGTCTGAGTTAGTTCTGTTTCTAGCACGTTCTCAAGAGAAGACAGGGAATTGGTCGGAAGCAGAACAGAAGCGAGAGACAGTCGTCTGCTTGCTTGCCAATGTTGCAGCACAAAAGATAAGATCAGAACGAGCCGCAGTCGCGATGAAAGCCCATTATGGACTCGCTGCCACGGAGCTCGGAACGGAACTCGTCGGGAGAACCGAAGCAGAGCTAACCAAGCAGATGGAAATACAAAAAAAGCTAATCGAAGCAGGGGTATCGGTTCCAGACGATTCCTTGTTGACAAGATTGCAGAATGAAACCAACGATTCAAAATTGGAAATCGAGTCCAAGGAGCGGGTCCTGAGGATCCAGCTTTCAGGTCTCATCTCTAGCTCGCACGCGTGCTCATACGTTCCTGTCGTCAAGACGGAAATGATGCCATGCGACATTGATGTTTGCGGCTATGTCGAACGGGCATTGGAATGCCATTATGAATTGGCTGCGCTAGGCAAGATTCGTGGGCTTTTGGGCCCAGATTCGATAGAGCTTGGCAATGAACTGCTGGCTCTTGTTGCCAAAGTTCCTTACTTGCCAGTCAAGAAGTTTGGTTTGCTGTCGAGATTGAAAGCCAGTTTGAACGGCTCCGATCTAACCTCAGAATCCAACAAGCAGAAGAATTGGCTGAACTCTCTGATGATGGAGCGCCGTCAGGAGATCGCCCGCGAAATCGAAATTGCTTACGAAAACAAACGGACAGCAGCTTTGAGGTGGAGCGTCACAAAAGAACAGCTGAACGTATGGTCTCGAAGGGTCGAACAACTGGAAAAACTCGGAACAGAAAACCGAGGTACCATTGCCGAATTGGGAGCGGCAAAACTGTCGAAGTTAAAGGAAGAGGCCCAGTTGATAGAACGTTGGATGGAATGGCAAACGGCCAATGTTGATCTCAAGTTAGCTTTGGGCGAATGCATATGCCACGAGTAGCAACAGAATTTGACTGGTTCCGCTTTCCCCTTTTTGGCCGACCCACGAATCCAATGCTTGCATTCCATCAAGACTGACCTGGGTAAAGTTGTCAAAATTTTCGGATTGTAACGGTTGTATCGACCGATACACCTCTCGTCGATTTTAATTCACGGGGGAGTATATGAAGTCGTTCGTTTGTTTATTGGTCGGATTTACAGCCCTGCTTAGCACGGTTGGATGCACGGGCATTCGCGTCGTTCACAATGGTGGCTACGGTCCTTATGATTCAGCCATGCCGGGTTGCGATACTTGCGGATGTGAAGTCGTGGCCCCCGTTGGTTGTGACGAGGGACATTGTGGTCCAGGAATTCTTCACCGAGTTGGAAGTCGTTTAAGATCGGTTAACTGCAGCTCTGGTTGTGGAGAAGTTTACTGGGACGAGCAAATCAATGAACCCCGAGTCTGTGACCCCTGTTGCTATAACGGTGACTTTATCGGGGGAGAAAACTGCGGACGATGCCCCGGAGGATTGGCTAGACTTCGCGAGCTATGGGGGTTCAGGTACACCCCTTCTGATTGTGTAACTTGTGCATCGACTCAAAGCGATCACTGCCAAACTTGTTCGTCATCGGGAGTAATTCACGAGCAAAGCAGTACACTGAATCATCATACACCAACACCTTCAGCGAAACCACAACCGACCCCAGCTGCACCACCATCCGCACCAAAAGCGGACTCTGACTCCAGTGAAGAAATTCGATCAGCGGTTGAAGCTGTGCCAGGTTCTTCTGCAAAAGTGAGAGGGACAGGACCTGCAACCAGAGTCGTTTCGCAACCTAGACTTACAACCAAACAAGCTGTTCCGCGTCTCGCAACACGATAGCAAAAGCGGTAAAGCTCGCTTCCTAGTTTGTAAATTCTAGTTCGATTTCTGAAGGCTGAGCAGATACCGGCCGGCCTTGAAGCTCAGTTACATTAGGCTCTCTGTTTGTCTGAGAGCCAATGCTTGCGATCAAAGCCAAGGAAAAGACGGCACCAATTAAAAGTACAAACGGGCCTACAACGATGACCCCTAGTAGTAACGCGATAATAGCAACCCAATTTTTACTCTTGGGCGGCGCATCAGTCGAAGCAAAGGGATCAGCGACTTGGTTTTGGTTTCGGTCAGTCGATATTGGTGTATTTGTGTTCAGTTGAAAATGCTTTTACGGTAATCTGAGGAGACAAGGCGACCATGGCAGGCGAAGCCTAGGTCTCGACAGACGATTGTCAAAAAAAGAAGCCCCCTATTAGGCTCCTGACTAGGCTCCATTATCACTTCTGAAGTCGGCTTCCGGACTAAAAGAAAGCTCACATCGAAACCATTATGAATCTGTCCTTCTCAGCGTTTGAGTGAAAAAATCAAACTCAGCACGACCGCAAATCAAAGGGTTTTCAGCCTAATACACTAGTCGCGGGAAACACATCATGTTCATTCCAGCGAATCCTCTGCTACTCAATCCACTGAATTCACCTATGGCCAACGAAACCTTTCGCGTTTTGCTTCAAAAGGAACAACTTGTTTTTTCATCCGCGCACTTCATAACGTTCGCAGGTGATATCTGCGAGTGTTTGCACGGACACAACTACGGTGTACGAGGTGAAGTTCAAGGCTCCTTGGATGAAAATCGCTATGTGATCGACTTTATCGCATTTCGCGATAATATGGCCAAGATCGTGAAGCGTTTGGACCACCATATGCTGTTGCCGCTTAAGCACAGCATGATTTCGGTCGAGCCGGACGGTGACGAAATTACAGTACGCTTCAAGAACAAACGGTGGGTCTTTCCTGCAGAGGACTGCATGTTGCTCCCTATTGTAAACACAACGGCTGAGGAGATCGCAAGCTGGATTGGCAAGGAGCTAATTCGAGAGCTCTTTCCTACTACCGGCAGTCGCATCGAATGGCTTGAAATCGGCATTGATGAAAACAACGGACAGTGGGGATATTGCCGATTGCCGTGGACAGACGCATTGTAACGGCAAATCCACAACTTCGAAAATGTCTCTCCTGAAGATATTGATTTAGCCGACCGGTATTTCGAGATAGATTTCTCCCGTTAGACATCGGTGTTGTGACGGGTCGGTCTAAGTTCCGAAGACGAGGCGCAATATGTCAATGAGCATGATAGAAGAGGGGATTCACAAATCCGCCATTCTGCTCATGGCACTAGAAGAAGATGATGCGGCAGCATTGCTAGCTCGATTGCCATCCAAGTATGTCGAGGCGGTATCTCTAGCCATCGCCCAAATTGATGACATTCCTGGACAAGTTCAAGAAGAAGTCATTCAAGAGTTTTTTGGGGGCCAGCCCAGCTCGTTAATACATGCCTGCGGTGGATTAGAAAAGGCTAAGGCCCTAGTCAAGAAGGCTCTTGGCAAAGATGCAGCTGACATGCTCGCTATATTGCAGCAGACTATTGAGTCTCTTCCATTTGGCTTCTTGCAAAAAACCGATGCGCAGGACATTCTCTCGTTCATTATGGAAGAGCATCCACAAACGATCGCCGTTGTGATATGTCACGTACCACCGGCTACAGGTGCTGGAATACTGAATGGGTTGCCGCAGCAGAAGCAGTTAGCTGTGATTCAGCGGATTGCCAAGATGGGACAAACGAGTCCTGAAGCCATTGCTGACATCGAGAGAGCCCTTGAGTTCCGCATGTCGATTGTTATGCATCAATCGTTCCAGAAATCGGGTGGTGTGCCGGCCGTTGCCGAAATCCTCAACGTCACAGACAGAGCAACCGAACGCATGGTCTTGGAAAATCTTTCCAAGGACAGTCCTGAATTGGTCGAAGAAATTCGTCGACTCATGTTCGTGTTCGAGGATATCCAGAAGCTTGCAGACAAAGATATTCAGACTTTGCTCAAAAATGTCGAAACCAGCCAATGGGCCATGGCACTCAAGGGGGCGAGCCAGGCGTTGCAGGACAAGGTGATGAGGAATATGTCCCAAAGAGCTTCGGAAATTCTCAAAGAAGAAATCGGATTCCTCGGTCGGGTAAAACTCAGCGATGTCGAAAGCGTGCAGCAAAAGATTGTCGATATCGTGAGGTCATTGGAAGAATCTGGTCAATTAGCAAGACCTGGGAACGACGGTGAAGAAGAATTTGTGGCATAATGGAGCTCGTATTCCCATCGACTCCCTCCACTCGCCGACCGATGTTTAGCCGTTAGGCTAGCTTCGGTTCGCCTCCTGCCATTTATGACCGATCGATCGCTTTCCCTATTCCGAGATCAACGTTTCTTTGGATCCCTTTTCTTTTTATTAGCACTCGCTGGATGGAGCATTGGCTCACGGACCTATGCTGATAATCAAAAGATTGAATTCTTTGAATCCAAGATCCGCCCAACTCTCGCGGAGCATTGTTATTCTTGCCATAACTCGTTGGGTCAATCCGATGGTGGTCTAGTATTAGACTGGCGAGATGGGCTTATCGCTGGCAGCGATAATGGGGCGATCGTTACGCCAGGCAGTCCTGAATCGAGCAAGTTGATTGCTGTCTTGAAACATGAAATCGAAGGCATGGAAATGCCTCAAGGTGGTGCGAAACTTTCGGAATCGACTATAGCCGACTTTGAAAAATGGATCCGCGATGGAATGGCCGATCCTCGCAATAAGCCTCCGACAAAAGAACAATTTGACGCTGAAACGTCTTGGTCGGCCACCTTTAATCGTAGACTGAATTGGTGGAGCTTACAAGAAATTGCACCAGTGCATACGACAGTGGCAAAGCATGCTGAATTAGGCTCGTCTGATTCCGTCACCGGCATTTATGGTTTATCGTTGACCCCGAAACTAATCGATCAACTCATTGACCAGGACCTCAGAGTTGCGGGATTAACTCGTCAAAAAGCTGCGACGTCCGTTCAGCTCGTGCGACGCCTTTACCACAACCTGATAGGACTACCTCCAACGGAATTAGAGTTGGCGAACGGTATACGGCTGATCCAGGAGCATCAGGGAGTAGAACCCTTGGTTGATGAACTAATCTCACGTCCTGAGTTTGGAGAGAAATGGGCGCGACACTGGATGGATTGGACACGGTACGCGGACTCGCATGGATCGGAAGGTGATCCCGGGATTGATAATGCGTGGCAGTATCGTGACTATTTGATTAGGGCGATCAATCAAGACGTTCCGTACGACCAAATGCTTCGGGAGCACATTGCAGGCGACCTTCTCGAAGATCCTAGAATTCATCAGGAGTTAGGAATCAACGAATCCGTTGTTGCGACAGCACATTGGCGAATGGTGTTTCACGGGTTCTTCCCCACTGACGCGTTAGATGAAAAAGTTCGATTCATCGATGATCAAATCAATGTTTTCTCGAAGGCATTCCTGGGCCTAACCGTTTCGTGTTCCCGATGTCACGATCACAAATTTGATCCCATCAGTCAAGAAGACTATTTCTCGCTATACGCTCTGCTAAACAATAGCCGGCCCGCACGAGCAGTAATCGATACTCCGCAACAGCAGCAATTGCATTCCAAAAGGCTTCAAAGTCTAAAGCAAGAAATTCAAAAGGAAGTTGGCAACCAGTGGATCGAGGATCGCAACAAATTATTGCAAGATCTTCTGGCTCGAAATGAGTTTCCCGACGGCCCCTCACCTTTTCATAGAGCTTTGCCAATCTGGTTGAGTATTAAACAATCGCTCCCTAAGGTAGAAAATTTCGAAACGATTCATCAATCGATTAAAAGAAAAAGCAACGACGGGCAGGTCGCTTCCAAAAGCTGGTCCTTCCGGAATGGCAAAAGTAGCGACGATTGGACCGTCAGCGGATTTGGGTTGACAACAGATAATGACCGCATTCCCCAGGTATCACAACCCGGTGAATTTCGGTTGGCGACCGACGGCGATGCCATCATTACAGAACTCTTGCCGAGTGGGGTTTACTCTGGACTATTAAGTTCAAAGCATTCTGCCCGATTGAGTTCGATCGACGTACAAGTCGAAACAGGTCTACAACTCTGGGGCTTGGTCCGTGGTGGTGGCGAATCAACTTTTCGAGGAGTCGTTCAGGACTATCCTCGAATGGGAGGCATCTACCCTTTTGTAAAGCCTGGTAGCGAATGGCGATGGGAGAGAATCGATATGACCTATTGGGAGGGTGATTCGATGCACATCGAATTGGCTCATGCCCTAGACACCGCTATGCCTACTTCCGATCGTCAACGTTCTTGGTTTGGAGTTAGAGACATCGTTCTGACAAAAGAGGGAACACCGCCTCAGTCAGAAATCAATGCTTCGGATGTTTTTGATTCTATTTTTACCTCTGGAGCTGAACCCCATTTAGAGACTATCGCGAATCTATTCGTCGATGAAATCAACAAGGGTGCTGTGGCATGGCGAGACAGCACTACAACCGATACGCAAGCCATCTTGCTGGACGAACTTTTGCGTGCAGGATTATTGGCGAATCGACTTGATCAATTTGCATCAGAAAGATCGGGGCGACTAGAAAAGCTGCTGACCGAATATCGAAATCTCGAG
>Ga0315899_10003815_pt1 | contig 16382 bp, 11 predicted proteins | sample LakEriMetagenome_2_FD_203518 | JGI IMG/M metagenome (GOLD analysis project Ga0315899, IMG submission 203518) | Freshwater fungal communities from buoy surface, Lake Erie, Ohio, United States - Buoy 4 MA112 | ecosystem: Environmental > Aquatic > Freshwater > Lake | place: USA: Lake Erie, Ohio... | reverse complement strand
ATCAAGGGCGGCGTCAGCCCCGCCGACGTCATCAAGGAAGTGAGCACTGCCGGCCTGCTCGGTCACGGCGGCGCCGCGTTCCCGGCCGGTCGCAAGTGGGGCGTGATCCGGCCGGACGACGGGGAGCCGCACTACGTGTGCATGAACGCCGACGAGGGCGAGCCCGGCACGTTCAAGGATCGCTGGCTGCTCGAGCAGGTACCGCACATGACGGTCGAGGGGCTCATCCTCGCCTCCTACGCGATCGGTGGTCGTCACGCGTTCATCTACATTCGCGGCGAGTTCGATCTGCCGTATCGTCGCATCCAAGGTGCGGTCGACGAAGCGTATGCCGCCGGCCTGCTCGGCAGGAACATCATGGGCAGCGAGTACTCGCTCGACGTGGTGGTGTATCGCGGCGCCGGCTCGTATGTCTGCGGTGAAGCGTCGGCCATGCTCGCCTCGCTGGAAGGCAAGAAGGGATGGCCGCGCAACCGCCCGCCGCGTCTGACGGTCAAGGGACTGTACCAGAAGCCCACGGTGGTGAACAACGTCGAAACGTTGGCCAACGTGCCGGTGATCCTCAGCCTCGGCGCCGAGGAGTTCCGCAAGACGGGAACGCCCAAGAGCCCGGGCACGCAGATGATCTCAATCTCGGGGCATGTGAACCGCCCCGGCGTGTACGAAATCGAGTACGGCTACTCGTGGGAGAAGTTCATCTACGAGGACTGCGGTGGCATTCAGGGCGGACGTGGGCTCAAGTGCGTCATCCCCGGTGGCGTGTCCACCAAGATCCTCGACGCCAACGCGATCAAGGGCGTCACCCTCGATCACAACGCGGCGGTGGCCGCCGGCTCCCAGCTGGGGTCCGGGGGGATGATCGCCATTGCCGAGGGCACGTGTATGGTGCGTCTTGCCCGCGTGATCCAGCGCTTCTATCACCACGAGTCGTGCGGGCAGTGTACGCCGTGCCGTGAGGGGATGGGCTGGATGGAGCGTGTGCTCGACCGCATCGTGCGCGGCGAGGGCCGTCCCGATGACATCGATCGCCTGTACCACATCTCGAATGCGAACGATGGCACCACCATCTGCAGTCTCGGGGACTCGGCGGGCTACGCCTGCACGGCTATCCTCGATCACTATCGCGAGGAGTTCGAGTACTTCATCACGAATGGCCGGTCGATGATGGACGGACGACTGGCCGTCGAGGATCCGTTCGCCGGTGCCGTCGCGACGCCGTTGTCCGGCCTGGCGGGAGCGGCCGTATGAGCCCGAACACGCAGGCCGACCGCAAGCGCGGCAACAACGAACCGGTCGACACCAGCAAGACCATCGCCTTCTCCATCAACGGCGTGCCGTGCACGGCATACAAGGGCGAGTCGGTCATTCAGGCGGCGCAGCGCGCGGGGATGGATATCCCGCACTTCTGCTGGCACCACGACCTGTCGGTGCCGGGCAACTGCCGCATCTGCATGGTGGAGGTGGAGCAGGACAAGGGTGACCCCTGGTTCGACATCGGCTGCAACATGCCGGTGACCGAGGGGATGCGTGTGCTCACCGAGAGCGACACCGTGAAGAAACTGCGTCGTGAAACGATGCAGTTCATCACGCTCAATCATCCGGTGGACTGCGGCATCTGCAACAAGGCCGGCGAGTGCATCCTGCAGGACTATCATTACGAGCACAACGGCAAGGCGTCGATGTCGGTCGACCGGAAGAACCACGCCACCAAGTTCTTCCCGCTGTCCGACCGCATCATGCTGGACAACGAGCGCTGCATCATGTGCACGCGCTGCGTGCGCTTCACGCACGAGGTGTCGGAGTCGCATGCGCTGGCCGCCGTGTATCGGGGAGACCATTCGCTCATCCGGCCGGCCGAGGACGCGAACTTCAACGAGGACGCGTACTCCGACAACGTGATCGACATCTGCCCGGTGGGCGCTCTGTTGTCGCGGCAGAATCTCGATCATGCGCGCGTGTGGTACACCAAGGCCACGCCGAGCGTGTGTCCGGGCTGTTCGCGCGGCTGCAGCATCAACATCTGGCACCGCAAGCCGGAGTGGGCACTCAAGGCCCTCGATCCGCAGCTCAACTCGCGGATCGAACGCGTGACGCCGTTGGAGAACCCGGCCGTGAACGGCCCGTGGATCTGCAACAAGGCGCGCGATCTCGCCGCCATCTTCGAGCGGCCGCGCGCCACGATGGCGATGGCCCAGGGCACGCCGCTGGAGCTCGACGAGGCGATCGCCCGGGCGGCGGTGTTCGTGCAGAATGCCCGTCGGGTCGTGGCGCTGGTGTCGAGCTGGGGGTCCAACGAAGAACTCGAGGCGTTCGCCACGGCATTCGCCGCCCGACTCGGCGGTGCCGTGACGGCCTACGCGAAGGCCGATCACCAGCCGCAGCCGGGTGAGACGGTGGAAGACCATTTGCTCATCATGGCGGACAAGAATCCCAATCTTACGGCGGCCACAGCGCGTTTTCCGCTGGCGCCGGCCGATCTGCCGGTCGCGCTCGCCGGGGCCGATGTGGTTCTCGTGTGGGGGGAAGGCGTGGCACAGGAGTCGCTGCCCGTGGGGGCGACGATCATCCGGCTCGACGGCTACGCCCACGAGCACAACGCCAAGGCGCACGTGTTCATTCCGCTCAGCATCCAGACCGAGCGGAGCGGGCACTATACCAACTTCGAAGGCACCGTCACGCCGTTCGAGGCGTGCTTCGCGCCCAAGGCGCCGGTGGCGCACGCGGCCGAGTTGTTTGCGCGTCTGGCCGGGGCACCGCAGCTCGCGGGGGCCGGCCGATGAACAGCGTGTTGCCCGACCTCGTCGTGTCGCTGGTGTTCATCGGCTACGCCATGGTGATGCTGCTCAGCTTCGGCGGGCTGCTCACCTGGGTGGAACGCAAGCAGTCGGCGGTGATGGCCGATCGCGTGGGCGCCAACCGCGCATACATCCGCATTCCGTTCACCAACATCAAGCTGGTGTGGCTCGGTCTGTTCCATGGCATGGCCGACGGATTGAAGATGCTCCTCAAGGAGAACTTCAAGCCGAAGACGCACGATGCGGTGGGCTACTTCCTGGCGCCGTTCATCGTGTTCACGCCGGTGCTGCTGGTGTTCGCGGTGGTCCCGTTCGGCGGTACGGTGGTGCCCGGCCAGCTCATTCCGGCGCTGGCGGGGTGGTTCGGCGATCGTGCGTACAACATGCAGATCGCCAACCTCGACGCCGGGCTGCTGGTGGTGTTCGCGTTCAGCAGCCTCGGCATCATTGGCGCGATGCTCGCCGGCTGGGCCTCGGACAACAAGTTCTCACTGCTGGGCGGCCTGCGCGCCGGCTCGCAGATGATCAGCTACGAGCTGGTCATGGGGCTGACGGTACTCGGGCTCATTCTGGTGTACGGCACGGTCAACCTCGGGGACATCGTGCGGCAGCAGTCGGGGACCATCGGCGGCGTTCTCCCCGCGTGGGGGATCTTCTACCAGCCCGTCGCGGCGTTCCTGTTCCTTACCGCGGCCATCGCCGAGAACAAGCGTATCCCGTTCGACTTGCCGGAAGCGGAGTCGGAGCTCATCGCCGGGTACTTCACCGAGTACAGCGCGATGAAGCTCGGCCTGTTCATGTTCTCGGAGTTCATTCAGATCGCCGTGGTGGGCGCGCTGTTCGCCACGCTGTTCCTGGGCGGCTACAACCTGCCGTTCATGACGGATGCCGGGTTTTCGCTGCCGGGCGGAACGGAGATCGCGCTCGCCCAGGCCGTGCGGGTGCCGCTGCAGCTGGTGACGTTCCTCGGCAAGGTGGCGCTGCTGTGCGTCATCCAGATCCAGATCCGCTGGACGCTGCCACGCTTCCGGTACGATCAGATGCTGGGACTTTCGTGGAAGATGCTGTTGCCGCTGTCGCTGGCGAATCTCGCCGTGACGGTGGTGTGGATGTGGCTTGCCGGAGGTGGCCAGTGAACCCGATGGTGAAGGATCGCGTGGCGCCGTCGTCGGCCGGCGTGACCGGCGTGTCGTTCGGTGATAACGAGCGGCTCGCGGCGCGGAAGGCCGGGCTGGTGCCCGCCGCGCCCACGACGCCGCGCACGCCGGTGCGGTACGCGCGCAAGCAGTACTGGAACGAGCCCGAGATGACGCTGTGGGAGAAGGCGTATCTCCCCGAGGTGCTCAAGGGGCTCGCCATTACCACCGGCGTCTTCCTGCGCAACATGGGGAAGTGGCTGACGGGCCGGAAAGGCGCGGTGACCACGTACTACCCCGAGGAGAAGCGGGCCGACTTCGCGCCGCGCAATCGGGGCAAGCACATTCTCACGCAGCGGCCCGACGGATCGCCGCAGTGCATCGCGTGCAACATGTGCGCGACCGTGTGCCCGGCGAAGGTCATCGAAATCGAGGCCGGCTTCGATCCGAACGATCCGGCGCATCCCAAGTATCCGGTGCGCTTCGAGATCGACTACTCGCGCTGCGTGTTCTGCGGCATGTGTGTGGAGGCATGCCCGGAGGACGCCATTCGCATGCAGGACGACGTGCCGGATCTCGTGAGCGACGATCGCTACAACATGTGGATGACGATGGACGAGATGCTCACGTGGCAGCCGCAGCAGGACGTGGCGAAACCCTATCCGCCCAAGCCGGTGCCACTGGGGCTCGGCGAGAGCGTGAAGCGGGGGCGCGGACAATAGAACCGATCGCGTTGGTCCTGTTCGGCGCGCTGGCCCTCGTGGCCGCCGCCTCCATGCTGTTCATGCGTGAACCCATGCGGGTGGCGCTCGCGCTCATCACGTCGATGGCATCGCTCGGCGCCGTCTACGGCCTGATGGGGGTGCATTTCATCGCGGCCTTTCAGGTGCTGATCTACGTGGGTGCGGTAATGGTGTTCATGGTGTACGTGATCATGCTGCTCGAGGTGAAGGAAGCTCCCGGCAGCCGGCGCTTCTCCTCGTACGCCGTGCCGGGCGTGGTGGTGGGGGTGCTGCTCATGGCGGCCCTCGGCGCCGGCATGCTGCGCGGGCCTCTGTCGGGTGGCGTGTTGCCCGGCGAGAGCGGCAGCGCCTTCTCGCTGGTGGAGTTTTCCTCGGCATTCCTCACGCGCTACTGGCTCGTATTCGAGCTTACCACGGTGTTCCTCGTGGGCGCCATTGTTGCGGCCTTGGCCGTGGTGAACGTGAGCCGTCGCAAGCAGGAGGGCGCGTGAACGAATCGCAGTTCCTGCTCGCCGTGGCCGGTGGGTTGTTCACCATCGGCTTGCTCGGTGTCGTGATCCGCCGGAACGCCCTGGTGATGCTGATGTGCATGGAACTCATGCTCAACGGTGTCAACCTGAGTCTCGTGACGTTCTCGCAGCAACGCGGTGACGCCGCGGGCGCCGTCATGGTGTTCCTTACCTTCGTCGTGGCCACTGCCGAAGTGGCCCTTGCCATCCCCATCGTGTTGCTGCTCGTGAAACATGCCCGGTCGCTCGATGTGGACCGCTACTCAGAGCTGAAGGGCTAGCCGCGCATGACCAACCCGCTGGCGCTCATCGCGCTACTCCCCCTCCTGGGTTTCCTGCTCAACGGCACCTTCGCCACCGCCCTCGGCGGCAAGAAGTTCAACCACGCCGTTGCCGCGTTGATCGCCTGTGCGATGCCCATCGCGGCGTTCGCGCTCACGATCCAGGCGTTTTTCACGCTGCAGAGCAACGGGTACACTCCCATCGTGGCGCCCCTGTATCGGTGGGCGCTCATCGGTGATCACGCGTTCGACATCACCTTCTACTTCGACCGCCTTTCGGCGGTCATGACGCTCATCGTCACCGGTGTGGGGTCGGTCATCCATATCTACTCCACCGGCTACATGCACGACGACAAGAGCTTCGGGCGCTTCATGGCGTACCTGAATCTCTTCCTGTTCTTCATGCTGCTGCTGGTACTGGGCCGGTCGATGTTGGTGCTGTTCGTCGGCTGGGAAGGCGTGGGGCTGGCGAGCTATCTCCTCATCGGCTTCTGGTTCGACGACCTCGCCAACGCGATTGCCGGCCGCAAGGCGTTCATCACCAATCGCATCGGCGACGCCGGGTTCCTGCTGGGCATGTTCCTGCTGTACCGCGCCTTCGGTACGCTCGACATGGACACGATCAACGGCGCGTTCATCGGTGGACAGGCCGCCATGGTATCGGCAAGCCTCGTGGGCTTCTTCCTGTTCGTGGGCGCCACCGGCAAATCGGCGCAGATTCCGCTGTACGTGTGGCTGCCGGATGCCATGGCCGGCCCGACGCCGGTGTCGGCTCTCATCCATGCCGCCACCATGGTGACGGCGGGCGTGTATCTCGTGGCGCGCATGTCGGGATTGTACATGCAGGCGCCCGATGCCTCGCAGCTCATGGCCGTGGTGGGCGTGCTCACTGCCTTCATGGCCGCCACCATCGCGCTGGTGCAGACCGATATCAAGAAGGTGCTGGCCTACTCCACGGTCTCGCAGCTCGGCTTCATGTTCGTGGCGCTGGGCGTGGGGGCCTACGGCGTGGCCATCTTTCACGTGGTCACGCACGCCTTCTTCAAGGCGTGCCTTTTCCTGGGGGCGGGCAGTGTAATTCACGCGCTCGGGGGCGAGCAGGACGTCCGCAAGATGGGTGGGCTGCGCACGCACATTCCGGTCACGTTCTGGACTTTCGTGATTTCCACGGCGGCCATTGCCGGCATTCCGGGACTCGCCGGCTTCTTCTCGAAGGACGAGATTCTTTGGTACGCATTCGCCAGCGAGAAGGGCGGAGCGCCATGGTTGTGGGCCGTCGGGGCGCTGACCGCGTTCATGACGGCGTTCTACATGACTCGGCTGCTGTGGCTCACGTTCTTCGGCGCATCGCGCATGAGCCCCGAGGTCGAGCACCACGTGCACGAGTCGCCGTTGTCAATGACTGGCGTACTCGGCGTGCTTGCCGTCCTGTCGGCGGTGGGCGGGTACATCGGCATTCCGCACTTCCTCGAACCGCAGATCCCGCTCCCGCCGGTGGTTGAAGCGCTCGAGCACTTCGAGCACACGCTGCTCTACGTGTCGATCGCCATCGCCTTCGCCGGCGTGGGGCTCGCCGTGTTCATGTACAGTGGTCCGGCGTCGCGGCCGGCGGGCATTGCCCGAGCTGCGGGACCGTTGCGTGTGCTGCTCGAAGGCAAGTACTTCGTGGACGAGCTCTATGCGATGGTGATCGTACGACCGCTGGCCTGGCTTTCGGAGCACGTGTTTCTCAAGATCGGCGACAAGCTGCTCATCGACGGGACGCTCAACGGACTCGGTGCCTTCGCGCAGCGGTCGGCCGGATGGCTCGGCCGCGCGCAAACGGGCAGCTTGCAGTTCTATGCGCTGCTGGTGATGGTGGGCATGGTGGGCGCCCTGCTCTGGAGCTGGCGCCATGTCTGATGCCTTGCTGCTGAACGTCCTGCTGTTCCTGCCGCTCGGCGCGGCTGCGTTGCTCGCCTTTGTGCGTGGCAACGCCAATGCGGTCCGCCTCACCACCACCACGGCGATGGCGGTGCAGTTCGTGGTGGCGGCGCTGCTCTACACGCACTTCGACGGTGCGGTGCCCACGCTCCAGGCTGCGACGAGCGTGCCGTGGATCGCCGACTGGGGCGTGCACTATGCCATCGGGCTGGATGGCGTGAACATCCTGCTGGTGCTGCTCACGGCCTTCCTCGGGCCGCTGGTCATTCTGGGTGCGTGGACCGCCATCGAGAAGAACGTCACGCTCTTCCACGTGAACGTCCTGCTGCTGCAATTCGCCATGATGGGCGCGTTCCTCGCGCAAGATCTCTTCCTGTTCTACGTGTTCTGGGAAGCGATGCTCATCCCGATGTTCCTCATCATCGGCATCTGGGGCGGCGCACGGCGCAGCTATGCGACGGTGAAGTTCGTGCTGTACACGGCTTTCGGGTCCATCCTCATGCTGGCGGCGGTCATCTACCTCGTGTGGTCATTGCAGCAGGCCGGCGGGGTGGCGAGCTTCGCGTTTGCCGATCTGCTGCAGGCGCGGTTGCCGCTCGATGTGCAGGTGACGCTGCTCGGGGCCTTCGCGCTGAGCTTCGCGATCAAGGTGCCCATGGTGCCGCTGCACACGTGGCTGCCCGATGCGCACGTGGAGGCGCCCACGCCCGGGTCGGTAATTCTGGCTGGTGTGCTGCTCAAGATGGGCACGTACGGCTTCATGAAGTTGGGCTTCCCGCTCTTCCCCGACGCCACGAGGTTGTTCACCCCGGCGCTCATGACGCTGTCCGTGGTGAGCATCGTGTACGGCGCTTGCCTGGCGCTCGTCCAGCAGGACATCAAGAAGATCATCGCCTACTCGTCCATCAGTCATCTGGGATACGTGATGCTCGGCCTGCTCAGCCTCGATCTGGCGGGCATCCAGGGCGCCGTGATCCAAATGGTGAGCCACGGACTGGTTGCCGCGGGGCTGTTCCTGCTCGTGGGCATGGTGTACGAGCGCGGGCACACCCGCGAACTGTCGGCATACGGCGGGCTGGCGCGCCAGATCCCCATGTTCGGCGTGTTCTTCATCGTGTTCACGCTCGCTTCGGTGGGGCTCCCCACCACGAGCGGCTTCACGGGAGAGTTCATGGTGCTGCTCGGGGCGTTCAATGCCGCATGGCCGCAGCACCTGGACGGTGTGCATCTGCCACTCGTGCTGTCAGTCACGGCGGTGACCGGTGTGGTGCTGGGCGCACTCTACATGCTGCGCTTCGCGCTCACCTTCGTGTTCGGCCCCGAGAAGGCGCCGCACGGGCCGCTCACCGATCTCACGCTCCGTGAGAAGACCGTGCTCGGGATTCTCACGGTGTCCATCTTCGCGCTCGGACTCTTCCCCGACCGTGCCCTCCGCAAGACGGAGCTCGCGGCCAAGACGTACCAGCAAATCGTGTCCACCTCCCGCTTGCCGAACGATGCCAAGTAGTGAGGCGCTTCGTGCCATGCTCCCCGAGCACCTGCTGCTCGTGGGGCTCATGCTGCTCATCGTGACGGCGCTCGTGCGGGGCATGCGCCAGCTCGCCTTTCCGCTGGCGCTCGGTGTCATCGCCGCCGCGTCCGGTACGGCGTTCTGGCTGGCCGCGTCGGGGCTGAGCGCCGAGCCGTTCCCGGGGCATTTCGTGGTGTCGCCCGCCATCCTGACGGTGAAGGGGGCGCTCCTCGCTCTGGCATTGCCGGTGCTGCTCATGTCGCGCAGCGAGTTCGGCCGTGAGGGGCCCGGGAGTTCCGAATTCCCCACGCTGCTCGTCGCGTCGCTCTACGGGCTCAGCCTGCTCCCCTCGGCGGCGAGTGCGCTGGTGCTGTTCCTCGGATTGGAGATGATGTCCATTCCGGTGTATGCGCTCATCGTGCTGGCGTTCCGCCGTCCGCAGTCCGCCGAGTCGGCGCTCAAGTACCTCGTGCTCAGCGGTGCCGCTTCGGCCACGTTGCTCATGGGAATTTCGCTGGTGTACGGTACCACTGGATCGATGGACGTGTCGGCCTATCGTGATGCCGTCCTGCAGTCGGATCTGCTGGCGCGCACCGGTGTGGTGCTGGTGTTGCTGGCGCTGTTCCTCAAGGCGGCCGTCGTGCCATTCCACGCGTGGGCCCCGGATACCTACGAGGGCGCCAGCGTTCCGGTCACCGCGTACATGGCCACCCTGTCCAAGGCCGCCGTGCTCGTGGTGGCGGTGCGGTTTTTCGACGGAGTGAATGTGTCGGGGAGCATGGTAGATCTGCTCGCGCTGCTGCCCCTCGTGAGCATCGTGTGGGGCAACATCGCCGCCATCCGACAGACGAATCTGCGCCGCATGATCGCGTACTCAAGCATCGCGCATGCGGGCTATCTGTTCTATGCCTTCCTCGGTTCGAGTGAAGGGCGCCTCGAGGCCGTCACTTTCTACATCATTGTGTATTCGGCGGCCAATCTCCTCGCGTTCGCCGTGCTGCCAACGCATGCGGATGATGCCGTACGTGACCGCATGGAGACGTTGGACGGCTTGTTTCACCGAGATCCCATGGCGGCGTCGCTTATTGCCGTGGCGATGTTCTCGCTGGCTGGCCTGCCGCCGTTTCCCGGTTTCACGGCGAAGTTTCTGATCTTCAAGAGTGTGATGGCAGCGGGCTACAGCACGTATGCCGTGCTTGGGCTCGTGGGCAGTTTCCTCGGTCTGTACTTCTACCTCCGTGTGATTCAGCGGATGTTCATGCAGCCGTCCACAGCGGTCGCCTCCGGTGCGGCCGGGCAGGCACTTGGCAGAGCTGCCGGTGTGCTGTGCCTTGCGGCGACGGCGGTGCTCATGATCGTACCCGGCTGGGTACTCGACTTCATCTGACGTGACTGAACTTCTGGTAAACAAGCGCGGCGCCGCGCTTCTCCAAGACCCCGCGCTCAACAAGGGTACGGCTTTCACCGAGGCCGAGCGCGCCGCGCTCGGCCTGCGTGGCCTGCTGCCCCCGCGTGTGATGACGCAGGACGAGCAGCTCGAGCGCATGCTTCCTGGCGTTCGTGGTCGCCCCACGCCGCTCGATCAGTACACCTACCTCATGGCGTTGCACGATCGTAACGTGACCCTGTTCTACCGTCTGGTGATGGATCATCTCGAGGAGATGATGCCCATCCTCTACACCCCGACCGTGGGACAGGCGTGTCAGGAGTTCGGGCGCATCTTCCGGCGCAGTCGTGGGCTGTACATCACGGCCGACGATGCCGGAAACGTGCGTGAGATTCTGGCCAACTGGACGCACAATGACGTGCGCATGATCGTCGTGACCGACGGAGAGCGCATCCTCGGACTTGGTGATCTCGGTGCGAATGGCATGGGCATCCCCATCGGCAAGCTCACGCTCTACACTGCGTGCGCCGGTATTCCACCGATGCATTGCCTGCCCATCACCATCGATGTGGGCACCGACAACACGCAACTGCGCGAGAGCGCCTCGTATATGGGAATGCGGCAGCCGCGCCTGCGTGGTCCGGCCTACGACGCGCTCATGGACGAATTCGTCGAGGCGGTGCAGGAGCGGTTTCCGCAGGTCTGTCTGCAGTTCGAGGACTTCGGGAACCACAATGCGTTTACGCTGCTCGACAAGTGGCGCAATCGCATCTGCACCTTCAACGATGACATTCAGGGCACGGCCTCTGTCGCGCTCGCCGGGCTCTTTTCGGCATCCCGGGTAACCGGCACGGCGCTCAAGGACATGCGCCTGCTTTTCCTCGGTGCCGGTGAGGCGGGCATCGGTATCGGGGATCTCGTGGTGGAAGCCATGATGGAGGAAGGGCTGTCCCGGGCCGATGCGCGGTCGCGCTGCTGGTTCATGGATTCGAAGGGGCTTGTCGTGAAGTCGCGTACGGACCTCGCCGGCCACAAGCAGCCCTATGCGCACGCCCACGAGCCCGTTCCCACCTTCCTCGACGCGGTGGAAAGCATCAAGCCGCATGCCATCATCGGCGTGTCGGGGATGCCCGGTACCTTCACGGCCCCCGTGCTCGCAGCGATGGCCCGCCACAACGAGCGTCCCATCGTGATGGCGCTCAGCAATCCCACCAGCAAGGCCGAGTGCACCGCCCGTGAGGCCTACGCGAGCACCGACGGCCGGGCCGTGTTCGCCAGCGGCAGTCCGTTCGCACCGGTGTCGCACAAGGGACGCACGCACGTGCCAGGGCAGGGGAACAACGCCTATATCTTCCCCGGCGTCGGCCTTGGCGTGATGGTGGCCGACTCGTCGCGCGTGACCGACGAGATGTTCGCGGCGGCAGCACGTACGCTCGCGGGCACCGTGAACGAGGACGACCTGGCGATGGGGCGCATCTATCCCAGCCTGTCGCGCATCCGAGACGTATCGAAGGCGATCGCCGTGGAGGTGGCGCGGATCGCGTACGATCGCGGACTCGCCCGGGCGCCGCGGCCGGACGATCTTCACGCGGCCGTTGCCAATGCAATGTACGAGCCGGTGTATCCGCTGTATGCGTGATGCTGCGATTCGTCGGTATTCGCGAAATCCCACCGAAAACAAATAGCTGAAGACCGAAAGCTCCCCCGTTCCAGAAAGAAATCCGTTCGGGCTGGGGAGCTTTCAGTTTTCGGTTCTCAGTCCTCAGGGCGGATCCTTCGTCTGCAAGTTCTGCAGCTCCAGCGGGTCGTTCACATTCGCAAAGCTCGGCCCGAGATCATGCATCTCGATTGCGTGCGCGCAGTTCCTCGCCAGCCAACCATGCACTGACCGCGCGCCCCCGTCGAGATATGTGGTCAGTGATCTGCAGGCCGACGTACGTACCAGCAGGAAGAGATACTGCTTCCGCTCGCCGTCGTTTGGATACACGGCAACGACCTCGTCCTGCAACGCTGCCGCCAGCCGCGACACGAGACCGGCGTCGAGCCGCGGCGCGTCCCCGGGGCAGCAGAAGAGCCACGGTGTGGTTACATGACGGGTGACGGTGGCGAGCCCGCCGAGTGGGCCGAGCCCGGGCACGTCATCGCTGACCACCGGATGACCGAGCGCACGGTACGCATCGAGTTCCCGGTTGGCACTGACGAGGACGTGCCCGACCTGCGGGAGTAGCCGGTCGAGTACATGCGCCAGCAGCGGCCTGTCGTGCAACGGAAGCAGCGGTTTCTCCACGCCGCCCATGCGGCGCCCCTCGCCGCCACAGAGCACCACGCCGGTAATGTCCCGCGGCGGAATCAGCACGATCGCACCGCTCTGCTCAGCCGTCGTCTTCGCCACTCGGCCGCAATCCGGCCGCCGCTTTGAGCACCAGCGGATGCACCGGCGTCTCGCTTGGGACGAGGCCGTTGGTTACCACCAGCAGATCCTTGCGCATGGTCGGCGGCCAGAATTTCACGAGATGGTCGCGGATGCCTTCCACCGCGTCCTCCTCCGGATACACCGAAAAGAACTGGGCGATCTGGTTGGCCATCCGTACGATGTCGTCGTCCTGCATGCTCACTCGGTGGAGAACTTGAGGCTGGAAACGGGAAAGCGCACGACCTCGAACCGGTCGCCGCGCCGCAGCGTACTGGCCAGCGGAACACCCAGTGCGGTACTCCACTGGAGCGCCATGGTGGTGGGAGCGCTGATGGTCGCGAGCAACTGCGCGTTCGTGACCGATGTCTTGTACACCAGTTCGTAGCTGCATCGGCTGCTCATCACCACGAAGCCGGGTTCGTGCAGACGGTTCGCCTGTGCCAAGGCGCCCACGAGTTTGTCGAGGGCGTTGTGACGCCCCACATCCTCGCGTACGAGCAGCACCTCGCCGGACATATCGCACCATGCGGCGGCATGCACGGAGTGCGACGTGGCGTTGAGCGGCTGATGGGCCGGCATCTCGCGGAGGCCGCGCAGCACCGCGTCGTCGGATACGTTCATGCACGCCTCACGCGACACCGGGCGCCGCCCATGCAACTGGGCCAGCGATTCGACGCCGCACGCCCCACAGCCACTATTGCCCAACACCGATCGTGCGCCCAGTCGCTCCGTGCGCAGCGCCTCGGGCGTGATGTGCACCGCTATCTGCAGGTCACCGAGCCAGCCGGTCACGTCGAGGCGCTCGATGCCGTCGGGTCGCGTCAGCACCTGCTCCGTGAGCAGCAGCCCGCGGGCGAGGTCCTCGAGATCGGCCGGCGTGGCCAGCATTACGGTGAACGGCGCGCCATTCACCGTGACCTGCACGGGGACCTCGGCCGCGATGTCCCACGTCCCCTCGGTGCCGCCGATGGTGATCGGCACCGACGCGTGGGTGGCCGGCGCGCCCGCGACGTCAGTCGACAGGGTGCACCTCCACCGCCGTCACCTTGTACTCGGGACAGTTGGTAGCCCAGTCGGAGAACTCGGTAGTGACCACGTTGGCGGCGTTCTCGGGGTGGTGGAACGTGGTATACACCACGCCTTCCGGGACCCGGTCACTCACGTGCGCGTGCAGGGTGATGGCGCCCTTGCGGCTTTGCAGCATGACCCCGTCTCCGTCGGCAATACCGCGCACCTCGGCATCATGCGGATGCATTTCCAGCACGTCCTCGGCATGCCACACTGAATTGGCGGTACGACGCGTCGCGGTGCCCACATTGTACTGCGACAGGATGCGCCCCGTGGTGAGCAGGAGCGGGAAACGGCGGTTCGAGCGCTCCTCGGTGGGCACGTACTGGGTGACGAGGAATCGTCCACGTCCGCGCACGAACTGTTCCTCGTGCATGATGCGCGTGCCCTGGGGCTTGTCGGCGGTGCAGGGCCACTGCACGCTCCCTACGCGATCGAGGTACGCGAAGGACACGCCGGAAAAAGTGGGCGTCAGGGTCGCGATTTCGTCCATGATCTCGGCCGCTGACCCATACTGCATGGGATAGCCCATCTCGGTGGCGAGACGGCACACGGCCTCCCACTCACTCAGTCCGGTGCGCGGGGGCATGGCCGGCCGCACCCGGTTGATGCGACGCTCGGCGTTCGTAAAGGTGCCGTCCTTCTCGAGAAACGCGGTGCCCGGAAGGAACACGTGCGCGTACTTGGCGGTCTCGTTGAGGAAGAGATCCTGGACCACCACGCACTCCATCGCCCGCAATGCCTCGGTAACGTGCTGCGTATTGGGGTCGGACTGCGCGATGTCCTCACCCTGGATGAACATCCCGCGGAATTGGCCCGTGATTGCCATGGCAAGCATGTTGGGAATGCGCAGCCCGGGCTCGGGGTCGAGCGCCACGTTCCACGCGTTCTCGAAGAGCCCGCGCGTCACGTCGTCGGAGATATGACGGTAGCCGGGCAGTTCGTGCGGAAACGACCCCATGTCACACGAGCCTTGCACGTTGTTCTGGCCGCGCAGTGGATTCACACCGGTGCCTTCGCGCCCGATCTGACCGGCCACCATGGCGAGGTTGGCGATGCCGAGCACCATGGTGCTCCCCTGGCTGTGCTCCGTTACGCCGAGGCCGTAGTAGATGGCTGCATTGCCGCCGGTGGCGTACAACCGCGCCGCTACCCGGATCTCCGCGGCCGGCACCCCGGTGAAGACCTCGGTCGCTTCGGGGGATTGTTCCGGCTGCGCGATGAAGGAACGCCACTGGTCGAAGCTGCGCGCGTCGCAGCGGCTGCTCACGAACGGCTCGTTCACCAGTCCTTCGGTGACGATCACGTGGGCCATGGCATTGATGACCGCCACGTTGGTGCCGGGGCGCAGCTGCAGGTGGTGCGCGGCCCGGATGTGCGGCGACCGTACGAGGTCGATGCGGCGCGGATCGATGACGATGAGCTTCGCGCCCTGACGCAGCCGCCGCTTCATGCGCGCGGCGAACACCGGATGCGCATCGGTGGGGTTGGCGCCGATCACGACGATTACGTCGGCGTGAGCCACGCTCTTGAAATCCTGCGTGCCGGCCGCCGTGCCGAACGTCTGCTTGAGCCCGTATCCCGTGGGGGAGTGACACACCCGCGCGCAGGTGTCGATGTTGTTGTTGCCGAAAGCGGCACGGATCATCTTCTGCACCACGTACACTTCCTCGTTGGTGCAGCGCGAACTCGATACGCCGCCGATGGCATCACGGCCATGGCGCCGCTGGATGCTGATGAACCGGCGGGCCGCAAAGCCAATGGCCTCGTCCCACGACACTTCCTGCCATGGATCACCGATGTGCTCGCGCACCAACGGCTTGAGAACGCGGTCGGTATGCGTGGCGTACCCCCACGCGAAGCGCCCCTTCACACACGAGTGCCCTTCATTGGCACCACCGTCCATGGCCGGCACCATGCGCACCACATCGTTCCCCTTCATCTGCGCTTCGAAGGAGCAGCCCACGCCGCAGTAGGCACAGGTGGTCTTCACCGTGCGCTCGGGTTGACCGGCCTCGATCACCGTCTTCTCGGTAAGCGTCGCCGTTGGGCAGGCCTGCACGCACGCGCCGCAGGATACGCACTCGCTGGCGAGGAAGCCCTCGTTCATGCCGGCGCTCACCTTCGATGCAAACCCCCGATCGGTGATGCTGAGCGCGAACGTTCCCTGGATCTCGTCGCAGGCGCGTACGCAGCGCGAGCACACGATGCACTTGGACGGATCGAAGGTGAAGTAGGGGTTGCTTTCGTCCTTTTCGGCGACGAGATGGCTGGCGCCGTCCATGCCGTACCGTACCTCGCGCAATCCCACCGCACCGGCCATGTCCTGCAGTTCGCAGTCGCCATTGGCGGCGCAGGTGAGACAGTCGAGGGGGTGGTCGGAGATGTACAACTCCATCACGTTGCGACGGACGCGCGCCACCTGCGGTGTCTGCGTACGCACCACCATGCCGGGCTCCACTGGTGTCGTACACGAGGCGGGAAGGCCACGCCGGCCGTCCACCTGCACGATGCACAGCCGGCATGAGCCGAACGACTTGAGCGAGTCGGTCGCACACAACTTGGCGATATCCACGCCCACGGTGCGGGCGGCCTGCATGATGCTGGTACCGGACGC
>Ga0315899_10003814_pt1 | contig 16384 bp, 9 predicted proteins | sample LakEriMetagenome_2_FD_203518 | JGI IMG/M metagenome (GOLD analysis project Ga0315899, IMG submission 203518) | Freshwater fungal communities from buoy surface, Lake Erie, Ohio, United States - Buoy 4 MA112 | ecosystem: Environmental > Aquatic > Freshwater > Lake | place: USA: Lake Erie, Ohio... | reverse complement strand
CAAAGATCCGGGTGACAACGGTAAACGGAGGAGTGTTTTCTTGAGTTCCCAACGATCCCTACAATTGAATTTGCTCAATACCTTTGATCTACCTGAAATGAAGCCAAATTGCCAGCAACGCAGTGTTTCGACTGTCACCCCACAAGCATTGTTGCTGATGAACGATGCTTGGGTCGTGGAAGCAGCGGAAAAAATGTCTGAGCGACTTTGGTCAACGGCCGCCTCATCGGATGAACGAATCCATAAAGCGTTCAACCTAGCTTTTTGCGTCGATGCTGATCCGGCAGAATTAGCTTCTTGCCAAACGTTCATAAAACATCAAGCCGATTTGTTTCGAAACGATCCAGACGAAAAATGGCAACAGAAGATCAAAGAACAACCCGATGCGCCAGAACGACGCGGTCTGGCTAGCCTCTGTCAGATGTTGATGGCGTCCAATCGATTTCTCTATTTGGAATAAGGGACTCACACCATGAGTAATGCTTCTCGAAATACAAAAGACGGAGATGCCATGAGTGCGTTCTTAGGCAAGTTCTGTTCGCGGCGACACTGGCTACAATCCTCAGCGTTTGGTCTAGGTTCGGTCGCAGCGGCCATGTTGTTGGAGCGGGATGGGTTGATAGCACAGGAAGGAGCCGCTCCCAAGAAACCAGCTTTAGAGACTCCCGTATATGACTTGCTTCCTAAGCAGCCACCCAAGCCTGCGCGTGCCAAAGCGATGATCTCCATGTTCATGATGGGAGGTCCAAGTCAGATTGATTTGTTCGACCCAAAACCAGAGCTTGTAAAACGACATGGACAGCAGTTTGAGGGGAATATTCAATTTGACAATGCAGCGCAGGCCAGTCGCCAGATAATGGCTCCGCAGTGGGAGTTCAAACCGCGAGGAAATTGCGGGATGGAGATCTCGGAATTGATGCCACATCTCGCAGGAATTGCAGACGAGATAACGCTGATTCGTTCAATGCACTCAGCCGTAAACAATCATTTCCCCGGTTTCTTCGCCATGAACACTGGCGGGATCGTTGGAGGGCGAGCGACTCTCGGAAGCTGGCTTACGTATGCGTTAGGAAGTGAAACTCAAGAGTTGCCAGCATATGTGGCACTAACGCATCCGTTCGGGCTTCCTATTTGTGGCGGGGATAGTTGGACCAATGGAGGATTACCTTCGCTCTATCAAGGAACCGTGGTTAGGCCGACGGAACCACGAATGTTCAATCTGAATCCACCGGTTCATTTAAGAGGAGCGGCTCAATCTGAGCAATTACGATTTCTCGAAGAGTTCAACCGAAAGCATGCCGAGAAATTTCCTGGTAACAATGACCTTACGGCACGTATCGCAAGTTATCAGTTAGCAGCCCGTATGCAGCTGTCGGCACGGGAGGCATTTGACATATCCTCCGAGACGGCAGAGACGATCGACATGTATGGAATCAACAATGACACGACACGCGACTATGGAACTCGTTGCCTGATTGCGCGGCGGTTGGTAGAGCGGGGAGTACGATTCGTTCAGATCTTTAATAACGGCCAATCGTGGGATCATCATTCATCAATCAAAACCGAGTTGCCAGCCAGATGTCGCGAAGTGGATCAACCTGCTGCTGCATTAGTCAAGGACTTAAAGCAAAGAGGACTGCTGGATAGTACCTTGGTGCATTGGGGAGGAGAGATGGGGCGGTTACCGACGATACAAGTCCCGGTTGGCGACACGGAGCTAAAGAATGTAGGACGAGACCATAACACCTATGGATTTAGTATGTGGGTCGCGGGAGCTGGCTTGAAATCAGGGTATGTGCATGGTGAAACAGATGAATTTTCTCACTATGCAGTTAAAGATTTAGTCACACACCACGATTGGCTAGCCACAGTGTTGGATCGATTTGGTCTCGACGCGAAGAGTTTAAGTTTCGATGTTGGCACACAAAAGTTATCTCTGGTAGAGAACCCTAACGCGCGCATCATACAAGAGATTTTGGCCTGAGTAAGGTAGCCAAACTCTATATGACTTCTTGAGAAACCGTACTCGTTAACTGGAACTATTCATAGCCAAGGCTGGCGTGGGGTGAGTGTCCAATGCAGGAGATTCTTTACCTTCTCCCCACTTGGAATCACTCCAGTCGCCATCAAATTGTTCCTTCGTGAATGCAAACAATGCATACATTTTGTAAAGGAACGGTACCACAAACAAAACTAACGCAGTCGATGCCATCAGTCCAAAGGCAAGTGCATTGGCCATAGGAATGAGTACTTGGGCTTGAAAGGACTTTTCTAAGAGCATCGGCAACAAGCCTGCGATAGTTGTCACGCTAGTTAGGAAAATCGGTCTTAATCGTCGTGCGCCACTAGTCATCAAAGCTTCGGGCACTGGCATTCCACCTCGGACTCTCTGGTTGATAAAATCCAGCAGAACGATGGAATCATTAACAACTACACCGGCCAGGGGAACCATTCCAAAGAGACTAAACAATGTGATTGGCAGACCTTGAATGGCATGCCCGAAAATGGCTCCGACGATACCAAACGGAACGATGATCAAAACAATGAATGGTTGTAGATACGAGTTGAATTGGAAGACGAGCAGCAAATACATACAGGCCATCGCTAACGAGAAGCCAACTAGCAAACTCGAGAACGATTCCGCTGTCTCTTTTTGTTGTCCTTCCCAGGAGAATCGCAGGGCTGGGTATTCTCGCTCAAGATCCTTAACGAGATCCGCCTTGAGGATGCTTGCAATGGAATCTGCATTTGCCACAGCCGTGTCCAAATCCGCCGTTACGGTGATTGAACGCATTTGATTAACTCGGTTTATCTCGGAATATCCACGGGCTATTGTAATATCCGCTACCTCGGTAATGGGCCGTTCAACGTTGTCCGAACCGCGCACGCGGATTTCTTGCAGGTCAGCTAAGGATCGACGTTGATCAATGGGGTACCTGACCATCAATTTGACTTCGTTTCGCCCACGCTGAAGCCGCATTACCTCAGCACCATAATAGGTGTTACGGACTGTTTCTGCCAAATCGCTAACGGTTATTCCGAGAGGTTTTGCCGCGTCTTTAACCGTGAACTGAAACTCGATCTTGCCGGCGCCGTTATCATCTTGGATGTCGTAGACACCATCGAATTTGGCCAAAGCCTCTTTTGCCGCTTGGACGGCGATTTCAAGCTCTTTCGCATTGTCGCGAGGGGCTAAGATTTTGAATTCCAGTGGTTTGCCACCAGGACCGATGTTGGCTGCTCGATAAGTTACTCGCTCAGCTCCAGGGAACACTCCAGCCTCTTCCCGCCAAAGATTGATAATCTCATCACTGGTTCGATTTCGGAGTGTAGCATCATGGATTTCCGCATAGATCTGTCCTACGTGAGAACCGCTCACTCGCTCCCCAGCACCAGGATTGCCCGTGGCTGCTGTACCTACCTGCAGAAAAGTCAACTTTACAGGGCCGCGTGTACCGCCAAGCGAATCGGGTTCTGGGGTTTTGTTGATTCCTTTTTTATCTTCCTCTTCGGCGATTCGTTCACTGACTCTTTTCACTGCGGCTTCCATACGACGTGCCGCCTCCACAGTGATCGCCTCGGGAGTTCCATCGGGATAGGTCACTTGTCCGATGATCGTCTTGCCATCAGTTGCGGGAAAGAACTCGAATGGTACAACACCTGATCGAATGAACCCCGCTGCAAGAAGAATCATAGCCACGCCCACAGATATAGGAACGGTTGGATAATCAAGTACAACCCGCAACATCTTCGGATAGATCCCATTTCCAAACCAATCCATCATCTTCGTAGCATATTTACCCAGCCACTGAAAAGGAATTTCCATCAAATCCACAAGCTTACTCCATCCCCTCGCCAACCGTTGGGCCAAGGAACGGGGTTCTTTAGTTTCGTGAACCAGGTGACCAGGAAGCGCAAAGGTACACTCGAGGATCGATATAACAAGCATAGCGATAATTGCGGTTGGCATGACCGCGATGAACTTCCCCATAACACCAGATACGTAGTACAAAGGCACGAACGCGATAACCGTCGTTGCTACGCTGGAATATACGCTACCTATCACTTCGGATGTGCCGTCGACAGCTGCCTGGAACATACTCTTATTCATGGCTCTATGGGCATAAATGTTTTCGCCCACAACGATGGCATCGTCGACGACGATGCCGACGGCCATAAGAAAAGCGAACATGGAGAGCATGTTGAGAGTCTCGCCAAATCCGAACAAAACTAACCCTGCTCCCATAACGCTAATCGGAATTCCGAAAGCCACCCAGAATGCGAGTCTTAGCTCCAAAAAGATAGCCAGTATCAAGAAGACAATCAAAGCTCCTTGAATACCATTGCTGCGCAACATGCGTATTCGGTCACGCACGTCGATACTCTCGTCCCCCCAAGCTTTAAGTTCAAATCCTTTTGGGGGCTCTGCCGCTTTCACGAACGCAATCACGGCATCCGATATCTCCAGCAAATCCTCGCTGCTTGTCCGTGTTACCTCGATAACGATAGCTGACTTACCATTCACCTCATTGACCGCGCTAATATCGTCAAATTCATCCCGCACTTTGCCGATATCCCCGACCGTCAACACGACTCCGTTTGGACGCGAAATGATCGGTAGCTTGGCAATCTCATCTCCGATTTCTCGCTTGTTCTTACCTCGCAAAAGAATCTCTTGGCCATCGCTCTTTAACTGACCGCTAGGGAGTTCGACGTTCTCTCGACGAAGAATGTTGGCAATGGCTGACAATGTCAGTCCGTACTTACGCAGAGTTTCTTCGTCGATTTCGACGTCGATTTGGTATGGCTTTATATTGAGCAAATTTGCCTGAGAAACAGACCCTAGTTCAATCAGGCGTTCTCTGACGTCTTCTGCGTACTCTCTTAACCTGGCCGTGGCTGCCGCGCTCTGATCATCTGGCCCTATAACGGCCACTCGAATGGCTGGGGTTCTGAACGTGATTTGCTCAACCGTCGATTTTTCGCTTCTTTCCGGGAAGAAAACCGAAACTCGATCCACAGCCGACCGGATTTCAGACAAACATCGTTGTGCATCGACACCTGTTTCCAGTTCGGCGAGTGTGAATCCACCACCCTCACGACAAATGCTCGTGATACGTTTGATTCCCGAAATCGCGTTAATCGACTCCTCAACCTTTTGGCAGATGCCACTTTCCACTTCGTCTGGAGTGGCCCCGGGATAGGGCACACTAACTAGGATGACTTCGAGCTGAAACTCAGGAAAAGTTTCCCGTCGCATCGAAAGAAAGGAAAACAAGCCCCCGACGACTAAGATAACGAGCAGAACGTTTACGCCAGTAAGATTCTTAACTGACCAATCGATGATTTGTTTCATGGCTTCTATTGTCCTATTTAATCCTTCTTTACAGGACTCGTTTTATCGTTCGACTCTGAGCTTACATCCGACTGTGGAGAATCGCTGGATGTTGTGACTTGATACCGCACTGCGTCTGTCCCGTCTCCGACAATGTTGGCGAGTGGAGAAACAATGACCAAATCATTTGGCTTCAACATATCTCCTCCTTCGACAACCCAGAACTCGGCGTTGTCAGTTCCTCGCTTGATCAGGTTGGCTACATTGATTCCATTTGTCACGATTACTTTACCAGCTCGCCAATCCTTGGGGTCAATGCTGACTGGTGCATTCTTTTCTTTTTTTGTAGCCCCTTCATCTTTCGTCTGTTCCGCATCATCAGTCTTCGGTGATTCTTCAGGCGCGATGAGGGAATCTTCTTGTTCGAATTTCCATAGTTGATTTCCAGGCTTAAGGGCCAGCTTGGGAATCAAGACAACGTTTTTCGGGGGAACGGTATGAATCTGACATTGAACAAACATTCCTCGAACGAGTGCTGGAAGACCTGTCTCGAGAGCCCCCTCTAGCTTCTCGCCGTTGACATAAACTTCGTTAGGTTTCTCCACTTGGATTCGAACGGGCACCGTTCTGCTTTGTGCATCCAATCCGATTCCTTCGTAACGACTCAGCTTCCCTTTCCATTCGAAAACATCACTCTGGCGACCGGCAATACGATAAGAAACTGTTACTTCAGTGTGGGGTAGTTCGTAATTCGAAGCAGACAATAACCCGCCGACCTTGGGGCCATTTTGACCTTCAATTGGTTGATCCAAGATCAAAAGCAACTGATCGGATCGGAGATTGCAGCTTACTTCTACTTTTTCCGTATCCTCAATAACGCAAAGAGTCGCTCCTTTTTGAACATAGGAATCGGTCTGCACACTTTCGGTTACGATGACGCCATCAATTGGAGATTTGATCTTGGTGCGTTCTAGATTGACCCGAGCTTGTTGAAGCTGTGATGCAGCCAACCTCTCCGCCATCTTTAATCTTGATCGCCGAGTCTCGAGAGTCTGAATTTGATTGAGAACAGTAAGTCTCTGATTGGCGCTGGCTACCCGAGAACGCTTCGCTTGATCAAGCTCCGACTCGCTTGCAAAGCCCTTTGGCAACGCTTGCAGCCTGTCAATATCCTTTTCGATAAACGCAAGCTCCTCTTCGGCGAGTTCAAGAAGATTCTTTGAGTTCGCGATTTCCTGATCCAATTCCCGCTGCTGTGCGTATTCACTTTCTTGTAACGCGTCGAGCCTCTCGACATCGAGCTCAAGATCAGTTGGGTCCAGCTCGAACAATAGATCGCCTCGTTTGACGTAGCGCCCAATCTGACACGACTCGCTTTTGAGTCGAATTCTCCCAGCAACCTCGGCAGCCAAATTGATTTGTCGATAAGAGACTACGGTTCCTGTGACTGCGACGTCTAGCGTATCGAGCGAACTCGAATCCGCCACCTTGTCGACAGCTACAATTGGTAGTCGTCGTAACTTGGAGACAGTATCCATCCCTTCGACAGGTGCTTTTTTCGGAAGCTGACGACCAAGAGTCACGTAGGCTCCAACACCGGCGGCTAAAAGTAACACCGGCACTAGGAAGCCGTAAAGGACAGTCCTGGAAGCATTCTTGGTTTGATTCACAAATCAATTCCATGATTAGGGAGAAGAACCGGAGAGCCATAGTTAGGTATCGCTATCCGCCAGACGAACAAGATTCGTATTCTATTCAAAATCTTTGATGTTTCCTACTGAATCTAGAGGTTTGTCGTTCTTCTTAAAGGCATGGTAAGGACACGTGGGACCAATTCACATAAATCGAATTAGCCCGCCTATTTGCTGCCCCCCCAAAAATCCTTGAACAATCAATGGTTCAGAAATTTAACTACCGACTGCACCGTTTCCCTGCGACATTAAGTCTCGCCTACAGGCTTCACTTTGCAAAATCCAGAGTAAATCACACCGATTAAATCGGCCCGATAGGGGGTAAGCATACCAAAGAGAATAGCCGAGGAACTCTTCTTCCTCGACGCGCAACGGCACCGATATAGAAACTGTGCAAGCACGCACGCATGCTCACACGCTCGAAGCCTGAGAAATCCTACACCAAGCCCCCCGGACTGCTCGATGGTTCACAGACCATATCAAAACCGCTGAGAAAGAAAGCTATTTCCTTACCAGATCTTTGAACGCCGCAATCAGCTTTTCGGTGACGGGGCCGACTTTCCCGTCGGAAATGGTTCTGCCGTCGATATCGACAACCGGAATCACTTCGGCTGCACTCCCTGTCAAAAAGCACTCATCTGCAACATACAGATCGTGCCGAGTCATGGTCTGCTCGAACGCCGTAATTCCTAGGTTTTTCGCAAGATCCAAAATCGCGTTTCTTGTGATCCCTTCTAGAATCCCAGCGTCCTTAGGAGGGGTCATCAGCACTCCATGCTTCACGATAAAGATGTTGTCACCGGTACATTCCGCGACCTCACCTTTGTGATTGAGCATTACCGCTTCAATGCACCCGGCCCTGAGTCCCTCAAGCTTTGCCATGATGTTGTTTAAGTAGTTGAGCGATTTAACTCGAGGGCTAAACGCCGCTGGGTGATTGCGAATCGTCGAAGCGGTCACAATCTTTAAGCCCTTGTCATAAAACTCTGCTGGGTACAGCTTGATGGAATCCGCAATAACGATGATTTGAGGATCACTTGTCTGATTTGGGTCCAACCCTAACGAACCAGCCCCTCGTGTAACCACCAATCGAATGTAGGCATCGATCAGACCGTTTTTGGTTAACGTCTCATACACTGCAGCCTCCATGTCCGCTTTGGACATGGGAATGGTTAAGCAAATAGCGTTGGCAGATTCATAAAGTCGGTCAATGTGCTCCTTCATGCGAAACACTTTGCCGGAGTAACTGCGCATTCCTTCGAACACTCCGTCGCCATACAGCAAGCCGTGGTCGTAGACACTGATTTTCGCGTTTTCTTTATCGTAGAACTTTCCGGAGATGTATATCTGCAACGCCATAATAACCTGTAATGTCAACGTAAAAGGGTGAATACGAAACGAGTCAGTGCGATTCACGAATGTATCACACTACCCAGATTTTGCCAGGACTGTCTTGCTCAACAAGAGTTGCTTACGAGACGACCGGACACATAGACATGTTCCACTTCTAGTCGGTTCGAGAAAATCACCAAATCCGCATTTTTACCAACAGAAATACTACCCAACTTTTCTGAAATCCCGGTGCGTTCGGCCGGCGTTAAAGATGCCATCCGAATAATTTCATGCAGTGGAATGTCAGTTGTTGTTGCCATGTTCCTGATCATCGCATCAAGCGCCAGAACGGAACTGGCTAATCCGCCCTCGTTGGTACGGCCGACTTTGCAATCGCTGTAGATCCAGTTTTCGTCCGTCAGATCACCAAATGCATACCGACCAGCAGGCATGTCCAAGGCCCGATTGCAATCACTCACCAAGCAAAGACGCTTGCATCCCTTGATCTGCCACGCAAATTGAAGCAATTCCGGACTCAAGTGGCAACCGTCTGCGATGACTTCGGTACTCATTTCTGGGTTAGCTAAAACATATTCCGTCATACTCGCTTGCATAGGAAATCCAAACCTGGGTCTCAGCGATACGACTGAACTCATGGCACACCAAAAATGATCAACATGTCGCATCCCCAATCTAAAGGCTTCATCCATTTCTCGCCAACTAGAATTCGAGTGCCCACAAGTAATCAGACAACCCTGTCGAGCCGCCGTACGATAAAAATCACTGGCGCCTGGCAACTCGGCCGCGCATGTCGCTATCTTTACAATGCCCGTTGCAAAATATTCGCCCGACTCCTCGTCTGTTGGAACACGGCACCCCGATCTGGCGTGACACCCCACCTTTTCTTCCGCAAAATACGGTCCGTAAAGGTGAACCCCATGAATTCTTGGTAAATCTATGTCTATGTTCGCTTCATCGGCTTGCAGCATGACGGACTTTGTTGCCTCAAGCATCTGCATTATCTGCCGATGCGTTCCCGTTGTACACGTCGGGAAGAGGGACGTAACTCCATGACGTAAATGTGCGCGTGAAGCAGCTTTTATCGCCAACTCCGATCCATCCATGAAATCATGACCGCGACCTCCATGAACGTGAATGTCGACCATGCCCGGTGCCAGATACCCACCGTTCAATGAAACGAACTCAACATCGGATGGTAACTCTGATGGCAGAGGGCCAATGTACTTTATAAACCCTTCTCTACAAATCACACACGCATCTGAAACAATGCCTGACTCCAGTATGATTTGTCCGTCATGAAATAGGATTGTCATGCTGTGACCACCAATCGTACATATCAAAAAGTGACTCTCGGAGATTTTGCTTGTGCTTCTGCCGCGACAATCGCCAGTCCTCGGAACCGAGAGCTTTGTTCAACAACTCAGGGGGCCGGCTCGCGAGCAACTTGGACAATACCCATCGCTCTGTGGATTCATCTATCGATGTTCTCCACAATACCGAACATCCGATAAAAGAACGATGTGAAGTCGCTATGACCGGCAACCGATTCCATCTGGAAGAAATACAAACTTGCAGTCGCCTTATGAGGGACAATTGCTCAAAACCGTCGAGCAAAACTATATCGGATGAACGCCAAGCATCATACGATTTAACAAAGCGTTGCGCCGATAATCCGTCGTTGTGCAGAAACAAGGATTCAACTCGAATTTCCGGATCGAGTTTGCTGAGCTCCTTGGCTAAAGTTCTTAATAGCGTCGACTTGCCCGTACCATGTGGCCCAACAATTAGCGAGCAACCGATTCGACTGCGGCATTGCATAGCGAACGATTCCCATTGATGCTTGCCAAAGAACTCGTATTCAATAGCCCCCGGCTGAAAACATTTGGTGGAGAAAGGATTTGTGGATTCTCGCACCGATTGTTACCTAGCGAATATAGTGGACCTGTTTTACTTGCTGCCGGATTGTTGCGTTCACAAATTCTATTTGGAGCGGTTTTGGGGTGTAGGTGTTAGGCTCCAAACTACCAAAGAAACAAGCCAGATGGGAACCAATAATAACCAAATACCAAACCCTAAGGAATCGTATTTCGATAGTCCATCCACAGCTGCTGGCTGAGAGCCCGATAAGTCAATCCCAGTCTGTGGGGCGGTGCCAGCCAATGTTGGAGAACTCTGGTATCCCGATACCCCAGTAGTCGAGACTGGCATCCCTGAGACGGAAATACCCGCCAAGTTTTGATTGCCAGCACCACCGCTCCAGGGAGCAGCGTTCGGGGCCGCAGAATTGAAAAGTCCACCACTACCAATTGACGGATCCGGTGCCGTTAACGCGGTACGGCCGCCTGCGTCCACCCCGTTCGGAGAAACAGTTACTCCCTGGGAATTCACCCCCGACAACTGCTTGGGAAATGGAACCACCCCAACGGCGGGCAAAATCAAAGCTAGACAGCTAGTTGCACAAATAACGATAAGACTAATGAATTTGATTGATTGCATTCCGGCTCCAGGAAAATCAACGATCCAATGCAAAACTTGGGCTATGCCTGTTGCTGGACAGTAGCACAAAAAGTCCCCTTAAATCGATCCGAATCGGCTGTCCCGCCCCGAAAACAAGCCAATTTTCTCAGAAAACCATGCTCAAGAAACCGTAATCGAGGGCTTGCCACAGCAACAAATATCCTGGCGGTCGTTAAGCACGGCGGTAAAGCTATCAAAAAAATCCCTTTTGCACATCTTGAACAGTTGCGCGCGGGTCTCGCCGTAAGGCTCCAGCAATGTTTCAGAAGTTAACGGAACATAACATTGCACTTGAGTCCAAGCTGCATTCGATTAATGATCGCATGACAAAGCTAGAGCAGGCGAATTGGGAGGTAGAGAAGTGATCTGAAATCGCTTCGACGCTGAAGGACTCAGGGCAGAAAAAAGGTAAGCCAGACCATCAGGTGACACCGCCAAGGGACAAGGACAAATCACCGGAAAAGAAGAACAAAAAGAAACCCAGGGATCGAGTTGAAGTCTAGACCATGGCTAGCCCAATCTTGAGCTAAACATTACTCTTGTAGCCGGCGAAGGGGGGGCTGCCACTCCACTAACCCAAAAACATCAACCTTCTTCAATTGCTCGCTGTTTGTGTCAGAATGAAATGCGTAGAGATGAGCTAATTGATGATCGATTCGAAAGGGCTCGCTTCCCGATTCAAATCGAATTACCTGCCGCACCTTCAACTTCCTTGGCAGACGCTCAACTCGCCATCAAACGTGAGTATCGCGATTCGGTCAAATGGAAGCTTTTGCGTTGCCGCAAGGTAAGCATTCTTTCCCAATCTGATAGTGGTACGATCTACATACTACACGTTGGGCATTCTGTGGAGTTCGATTGGACTTGGGAGGGTGCTTTGGCATTCCGACCGACTCATATTGATGGAGAACGCAAAGACGGACCATCATTGTTTGATCAAGACGCAACGGACGCTCACCAAGAATCCGACTCCATCCTATGGACAGGTGAGGTGCTAGAAGTAGACGAAGCGACCGGCCGTATCTTTGTGTCTGTTTCCAATCCCGAATTCCCGCCTACCAAAGGTTCGTTTTATGTCAGGCCGTTCGAGTTTCTTGCGTTTCTGAATACCATCTTCAATGAGCAAGCCTACGAGACAATTCGCCAACAATTGCCGAATCGCTTGTTCGCTACGGAGGGAGGAATTCATCCTGATGTGAAAAACCCTAAGAACTTTGGTTTACAGCATATGCAAATGTGGTGGGGCAAAGCTTGGAGCGTTCTGTGGGGGCCCCCAGGCACAGGAAAAACATACACAACAGGCAAACAAGTCGCAGAAGTTCTCGCTGACACGTCAGAACGGATTCTCGTAGTATCGACTACCAATCGAGCTACCGACGCTGTGACTATATCTATAGGGAGTGCTGCGCGAGCCTTAAAGTTATCCGAACTCGATAGGGGGACTTTATTGCGCATAGGAAAGGGAGCACGTTTAGAGCGTTACCAGAACGAGAAACTAGTCTCGATGCTTAAGGGAACCGAAACCGAGTATCTCGGACAAATCGAATTGCTTTCAACCGAGTTGACTCGATCTCGAGGCCCGGAAGAAAAAGCGATCATTCGCAGCCAGATCAAATCATTACAAAGGGAAATGCGTGATGCATCGATTAGAAATTTCCTCGATTCGAAAATTCGAGTCGTTGTAACAACGGCCTTTAAAGCAACCACAATGCTCAAACGTGCGGAGGTTAAATCCGACATCGAAACTGGCTACGCACCCTTTACGACCATAATGATCGATGAGGCAGGTCTACTCTCACGTGCGTCTATTTCTGCACTTTCCATGTTAGCAAGCCGACGCGTAGTACTGATTGGAGATTCTCAGCAACTGGCACCGATCAGCCGAATTAGCCGTGTGCTTCCAACCAGCCAAATGAAGTGGCTCGCCATGAGTGGTTTAAGTCATCTCGATACCGTCACTACAAAAGTTGATGGTGTCCATGTTTTGCGAGAACAACGCCGCATGCAAGATGATATCTGCAAGATCGTTTCGAAGTACAAATACGACTCGCAGCTTGTGACTGCCCCCGAAGTGGGGCAACGGCAGTTCAAGCTCCCCCACCCCCTATCGATTGATACGCGGGCTGTGTGGTACGTCTTGGATGAAGAAGCATTAGATATGCCAAACATTCGTGCGGAAAGAGGCCCAGGAAATCGTAGCTGGATTCGAAAAGTCTCGATTGATGTTCTCGACCACTTCTTTTCTCACGTCGAGTTTCGAGAGAGTCACGGCCTATTCTTGTCACCGTTTAAGGCACAAGCCAGTTTGGTAAGCGGGTATTTTGCCGAAAATCATATCCAGAACTGGACTGCTTCAACCGTCCACAGTCAACAAGGCTCAGAGGCCGATATCGTTATCTTTGATACAGTTAACGCTGGGAGCTACAGTTGGCCATACGATGAATGGCAACGCATGATAAATGTTGCCATAAGTAGAGCTCGCGAGAGTTTCATTCTCTTTGCGAGCAGAGGGGAAATGAACGAGCCCTACCTGCGCCCCTTGATTCGTCAGCTAAAACCTCGAGTTTTACGAAAACACTTTCGACACTACGCATGGGTCGAAGTTCCGGTGACCGATGAATATGTGCCCCCACAACCTTCCTTGGTTAAAGAAACAACGAGTGTGGGCTATCAAATCACCAAAAGGCAAGAACTGAGACCCGTTTTATCGCATGAACAACAACGGCTCTGTGGTCTCGAATTGGATGGCAAGCCACGATTGGTGAGAGGTGTCGCAGGTAGTGGCAAGACCGTGGTGCTCGCCCATTGGTTGATGCAGACTGTTAATCGTTTGAAAACGGAACAGAACATTCGCGTTTGGGCCATATTCGCCAACCGATCGCTTCAAACGCTGATTTCCGAGTCGATTGTTACGGCGTGGGAACAAGAAACTGATGGAACCCCCTTTCCGTGGCACAGAGTATCTCTACAGCACATCCGTGATTTATTACAAGTCGTTTTACCTGAAGTGGGACTAGACGCCCAAAATTTCGGCTTTGATTATGATCTGGCGGCGCAGGCTTACTTAGCTCGTGTTGACATAAAATCGATCGAACATCGTTGCGATGCTTTGTTCATTGACGAAGCGCAGGATATGGGGCCGAACACTCTCAAGCTCCTGACATCGCTGACTCGCCAAACGAACTTATACGACTCAAATAGTCGATCGGTGAACATTTTTTATGACAATGCGCAGAATATCTACGATCGAGCGATTCCCAAATGGACCGATTTAGGACTTGATATGCGAGGCCGATCCTCTGTGATGAAGGAGAGCTTTCGAAGCACCAAGCCAATCACGGAGTTTGCCCTAAACGTGTTGTGCCAACTTCAACCCCAGACGGATAACCAAGACTATAAAGAGTTGTTGGCACGAGGATTAGTCGAGCAGGTTGTAAAAAATGGGATGAATTGGTGGAACGTCCGATTTAATCAAATCGATGGACCGAAGCCTGAGTTTCGCAAATTCGAATCTTTGGACAAAGAGTTTGTCGCCATTGCGGAATACTGTCGGCAACTGGTTCAGGATGAAGGTGTAAAGCCCTCAGATATCACCATAATTTACAACTCAAGATTTATTCGAGCTCGTTTAGAAGAAATAGTCGCTCCTGTCTTGAAGGATCTGGGAGTCGTACTCAGCGTTCAGACCAATCAAGCCTATCAGCGTAATGCGAACGCCATACTGGCAACCACTTCTGCATCTTTTAAAGGGTATGACTCTGAGGTTGTCATCATACCTGGCATCGATTTTTTTCGAGCTCAAGACAAAGGTGTTTTGGCAAGCAGCCTATATGTTGCCATGACACGAGCTCGTTCAATCCTAACATTGTTTGCCCACAGAAATTCTAATCCAAACGCCAAGAGAATCTTTAAAGCGGTAGAGGATTGTCTAGACTGCTTGGAGGCCAGGCCAGCGATCGATGCGGAAATCAGTCCTCAAGACGATTTGGAAGATGTATTGCTATGGATTGGAGAAGAGAATCGCAGATGGCTGGAGCGTATTTGGTTAGAAAAGGAAGTTTCTCAAGAGCCAATTTTCGCCGAGAATGGGGAGCTGATTGCAGAGCCTCTGTTCTGGTTCCGGGAGCACGGTGTAATTCATGCGTGTTTCGGAAGAGAGGTGTTATCGACGAGAGCGCTTCAAAAGGTTGAGGATTATGGAGTTAAGATCTTGAACGTGAGGCAAGCACAAAGGTAGCGAATACGGAGCTTGCGATCCACTGTCTCGCGCAACACCTCGGATTTAGGCGCTCGATTGGCAACGATTCGGAATTACGAAAGAAAATTCTTAACTTGTCGAATTGAAACTCGTGAGTTCGATTACTTGGTAATCTGCTCAAAAGAAAACACAACCGACTAACTCATTTTTGATGATTCACCCTTATGTTTGCGCAACCCCTGAAAGAACATCATTGGCTCTCCCGTTTGTGTGGAGATTGGGAATTTGAACATGACTGCAAAAATGCCAGACGGAACGGACGCTAAGTCGGGTGGCAAAATGGTCTGTAGAATGCTGGGAGAACTTTGGGTGATCTGCGAGAGTATCGGTGTTGCACCAGATGGAAACAATTGGTCATCGATTATGACCGTTGGATTTGATCCCTCAAGGAATGCATACGTAGGTACTTTTATCGGTTCCATGATGGCCAATATTTGGCACTATCACGGTGTAATGGACGCGGACGGGGTAACACTCCCGTTAGAATCCGAGGGGCCCAAATTCGATGGGAGCGGAATCGGAAAGTACCGAGACACAATCAAAATAATCGACGAAAACACTTGGTTATTTACAAGTGATTACCAATCGGACGATGGAAAATGGATTCCGTTTATGTCCGGTACTCACCAGCGCATTGGTTGAATTATACCGGTTTTATAAGATTCTTTTCCTCAGAAAATGGTAGCGAACAAATGCGAGTCATGGTCATCGTTAAAGCAACGAAAAGTTCAGAAGCGGGCGTTATGCCAACTGAGGAATTACTAGCCGCCATGGGCCGCTACAACGAAGAGCTAGTGAAACATGGCATCATGAAATCTGGCGATGGACTAAAGCCGAGTTCATATGCCAAGCGTGTTCACTTTAAGGGAAACGATCGACTCGTAAGCGACGGCCCTTTTGCGGAGACTAAGGAACTCGTGGCTGGATTCTGGCTATGGGAAGTCGAGTCGATAGAACATGCTGTAGAGTGGGTAAGAAAATGCCCGAACCCGATGCTTGAAGAGTCTGACATCGATATTAGACCACTTTACGAGATGGAAGATTTTGTCGAGGCTGATCCAACAGGCTCAGAAATGGAACAAGAGAAGAAGCTGGTTGAGAAACTCAGCATGCAATCTTCAGTTCTACAACCATATCTCTTCTTTGGAGGTCGTTGCGAAGAGGCATTGAATTTCTATGAGCAAGCGATCGGGGCTGTAATCTTGATGAAAATGCGGTTTAATGAAAGTC
>Ga0315899_10003812_pt1 | contig 16386 bp, 11 predicted proteins | sample LakEriMetagenome_2_FD_203518 | JGI IMG/M metagenome (GOLD analysis project Ga0315899, IMG submission 203518) | Freshwater fungal communities from buoy surface, Lake Erie, Ohio, United States - Buoy 4 MA112 | ecosystem: Environmental > Aquatic > Freshwater > Lake | place: USA: Lake Erie, Ohio... | reverse complement strand
TACGGCAGCAACTTGATTGTCAAAGTGTGCGCTTTGGTTGTGGGAGTGGTCACTGTGGCTCATGCACTGTTGGTTTGAATGGAATGGCGGTTCAGTCGTGTGACACCCCTTTGGGGGCTGTTGAGAACCAAAGCGTAGAAACCGTCGACTATCTGATCTCTAGCAAAATAGGCTCTGAGGTCTATCAGTCATTCATCGATGTACAGGCGGCGCAGTGCGGCTATTGCATTAATGGCATCCTGGTCTCTTTGGTACTGATGTTTCGACAAAACCTTGCGCCTGATCGTGACAAGATTCTCAGCGTACTAGATCGCCATTTATGCCGTTGCGGAACGCACACAAGAATTCTCAGGGCGGTTGATCTGGCAAAAAAGCGCTTGGCTGCCTTGGCGCCACAAGATTTGGATTGTGCTTGATGAGGTGCCTTTATCAATCAAACCTGTTGTTAGAAGGCCCGAGATGATGCAGATCTCGTTGCCAATGGGGATCGTGAAAAATCCTGTCCTTCATCAATGGTTGTCGTTTGAAACGCAACATACCATCACCTTGCATTCCGGTAAAGTTGAATTGGGCCAAGGTGTTGAGATCGCGCTTCAACAAATCGCCTGTGATGCATTGGGAGTTGATCCAGATCAGCTTCAATTCGAGGGTGGAAATACGCTGCATGGCCCTGATGAGGGCCACACAGCAGGCAGTCAGTCCATCGATCAAGGGGGTCATGCGGTGCGCATGGCATGCTTGTTTGCACGTCAAATTTTTTATCAATCTGCAGCCGATGAGTTGGGTGTCGCACCAGATCTCATCGAACTTGAGCGGGGAATTTTCTCAAGCAAAGGGTCGGACAAGTCCTGTACCTATTGGTCCTTGCTGCACCGGGTTAATTTGATGCAGCCGATCAGTCCATCAATGCAAACAGTGCCTAGCAGATGGGTCGGTCAAAGTGTCAAAAGGCCAGACTTTGTTCAGAAGTTGTCTGGCGCAGGCTTTATCCACGATTTCAGTTTGCCCGGTATGTTGCATGCCAGAATGATTCGTGGACCTATAGGTGAGTCGACCATTGATTTTGTGGATCTGCCAGCCATTGGCCGTCTTGCTGGGATCCAACATGTGATTCATTCAAAGGACTTTTTGGCGGTAGTGGGCCCCAAGGAAGATGAATTGGTCAAAGCAACAGACAAAGCTCGCGCTTTTGTTCGGTTCTCATTGAAAAGTCCGCTACCCATCGCTTCAGAGACGGAAGCCCTGCTGACGAGTTTGGCAGGCGAATCAAAAACCGTTCATCAGACGGGTGAGCGACAGGCGGTGAGTCTGTCGCATGAGGCTCGCTATTCAAGGCCCTACATTGCCCACGGATCGATCGGTCCATCCTGTGCATTGGCACAGTGGGTCAGTGGGCAAATGAAAGTTTGGTCGCATACGCAGGGTGTTTTTCCGTTGCGTTCCGATTTGGCCAAAGCATTCCATCTGACGCTGGATGCGGTTCAGGTATTTCATATGCACGGTTCGGGCTGTTACGGTCACAATGGTGCTGACGACGTCGCATTCGACGCGGCATTTATATCCTTCAAGTTGGGTGTGCCTATTCGCATGTTGTGGATGCGTGAAGATGAAATGACGGCATCTCCCTTGGGCGCACCCAGTCTGGTCAACATACGCGCAGGTGTTGATTCAGCAGGACGAATTTCCGAATGGCATCTTTCGGTATGGAGTCATTCGCATCTGACGCGCCCAGGAGGCGCAGGTGTCAATCTATTGGGTGCATGGCAGGTGGAAGGAGGATCGGACAAGCCGACCCCTTCCGATTTGCCTTTGCCTGCGGGTGGCGGGCATCGCAATGCGGTTGCCTTCTATGACTTTGCTCACCAACAAGTCGACTATGGCTTCATTCCTGACTCGACCCTGCGCACTTCGGCTTTGCGCAGTTTGGGCTCGTATGTCAATTTGTTTGCCATTGAATCATTCATGGATGAAATGGCAGAAAAAGCGTCCGTGGACGCCTTGAACTTTCGTTTGCAGCATCTGAGCGATTCACGTGCGGTGGCAGTTCTTACAAAGCTGGGAGCAGTCTGTGGGTGGGGCCATCAAGGTGAAGCAGACGGTTTGCATGGTTTGGGCTTGGGATTTGGCCGTTACAAAAACCTGTCAGGCTATTGTGCGGTGGCAGCGCTGATTCGTGTTGACGAAAAAATCACAGTTGAAAAAATTTGGGCTGTTGTCGATGTCGGCCTTGTAGTCAATCCAGATGGTTTGATCAATCAAATTGAGGGTGGTATCGTTCAGTCTTTAAGTTGGACGCTCAAAGAGCAAGTGACTTGGGACTCAGAGGGCATCACTTCGCGGACATGGGCTGAATATCCCATCATCTCTTTCAGTGAAACTCCAGAGGTCGAAGTCCATGTGATTAATCGTCCGGATTGCCTGAGCTTGGGCAGCGGAGAAGTGGCAGCAGGCCCGGTTGCCGCTGCTATTGGGAATGCCTTGTACAGAGCAATTGGCATTCGAGCCAGACATTTGCCCTTGACACCGGCGCGTCTGACCCAAATGATTCTGACGTCTCAATAGAGGAAGCGCAGTCTAAATTTCCATACCTGTTTCAATACGCCAATGGATTTCGATTCGACGGCATGTCAAATGTTAATTTTTCTTTGAAAGTTTGTTTGAACTATGTTTTATACCTGCTCTTCTTCTTGTCAAAACACCTCTCACCGCCATTCACCCAGCGATGGGGCAGCGGGGATGTTTTCCTTACCCAAACAGACAGCTGCTTCAGCAGCGGCATCCAAGCGGTCGCCTTCTTCTAAACCCTTGCCCAGCAAGGTGCTCAAACGAATCTCCCCCGCGAAGGTGGTAGATGTGCATTGCCATTACCTCAGTCCAGTTGTGGGTGCTAAATATGCGCATTTACACCCTGCCAAGCACGATGCCACCGCTGTTTACGCAACGGAATTGTCGCGACAAGTGAACATGAAGCAGATTCAGGAACGCGGGGCTAAGTTCAACCAAGTAGAGGTCAGGATCAAGGACATGGACAAGATGGGGATCGATCTCCAAGTGATCTCGCCAGCACCCATTCAATACTTTTACTTTACCGAGCCTCAACTCGGTGCCCGCATATCTCGTGACATCAATGAGAGTATTGCGATGGTTGTTGAGCAACGACCTGATCGTTTTGTAGGGATGGGCACGATTCCCCTGCAAGATGTTGAATTGGCTATCCAAGAGTTGGAGTATGCCGTTAACGTTCTGGGACTGCGCGGCGTTGAAATCTGCACCAATGTGAATGGCAAAAATTTGACTGATCCCGAATTGAAGCTGGAAAAGTTTTTTGCAAAAGCCGAGAGCATGGGGATCGTTCTTTTTTTACATCCCATGGGGTTTTCCGAAGGTCAGCGTTTTGTTGAGCATTACTTCAACAACGTCATGGGCAATCCTCTTGAAACAAGTTTGGCTTTGGGGCATCTTATTTTTGATGGCGTACTGGCGCGGTATCCTAAGTTGAAAATTTTGGCCTCACACGGCGGTGGCTACATTGCGAGCTATTGGGCGCGAATGGACCATGCCTGGAAGGCCCGTGCAGATGCTCGCACGGTCATCCAAAAAAAGCCCTCCAGTTACTTGGAAAAAATTTACTTTGACAGCATCACCCACGATTCACAAATTTTGGGCAATCTCGTTGACCGTTATGGTGCCCAGCGCATTCTTCTAGGAACCGATTACCCTTTTGACATGGGTGAAGACCATCCAATCAAGTTGATCGAAAGCGTCCGCCACTTGAGTGAAAAAGATCGAACTTTCATCAAGGGCGGCAATGCCATGAAGCTCTTCAAGATCAAGGCTTAAGTCAAAGAGTCGAAAACGCACTGAACTAGGGAGAGAATGTGATAGATGACAAATGGAACGCTTTTGTTCCTGGTGAAAAATTTTTAATCCAAGAGCAAGCAAATGGGTCATTGGCTGGCTTGACCATGTCAGTCAAGGATTTATTTGACATCGCAGGACACCCTACAGGCGCTGGCAACCCTGATTGGCGCTCATCTCACGCAGTGCCGCTACAACATGCTGATCTGGTTCAGACGCTTTTCAATGCAGGCGCCGGCTTCGTCGGTAAAACCATCACAGAAGAGTTGGCTTACAGTTTGGTGGGCGAAAATGCGCACTACGGAACGCCAATGAACCCGCACAACCCGGATTGCATACCCGGTGGATCAAGCTCTGGTGCTGCCGCTGCCGCAGGTGCAGGACTTTGTGATTTTTCGATCGGAACCGACACAGCTGGCTCGATCCGCTTGCCTGCAAGCTTTTGTGGTCTTTGGGGATTCAGACCTTCTCATGGCGTCTTACCCATCAAGGGCCTGGTTCCGCTTTCGCCCAGTTTTGATACGCCAGGCTGGATGTCCAAATCATTTGATCCTTTTTTTCGCGTGGGCTCAGCCCTTTTGCCGCCTGATCAAAATGCCAGTGAGTTGGCTCATTTGAAGCTGGCTTTCCCTGAGGATATCTGGCGGCTTGTTCATCCTGGTTTTGATGCAGTATTGAAACCAATCACTGATCGAATCGCAAGCTTGTTCAATGGTGTGGTCAATGACAAGCTTTCCCAAGCTCAATTGATTGAATGGCAAGAAGCTTTCCGCTTTGTACAAGGCCATGAAGCCTGGTCAGTGCATGGCGCCTGGATTCGCAGCCAAAATCCTCATTTTGGTCCGGGTATCAAGGAGCGGTTTGAGTGGGCATCCACAATCGATGATGAGCAGGCAAAAGCTGCTCGAATCGATACCCTTAAAAATGCCAATCGGGTGAGCGCCTATTTAGAGGGGGCGGTCATTTGCATGCCAACAGTCTCCTACTTGGCCCCGCAAAAAGGCCATGCCAGCAGCGCTGAAGATCGTACCAATGCAATGAGTTTGTTGTGCATCGCTTCCTTGGCAGGTTCGCCGCAGATCACCATGCCACTGGCCGTTCTTGACGGCAAAGCTGTGGGTTTATCTTTGCTGAGTCGCCGCTTTAGTGATCGGCAACTCTTGTCACTGGCTCAAAAGATTCAGAGTTTGTTGAGCTGATCTTTGCTGATTACTTGCTAGAAGCAACGGCAAATTAGAAAGTGGGTGGGGTACTTACCCAGAGCACACGCGTGGTCTGTTTTCCAGGATTGCGATAGGAATGAGGCTCTTCGGAACGGTAGACAAATGAATCGCCCGAGTGAAGTAAATACTGCACGCCGCTGACAGTCAATTCAAACACACCGCTCAGCACATAGCCCACTTCTTCTCCTTCATGGGTCAGGACACCATCACTGCCACCACCGGGCTCAAGTATGTGCAAATTGCCTTCCAGTAAATGGCCCAAATTAGCAGGGATGAGCCGTTCCAGTCGAGAGCCATTGGCATCAATGCGAAATGTGGAGCGATCCTTGGCGCGCGTGACCACGCCATGATCGGCTCGTGATTCGCTGAACAAGGCGGTGATGGTGATATCCAAGCTGTGAACAATCCGGTGCAGTAAGGTCAGAGATAACTGGGCTTTGCCGTTTTCCACTTTGGAGAGCATGCTCTCAGAACAAAGAGTACGCTCCGCCAGGTCCTTAAGTGTCAAACCTTTGATGTGCCGTAAATTTCGAATACGTCGACCTATGTCATCACCGTAAAGAGCCTGCTCTTTCATGGCCGTGTTGGGGGAGAGTTTTAAACCAGATGGACGCGAACGTGGTTTGGTGACTGACTTGGAAGTTGCAACATGGGCACCAGGCGTCTTTTGCTTTGTTTTTTTCTCAACTGGCGCACCGCTTGAGTTTTGATGTTCGTTGGCTTTTTTGAGCATTTTTTGGGGTGTGGCTGATGGCATTAAGTCAAAGAATTTAGGCGCTTAAAAACAAGCATTTAAAAAGCAAAAAGACTTGAAAAGGAAATGATTTCACAGCCCAAGGCTTGCTGAACCTAGATTACCAGTTGCACATTTATTGACACACAGGATTTAACCACATTGTTGTGATTTTTTTTGATTTGTGCCGCATAACATTGTGAACGCTCTAGGCCCAAACGCATTGGGCCTAGGGTCTTTGCCCAGTATGGTAATTCGTGGTCAGCGGCTGACCCGAACCACGGCATCGGCACGTTGGTGCAGATCGGGCAGCAACTCCAGCCCCAAACCTGGCTTGTCGTTCAGGCTGATCATGCCGTTCTTCACTTGCGGCAATTCGGTCACCAGCTCCTTGTACCAGCCAGAATAAAAGGCACGCACGCTTTCCTGGATCAGCGCATTGGGCGCGTGCAACGACAAGTGCGTGGACGCAGCCCACACCACCGGCCCTGTGCAGTCGTGCGGGGCCACAGGCAGCTGCCAGGCGTCGGCCATGGCAGCGATTTTGCGTGCCTCTGTCAGGCCTCCGCACCAGCTCAAATCGAGCATGACGACGCCTGCTACGCCAGTTTGCAAATAATCCTTGAAACCCCATTTGTAACTCAGCGTTTCGCTCGCACAAATCAACGCCTTGCAGTCCACCGCATACTGCTTGAGCAAATCGAGGCTGTCCATGCGAATCGCGTCCTCGTGCCAGAAGGTGTCGAACTCTTGCAGGGCACGTGAAATCTTTTGCGCCATGGGCAAGCGCCACAGGCTGTGGAACTCGACCATGATGTCCATCTTGTCGCCCACAGCATTGCGTATTTTTCGAAACGGCTCCAACGCGGTGTTCAGGTCTTGCGGGCTGATGTATTGTCCGTGCGACTTTTCAGCAGCCACATCAAAGGGCCAAATCTTCATGCCCGTGATGCCTTCGCTCAAAAGCGACTCGGCCACCTCGTCGGCGCGGTGCAAAAAGCCTTGCAGGTCTTCGTAAGGCCCGGCGCCCTGCCCCAAGCCCCAGTTACTGCTGGTCTGGTTCACGTTGCTGCGGATGTATTGGTAGCCCGCGCAGGTGTTGTAGACGCGAATTTCGTCGCGGCTTTTGCCGCCCAAAGCGGTGTACAACGGCATGCCAGCGGCTTTGCCAAAAATGTCCCACAGCGCGATGTCCACCGCCGAATTTCCGCGAGTCTCAACACCGGACCCACGCCAACCCAGATAGCCCGTGATGTCGCGCTGGCGTGACTCGATGGCCAGTGGATCCTGGCCCACCAGTTTGGGCGCGACCCATTCGTGCAAATACGCCTCCACCGCCTGCGCGCCCATGAAGGTTTCACCCAGGCCCATCAGGCCCTCGTCAGTGTGCAGACGCACCCAGATGATGTTGGGAAATTCACCCAAGCGGATAGTTTCGAGTTGTGTGATTTTCATGGCAGCACCCATTTCAGTCGTTAAAAAAGCCCCACAGCGTGCGGCTGTGGAGCTGGGTGGCTCAGCAAAAGGCTGAGCGCGAGGGATCAACCACCGCGTGCTTTTCTCAATTCATCTTGCACCACCTTGATGGCGTCGGCTCCGATCGAGTCCTTGTGCTTGTCGTAAACCGAAGCAACTTTGGCACGAATGCGGTTTTGCTCTGCAGAGTTGACTTCGTTGACCTGCATGCCCTTGGTCTTCAGGCTCGCCAATGATTTTTCATTCAAAGCGCGGTTGGCAGCGCGTTGCACTTTCTGACCTTCCATGGCGGCTTCACGCAACACAGCCTGCTCTTGGGGGTTGAGTTGGTCCCACAGTTTCTTGCTGTAAAGAACCAGGAAAGGCGTGTAGGCGTGGCGCGTCACGCTCAGGTACTTTTGCACTTCATTGAACTTGGAGGTTTCAATGGTCACAAAGGGGTTTTCCTGACCGTCAATGGTCTTGGTTTCCAAAGCTGTGAACACTTCGCCAAATGCCATGGGAACGGCGTTGGTGCCCAAAGTTTTGAAGGTGTCCAGGAAGATGTTGTTTTGCATGACGCGCACTTTGACGCCATCAAAGTCTTCCAGTTTGGTCACTGGGCGCTTGCTGTTTGTGAGGTTGCGAAAACCGTTTTCCCAATACGCCAAGTTCACCAAGCCTGCAGCTTCGAGCTTGGCATTGAAGTACCTGCCAGCTGCACCGTCGAGCACGGCATCAGCTTCTTTTTCATTGGCAAACAAGAAAGGCAAATCGAACACACCCAGCTCTTTGATGATGCCCACCAGCGGTGAGCTGGAGGTACACACCATCTCTTGGGTACCTGCACGCAAGGCTTGGGTGGCAGGCAAGTCGCCGCCCGCAGCGCCGCCCCAGAAGGCGGTGATCTTCATCTTGCCACCGGTCTTGGCAGCCAAGACTTCTTGCATTTTCTTGACACCTAAGCCCACTGGGTGGTCTTCGTTCACGCCGTTCGTGAACTTGATGTTGCGATCGGCAAACTGCGCCATGGCGCTCGATACCACCAGGAATGTGCCCGCGATCAGGGTCACCAGATTTCTGCGTTTCAACATGAATGTCTCCTTTAAAAAAACACAGGGTTAAGAAATCATCTCAGCATCCATTTCATCGGCTCGATGACGATGGAGGGGAAAGCAATCAACAAAGCCAGCACGCCCAGTTGCGCCCACAAGAAGGGTAAGACTCCCTTGAAAGCGGTGTCCATGTTGATTTTGGCCACACCGCACACAACGTTGAGTACCGTACCCACCGGTGGGGTGATCAAACCGATGGCGTTGTTCATGATGAACAGAACACCAAAATAAACGGGGTCAATGCCCGCCTTGATCACCAGCGGCATCAGTACGGGTGTCAGAATCAGCACCGTGGGTGTGAAGTCCAGCGCCGTTCCCACCACAATGACCAAGAGCATCAACACCACCATGAGCAAGGTCTTGTTGCCCATGAGTGGCTCCATCATACGGGCCACTTCGGCCGGAATGTTGGCCACCGTGATGAGCCATGCGCTGACCATGGCGGCTGCCACCAAAAACATGATGACGGAGGTGGTCTTGCCGGCTGCCAAAATCAAGCCGTAGAGCTTGGACCATTCCAATTCGCGGTAAATGAACGCGCCCACCACAAAGCTGTAAACCGCGGCCACCACGGCCGCCTCGGTCGGGGTGAATACACCGAATTTCATGCCGCCGATGATGAACACCGGCAAACCCAGCGCCAAAATACCTTGACGCGTGGCCTGCAATTTTTCGGCAAGTTTCATGCGAGGTCCCGGCTGCACGTTTTCACGCTTGGCGACCCACCACCACGTCAAGCCAATCGCGACCCCCATCAACAGGCCCGGCACAATGCCCGCCAAGAATAATTTGGTGATGGACACATTGGCCGCCACACCAAAGATGATGAAGCCGATCGAAGGAGGGATCACCGGCGCGATGATACCGCCGGAGGCGATCAAGCCGGCCGAGCGTCCCACGTTATAGCCGGCTCGCTTCATCATGGGGATCAACAAGGCTGCCAAGGCTGCGGTATCTGCCACCGCAGAGCCTGACAGGGAGGCCATGATGACCGCTGCCATCACTGCCACGTAACCCAAGCCCCCACGGAAATGTCCGACCCAGGCCATGGCCAGGTTCACGATGCGGCGGCTCAAACCACCCGCGTTCATAAATTCACCAGCCAACAAGAAAAACGGCACGGCCAACAGCGGGAAGTTGTCTGCCCCGTCCACAAAACGCTGCGCCAAAATTTGGCTGTCGAAAGCGTTGATCATGCCGTTGCTGGCCATGTAGGCCATGAGGCTCAAACCACACACCAACAAGGCGTAGGCAATGGGCATGCCCAGTGCCATGGCACCCAGCAAGCTGAAAACAAAAACGGCGATGGTCATGCGCGGCCTCGCAATTCAGGCTCGATCTCGGCAAGGACCACTTTGTCTTCCGAGTCAACCACCAGTACCAGATCCGCCTCAGCCAGTTGCCCAGTCAACAATTGGAATAACTTGTGCAGGTTCATGATGCCCATCACGAAGGCTGTCACATAGCCAATGCCATAAATCCAAATCATTGAGATACCTACCACCACCGAGATGTTGGTCACCTGCAAGTCGTGCATTTTCCAGGTGCCCCAAAAGAAAAGAACGTTGCAGCCGAGCATCATCGCTTCACTCAATAAAAAGCACAGCTTTTTACCGCCAAGGGGCAAGCGGCGCACCAGCGTGTCCACACCCAAATGGCCTTTTTCGCGCATGGCCACCATGGCCCCGATGTAGGTCAGCCAAATGAAGCAGTAGCGCGACATCTCGTCAGAGATTGAAATGCCCGAGTTGAAACCATAGCGCAGCACCACGTTGCCAAACACCATGATGACCATGGCCACCAGACAGGCCACCACCAGAAACTCCAGCAGTTTGAAAAAAGCGTTGATCATTTTTTGCATGCGTGTCTATCGGCTCAGGCCACTGCCTTGATCACTTTTTTGACCGCTTTCTTGGCGGCGTGTTGATGGGGCCTCGCGCCTACCGCAGAGCGACCAGACAAAAAGGCCTGGCCCCATAAATCAAGGATGTTTTTGTGATAATTATTCGTCATGGGGGAATGGATAGGGCAACCTATCATAGGATGATTGATCACCCGAGATAGACTCTGGTTAACCCTAGTCCCAGTCGTCTTGGCGTCTAGGGTTTGCCCGAGGTCGCTTTCTCAGATGCTCCACTGCTTGTTGTGTCCGACGTCAGCACGTGATCGGTCAGCCAAAGCCCAAAGGCAATGCCGTTTTATAACGCACCTGCTTGAGCGCAAAGCTGGATCTAATTTTCTCGACGCCCGGAATGGGTGAGAGCTGCTCCAATATAAATTTTTCGAGCGCTTGGATGTCTTTGACCGCCACTCGCAATAAGTAGTCGCTGTCTCCCGTCATCAAATAACACTCCATCACTTCATCGTGTTGAGCAATATGAGCTTCAAAGTCTGCCAAAGCTTCTTTGCTCTGGGTTTTCAGGCTGATTGATATAAAAACCGTGAGCCCCAAGCCCAAAGCACTTGCGTTTGCGAGTGCAACGTATTTTTCAATGACCCCTGCGGTTTCCAGTGCTTTGACTCGCGCTAGGCAAGGGGAAGGCGAGAGGCCAATTTTTCGAGCAAGTTCGACATTGGTCAAACTGCCGTCTCGCTGTAAATGGTCCAATATCCGTAAATCTGTTTTATCTAAATTCATATGCTGATAATTTAATTTATTCGGAATTTTATGCTTTGAATAGTTTATTTTATAGATGAAATTGATAGCATATTTTATCAATTGACAATTAAAGTTCTGTCTATGAATACATCCATTGACATGACCGCATTTGCCCAAGACGCCAATCCCGAAGAAACCGCTGAGTGGCGAGATGCATTGCTATCTTTGCTTGAAGTTGAGGGCCCAGAACGTGTCAACCAAATTTTGAACAGTTTGACGGCTATTGCTAGGCAGCAAAGGACAGGTTGGCAACCTGATCTCAATACGCCATATGCCAATACTATTTCTGTCGACGAACAACCAGAGTTCCCAGGAGATATTCAAATCGAAGAACGCTTAACGTCCATCATGCGTTGGAATGCATTGGCCATGGTTGTTCGCGCTAACCAAGCCTATGGAGAATTGGGCGGGCATATCGCAAGCTATGCCAGCGTCGCAGATTTGTTTGAAACCGGCTTCCACCATTTCTTTCAAGCACGTACCCCAGAACATGGCGGTGACTTGGTTTTTTTTCAACCTCACAGTGCGCCAGGTGTTTATGCGCGGGCATTCCTAGAGGGGCGTTTAACGGAAGAAGACTTGTTGCATTACCGCCAAGAAATCAATGTGCAAAAAATTGGTGCACGAGGACTGTCGAGTTACCCGCATCCTTGGTTGATGCCCGATTTTTGGCAGTTTCCTACAGGGTCTATGGGCCTGGGGCCCATCAGTTCGATCTACCACGCACGCTTCATGCGTTATTTGACGCACCGCAATTTGTTGCAGTGCGATGGTCGGAAGGTGTGGGGCGTCTTTGGTGATGGTGAAATGGACGAACCCGAAAGCATGAGTGCTTTGACCTTGGCTGCGCGCGAACGGCTAGATAACTTGGTGTGGGTGGTCAATTGCAATTTGCAGCGATTAGATGGCCCGGTGCGGGGTAATGGAAGAATCATTGATGAACTGGAAAAATTATTTTCTGGCGCCGGTTGGAAGGTCATCAAATTGGTGTGGGGAAGTGACTGGGATGGTTTGTTTGCGCGCGACACCACGGGTGCCTTGCTGAAGGCATTTGCTCAAACTGTGGACGGGCAAATGCAAACATTTGCTGCCAAAAACGGACGTTACAACCGCGAAAATTTCTTTGGACAAAACGAAGACTTAAAACGCTTAGCTGAAGGAATGACCGACGAACAAATCGATCGTTTAAAACGCGGAGGCCATGATGTCGTGAAGATTTATTCTGCTTATGCTGCCGCGCTTGCGCATCAAGGTCAGCCGGTTGTTATTTTGGCGCATACAAAAAAAGGTTTTGGAATGGGCAGTGCGGGTCAAGGAAAGATGACGACGCATAGCCATAAAAAATTTGATGAACAAGAATTGATTGAATATCGCAACCGATTCAATTTACCGTTGACAGACGAACAAGCAAAAAGTTTGGCGTTCTACAAACCTGAGCCAAACAGTGCAGAGATGTCTTATCTGTTAAAGCATCGCCAAGATCTTGGTGGCAGCATGCCAAAACGCGAAACTCATTGCGCAATTTTGCCTGTTCCCCCATTAGAGACATATGCCCAGTTTGCAATTGCAGCAGATGGCAAAGAGATGAGTACAACCATGGCTTTTGTACGCATGTTGGCCAACTTGTTGAAAGATCCTGTCTTAGGAAAACGCTTGATTCCAATCGTGGCAGATGAAGCACGCACCTTTGGTATGGCAAATTTGTTCAAGCAAGTTGGAATCTACAGCAGTGTCGGGCAACGTTATGCACCAGAAGATATCGGCTCTGTGCTGAGTTACCGCGAAGCCTTAGATGGTCAAATTTTAGAGGAGGGTATCAGCGAAGCTGGCGCTATTGCAAGTTGGACCGCCGCTGCAACCAGTTACAGCGTGCACGGTTTAGCGATGCTGCCTTTTTATATTTATTACTCAATGTTTGGTTTCCAGAGAGTGGGTGATGCCATTTGGGCCGCTGCTGATCAAAGAGCCAGAGGCTTTTTGTTGGGCGCAACGTCTGGCAGAACCACTTTGGGCGGCGAAGGTTTGCAACATCAAGATGGCAGCAGCCATCTGGTGGCTGCAACCATTCCCAATTGCAAAGCGTATGACCCTGCTTTTGCAGGAGAGTTGGCCATCATTTTGGATGCAGGAATGCGTGAAATGGTAGAGCAACAGGTGGATGTTTTTTATTACGTCACCCTCATGAACGAGAACTACTCAAATCCAGATATATCTCTGCAAAATGCCCACGGCGTACTCCGCGGGGCTTACCATTTTGCTAACTTCACATCTGAAAGCAGCAATCCCAAACAATTTGTGACTTTGATGGGATCTGGCGCCATTTTGCTAGAAGTGCTAACTGCAGCTAAGACCTTGGTTGCACTAGACATCGATGTCGAGGTCATCAGCGTGACAAGTTGGAGTGAGTTAGCGCGTGATGGTCTGACATGCATTGACCAAAGTCCACAGACCGTGCCTTACCTAACAAACTTATTGTCGAAACGCAAAGGCCCCGTATTGGCTGCTTCAGATTATGTATGCGCTGTGACAGAATGCGTTAGAGCTTATGTTCCAGCAGACCGAACGTATAAAACCTTAGGCACAGATGGATTTGGTCGGAGCGATACGCGTGCAGCATTGCGCAATTTTTTTGGTGTTGACGCGGCCGCCATCGTCAGAGGTGTCAAGCTCATGTTGAAGTGATATGGACTGGGCAACCTTGTCGCGCTGATTGCCGCCAAAGACTTTTAAGTGACTCATCAGCATTTGGCCTCAGGCTCAAGTCCTGGTGTGCCCAATCATCATCATGAAGTCAATGATTTAGGGCCGTGACTTTCATCGTTTAAGGGTCTGTGCTTTGAAGAGTGATCATGCAGGTGTGTTGAATTTTTCGTCTCTGAATTCCTGCCACAAAACTGTAACGCTGTTGAAAAAATTGTGCAATGCAAGTTCTAGGGAGAACCACGCAGTAACTTTTTTTAAGAGCTTACGTTGATCGTCACATAAATGTAACAGCGACTGTTCAGAATTAAGTTTCTTAACCAAAGGAGCTTTACGTGTCTCACTCATTCGACCCTATCGACAACACTTCCAACAACGAGCACTTCCAAGAAGTTCTCAAAAACGCGCTGAGCAACCCCTCGCGTCGGTCTATTTTGCGCGGCGGTTTGGGTTTGGCATCCATGTTTGCTTTGCCCATGTTGCCTGGCTGCGGCGGCTCTTCCACCGCAGCGAGCACTGGATTGCCTGCTTTGGCCAGCAGCAGCCTAATGAAATTCACACCGGTCGCCAAGAGCATTGCCGACCAAGTTTGGGTCCCCGCAGGCTACACCGCCAAAGTTCTGCATGCCACTGGCGATACCATCAAAGCAGGTGTAACTGCCTACTCCAATGCAGGCGCCGAAGACGCTGAAAGCTGGGCCAACCGCGTGGGTGACCAGCATGACGGCACTGAGATTTTCTACATCGGCTCCAACGGCAAATCCAAAGGCAGCTACAGCTACGCAGCTGGCGATAAAGCCGTTCTTGCCGTCAACAATGAAAGCTCGGCAGAAGCGCACTTGCTGCATCCGACCGGCCAAACCTCTGGCGCCGCCATCGGTAAAAAATTCGACCAATTCGGCTCCTGGCCCATGGGTGTTCGTCCTGCGTCTGAAGCCATCAAAGAAATTTTGTCGCACGGCGTCACGCTGGTGGAAGTGAACTTGGACGCGGGTGGCAAGCCCATCGGCTACAACGCAACATCTTCTTTGAACCGCAGAATCACTCCTGAAACCGTCATGACGGTGACGGGCCCTGCTGCTGAGTTGGCCAATTTGAAAGCCATGATGGTCACCAAATTTGACCCCACGGGCACCACCACGCGCGGCACGCTGAACAACTGCGGCACTGGCATCACCCCGTGGGGCACCTTGATCACTTGTGAAGAAAACTGGGCCACCTACTTCACCATGCCAGCGGGCGCAACGGTGCCCACCGACGCTAAGTTGATCGCCTCACGCACACGCTATGGTGTTCAGACCACCGCCACTTCAGCCACCGCCACGACCTCGCGTACGCAAGGCTGGCACACGGTGACCGATGCTGACCCCACATCTAGGTTTGCCCGTTGGAACGTGTCCGCTTCGGGCGCGACTGCAGCTGCTGACTTCCGCAACGAGCCACAAACCTTTGGCTACAACGTTGAAATCGATCCAGCCAATCCCGCCTCTGTGCCTTCAAAACGCATGGCCATGGGCCGCTTTGCTCATGAGGCCGCTGTTTGCGGTATCCCAGTGGTCGGTAAGCCCTTGGCCTTCTACATGGGTTGCGATTCACGCAACGAATACATCTACAAATTTGTCAGCACCAAGACCTGGGACGCAGCCGACATTGGTGGTGGCATCGCAGCAGGCGATAAATACCTCACCGAGGGCAAGTTGTACGCTGCCAAGTTCGACGAAACCGGCAAAGGTGAGTGGTTGGAACTCAGCATCAACAACCCTTTGATCAAGGCCGCTGCTTTCGGCTTTGCCAGCCAGGCCGAAGTGTTGGTGCACACGCGAGTTGCCGCAGACGCCGCAGGCGCAACCAAAATGGACAGGCCAGAGTGGGGCGCGGTCAACCACGCAAACGGCGAGATCTATTTTGCATTGACCAACAATACTGCAGCAAACAGAGTGCCAGGCAAGACCGATGCCGCCAACCCACGCGCTTACAAAGACAACGACGGCCTGGGTCGGGACGGAAATCCCAACGGACACATCATCCGTTTCAGAGAAACCAATAACATGGCAGAGGCCACCACCTTCACCTGGGACATTTTCTTGTTCGGTGCAGAAGAAGATTCATCTTCAGTCAACGTCAATCTTTCTGGTCTGACTGCAGCCAACTCTTTCTCCTCGCCAGATGGCTTGTGGTTCAGCAAGTCCACTGGCATTTGCTGGATCCAGACCGACGACGGCGCTTTCACCGACGAAACCAATTGCATGTTGGTTGCCGCTGTACCAGGCACCGTGGGCGATGGTGGTGCCTTCACCGTCAGAAACGCCGTAACAGTGGCTGGCGCAACTCAGACATCTGCCCAAAACACCTTCGTGGGTGGTATCTTGGGCGAGTCACGCTTACGCCGTTTCTTGGTTGGCCCCAAGGGCGCAGAAGTAACGGGCATCACCGAGACCGCCGACGGCAAAGCGATTTTTGTGGGCATTCAGCATCCCGCTGAAGAAGCCACGGCTTATAACGACGGCACAAAAGGCGTCTGGCCTACCAATGCCAACAACGGCGTGGGTGGCGTTTACGGTGCAGGTACCCGTGCACGTTCAGCCACCATCGTCATCACCAAAGACGATGGCGGAATGATCGGGCTTTGATTCAATGATTGGC
>Ga0315899_10003811_pt1 | contig 16389 bp, 22 predicted proteins | sample LakEriMetagenome_2_FD_203518 | JGI IMG/M metagenome (GOLD analysis project Ga0315899, IMG submission 203518) | Freshwater fungal communities from buoy surface, Lake Erie, Ohio, United States - Buoy 4 MA112 | ecosystem: Environmental > Aquatic > Freshwater > Lake | place: USA: Lake Erie, Ohio... | reverse complement strand
GCATTCTCTATAATTTCATATGGATTAAATTTTGACATATATAATCTACTAGCTATTAATCCTGATATTGGACTTGTTCCAGATACAGGTGTATTTGTTGGAAGTACAAGAAAATCATAAGAAGGATGTGGTGATTGTTGATTCTCTGTTTTAAGTTTATACTTTACAGTTACGTTGGATGCACCCCTTGTATCTCTAAATTCCACATATAATAAATACGGACCATTTGCTGGATTTAAATTTATATAAGACTGTGCATTATAATCTTGACAACATGTTTTCCCCCATGCATCTATTATTAATGTATTATTAATAAACAATTTGGCATCATCATCTGCCCTTAATACAAATAAATAATCATTAATAGTAGAAGGTGTTATATATGTATATAATTTTGCATACCATATAGTAGTCGTAGTCATTGAAGTTGGTTTAGGAAATGTTGGTACATTTAAAGAATTATGACCTACCATACGAGTAGGCACTGCAAATAACTTTAATGGATTAGTTGTAGCTTCATCATTAAAATACATAATTAAAACTGGATTTGTGTCATTAACTTGTGCTTGTGCTAAAGCTTCTTTATAATTTGATGATAAAAATTCTTTGCATGATGAATCATTAGTATTTGTAGCAATTGAACACAAAGCAGCTTCTACTGCTGTTGATGATGCTGTATTAAAGTCTTTTGCTAATATCTTTTTTTGATCTGTTGTTAATGCATTGGCTGTAGAAAAAACATTCATAGTAGATTGTAACATTGCTATTTTATTTGTATCATTTAAACGTTGTACAACATCTTTACAACTATAATTAGCAACAGTTGTGTTATCTAATGCAGCTTTTGATGCACTACATGCAGTTTTTACATCTATGCATAAATTTGTATTTATATCATTATCATTTTTACAATGATCTCTTAATTCTGCATTTAAACGATTTTTCAAAGATGTCGTTCCACTAGTTTGTCTTATATCTTTACAAAAATCACGATCTATAGTATCCTTCCCGCTACAACCATCAAATATAGTGTCATCTAATGCTCCAGATGTAACATGTGGACGACAGGTAACCGAATTAGATTCAGCAGTATTTGTTATTCTTACACTTTGCAAATTATCTCCCCATAAGCGAGTTGTATCATCTCTACACCATTGTGCAGCCCCAGCGGCACAATTAGCAATTGCGGTTTGTGGTAAATTTTGTTCTCTACAAGCATGAGATGCAGCTAGTCCGTTGAATCTTTGATTTCCATAAGAAGCATTAACAGATGCCATAGTTAGAAATTTATTTCTTGTCTCAGTACCTAAACCTAAAAAATCCTTTAAAAAATCTACCTCGTCTTTTTTTGTATATACTGCAAATGCAAAATCATCTGCACTAGCTCTATGTGCTATTATATAATTTCGGGAATTCACACCTGTTCCTGATGATACTAAATTATATCCAGGTAAACTAACCGGGCTAACTGTTAACATATTATTTAATGTATTAGTATCCCATGCATTATCATTACTTTTATTATCTGATACAGTCCCTCCATTAGTTGTTTTAACTGTGTATGTATCTTTATTAAGCATCCTAGTTAATGACCATGGTTCTCCATTTCTAAAATTTGTCCATTTTCTACCATTTGCAGGTGTTCCAACAGTAATCCAATCTGTATTCTTAAAAGATACAGCCTCACCACCACTACCATTATTATAATGATCAGATGGAAAACTATATATTTCACCTCTTTTATCTTTAATAATTACACTAGGACAACTATTATAAAAGGCCATAAATTCAGTTTCTACAGTTGAAGCCATAATTAATTATATTATAAATTTACTAAAATACTATATATTTTTGTTATTAATATTTATAATATATTAAATATAATTTTATTAATATATAAAAATAATAAATTATGGAGTTTATTACTAATAATTCTATAGATAATATATTTATTGAATACAAAGATATTAATAATACTATTATAAATTGGACTGATATAAATAATGAAATACCTATAATAATACAACCAAAAACAATAAAAAAAATAGTATGTACTATAACAAATTGTACTTTTAAAAATTATAAAGATAGTATATGTAGATTTCATTATAATAAGACACATAATTTATTATGTAATATACAAGATTGTAATAATCTAAAAAGAAAAAATAATTTATGTTATAAACACATTAAACCATTATGTTGTATTATACGATGTAAATGTTATGCTATGATAAATGAAGTTTTATGTAAAAAACATAAGAAATTTAAAATTGAAAAAATCATATGATATATTATAGTTTACACCTTTATACATTATACTATGAAACCAATTTATTATAATGAAATATCATGTTATATTGGTAAACGAATTAAAATGATTTTATATAGAAATATAAATTTAACTTATATTTCAATTTATTTAAATTTACAAAAAAATAAAATAAAAGCTATATTAACTTTTAAAAGATTTAATACATGTAAATGTTTAAATTCTAAGGATAATGAATATAATTATTCACAAACATTTATTATAAATAAATCTTTAGATAATGATAATGTAATAGATAATTTAATTGATACTATTATACAAGATTTTGAAATAAAACATAATTTAAATTAAAAAAGTATTTATACTTAAAGATATTCTAATCATAATAATATAATAAGTGTTCCTATAGCTCAGTTGGTAGAGCATCGGTCTTATGAGCCGAAGGTCGCGAGTTCGAGCCTCGCTGGGAACATTTTATTTTTTTTTAAAATTGAATAGATTAATATAAAAGTATAAAAACTAATAGTTATAATGAATAATAGTCTTAATATGATAATTTTTAAAAATATATTCGATTATCAATATTCTTATTCTGAAGAATGGTATGATGTTTTAAAACTTTCTCATGCTAATGATATGCAAGAATTAATTGATATTTCTAATGAGTTAGAAAAATATCAATATATAGATATTTCTCATCATAAAGTATTTTTTAAGTATCAATTAATTCGTCATAACGCTGTTAAAATTTTTGATCAATATGGTTATAATATAAATACGTGGAAATCATTTTGTACTATTAATTAATTTTACCAAATTTATAATTATTATATATTATATAATATACACACTTATTATACAATTTTTTCAATATAATCATTATAATAATTATAAAAAAATGAATCAAATAATTTTTATCAAAATATCAAATATTAATCAAAATAATTTTATATCAGAAATTGAAAAATTATCATCTATTTATAAATTTACTATTAAAAAATTTATTTCTCATATGAATGGAACTTTAATAGATATAAATATTAATAATATAACTCAATTGCAAAAAAATTTAAATATATCAATCATTTATGAAAATGAGTTTTATAAATATAGATATTTATCAGAATTTTTAAAATATAAAAAAATAAAATAAAAAAAATATAAAACAATGCAAAGGATTCTCATACAGCTTTTTTTTTGATACTGTTTAAAACGAGTAGTCGTTAGCAGCAAGTTCTTGCGCATAAGCAAAATCAGCCTCTTCTTGCTTCGCTTTGACAAGAGCTTCAGTGCGTCGTTGCAACTCTTCAGATTCAGCCGTCACCAATGACTCAGCCAAAGCTTTGGCAAGTTCTATGTCAGAAAATGACGTATCTCTAGTGTCAAATACTTGACGCTGAGCAGAAACCGCAGAGTGAGCAGATACAGCAGAAAAAGCTGAGGCAACAGAGCGAGCAGGGACAGAATCTTGGGATTGACGCTGAACAGAAACCGCAGAGTGAGCTGGGGTAGTATCACAAATTGGCGCAGAAGTGGCTGCTTGGGATCGGCGTAGGCGTCTAGCTTGTTCAGCATCAAATTGCAAACGTTCGCGGTGAGTCATTTTCATTCGAATTCTATGTTCTGCAGCAGCAGCACGTAATTCAGCAGGAGACTTGTTTTGTGACATCTTTTTGTACATAATATATAAAAAAAAATCAACTGGTTTTTTATAAAAAATAAAACAGTGTGTTATACACTTACCTATTCTTTTTTATTTTATGACATGCAAGATTTGATATACAATTTAATTTTTAGTTTATTTTGATATACATTTTTCGAAAAGTCAATAATTTTTTATAGAAAGTGAGGTGTTGAAGGAGGTGTTGAAGGAGGGTGTTGCGGAAGCCCAGACACAGCAATGATATGATATTTTACATCAATTCAATTGCTTTAAAGATGGCGTCTTTTGCAGCTGGTAGGAATTGACGTTGCTTGATAAGATCAAGCACATCTGAAGCTTCCATCCATTTGTGTCCATAGGTTGCATCAATACCAGGAACATGAGCAGGAATTGGATCACACTCATGACAAGAGTCACCTTTTGGAAATTGCATATACTGTCCTGTATATTGGACAATGAATGTTTGGCATCGAGAATTAGAAGGCATGACATGCAGCAACTTAGAGTTACTAGCAGTCAATGTCAATCCAGCTTCTTCATAAGCTTCACGGAAAGCAGTTGTCAAAGGAGTTTCTCCTTGATCGATCGAACCACCTGGTGTAGCATAATGATCAATTGGACCACCTGGTTTACGATGGTTACGTATTAACCAACTAGCTCTACGTTGAATCAACAAATAGTGACCAGATATCACAACAACAGCAGCGGCAGTTGGTGTCACATTAGATTGTAGGGATGGTTGTAACTCAGCTTGTAAAGCTCTAGCATCAGCTTTTGCTTGAGATAGCTTAGCTGAGGTAGCTGGAACAGCAGAGCGAGCAGGGACAGCAGGGGTCGCAGCAGGGGCGATAAAGCGAGCAGGGACAGCAGGGGCGATAAAGCGAGCAGGGACAGCAGAGGTCACAGCAGGGGCGACAAAGCGAGCAGGGACAGCAGGGGTCGCAGCAGGGGCGATACAGCGAGCAGGGACAGCAGGGGTCGCAGCAGGGGCGATAAAGCGAGCAGGGTTTTGCTTACAATCTACACTACGGTGATGATTGTAAGCATTACAATACTTGCACCGATGAGGATTGCCAGCAAGGCAGCTTGGATGTCCACAGTTAAAAACGCAAGGCATTTCTTTTGCTTGTGGGCAATTGAGTCGAAGATGGTCATCAATAGCATTGCAAAGTTTGCAAAGGTGCATTTCATTAGGTCCACAGAATTCACAGTTAAGCTTGCACATTGTCTTTTTTATACTTGTCGTACATAATAAATAAAAAAAAATCAACTGGTTTTAAAATATAAGCATATATAAGCATATATATAGGTATATATTATATATGGTATATATTATATATGGTATATATTATATATGGTATTTTTCTCGATGTTTATATTTATGCATTAGCATTCTAAATTGAGTTTCTGACATCATAACTGACATACTATTATCACATAATTTGGAACCACATCCTCTATTAATACCATTTCCTCTGATATAACATATTAAACATGGAATAGTAAAACTACCATTACTTCTCGTTCCTATTAATTTCCACTTTTTACGGAATTCCTTTAACACATTTCTTCTAAAATAGAAGAGTAATGATATTTTTAGATAATAATCGGTTACTATTAATATATTATCTTTGAACAATATAGGATGTAAATTACATCCTACAGTTTTGCCATCACCTTGTCTATAGCACATAATACATGGGCCGTATGTGATTTTGCCTGTTATTTTTGATCGAAATGTAAGTTTAGCAACTTTTTTCCCTTTTAATTTGGGTACAACATTTTTTAAAAAGTAATTTTTAAGATCATCGCTTGGACCAATAAATTGGTTAATTAGACTTAAACATACTTGAGGTAAACACCATATCATTGTAATATATTTTATACATGTTAATATTCAATTTTTTTTAATCGTATAATATATATGTTACAATTTAATTATTTTTTAATTGTATAATACTTAGAAATTGAAATTTATATTATAATATAAATTTGTCCTATTCATCAAAATATTTAAAATCTACATAAAATAAAATTATTAAATTTTAATATTACCAAAGGCTTAGCAATGTATTTCTTACAACCAGCTAAAATTAAAAAATTCTTAGAAATAAATGAAAATGTTGAAGATTATGATTATTTTAAATAAATAGATCAATAAATTTTATAAAAAAATTCTAATTAAATATAATATATATAAATATATTATTAATGCCCTTGTAGTCTAATTGGATAAGGCGCAAACCTTCTAAGTTTGAAATTGCGAGTTCGAGTCTCGCCAGGGGTATTTTATTTTTTTGATTACAAATTTGAATTTTATATTTAAATTTTAATATAATTATATATATTACAAAAAATTTGATTATATCATATATAAAAATAAAAATGTTAACATTAATCATAAGTGTTTTGCTATTAAATTTATGTAATTCACAAGATGATACAAATCCATGTACAAATAATAAGGATTGTGTTAAATTCGGTAATGATTATTCATGTATTTCTGTTCAGTCTGAAAATAATGATTTATTATATATTTCTCAATGTATAAAAGAACCTATTTGCAGTGGAAATACTTTTGGTAATTGTCCAAATTTTACTAATTGGTCCAATAAATATCAGTTAATAAAACCTGAATGTTCATTTTCTATAGTAGAAAATTGTAATAATCTTGTTACTAATAATACAGTAGATTGTTATAATTCAAAAAATAATAATAAAATATATGGTATTTATAAATGTGTAGATGCAAATACTATTAAAGTAAATTATAATACTACTAATATTGCTGAAACTACTCAAATACCTAATACTTCTAAATTACCAAGTACTGAAGTATCAACTACTCAATTACCATACACTAATAAACCAAATATAAATAATAAATCGTCAAATAAATGTCTTATGATTAATATTTTATGTTTAGTAATAAATTTTATTATTATTATTTCATTATTTTAAACAAAATAATGCAAATATAATAAAAATATAATTTTAGATTTTTTAAAAATATAATTTTAGATTTTTTAAAAATATAATTTTAGATTTTTTAAAAATTAGTTAAAAAATTTCTTAAAGAATTAGCCCGAGCTTCGGTTCTATCTTTTAAAAATATTTTCTCTTCTTCAGAAATATTTTTTTTTGCTTCTTTAAATTTTGAATAAGATGAATATAATATATTTTCTATTGTAATTTGTGTATTTTCGGAATATATCATTTTATTGTACCTTTTAATATAATCTAATAATATTTTAAAATCATCATTTTTAAATGAATCATTTACTTTTATCATCAGATTAATAAATTCTTCTATAAATTTTTTATATTCAATATGTTCAACAGTATATTGTTTATTAATATTATCTATTTCTAATAAATGATATTCTATATAATTATTATTTAATTTAGTAAATGAATATATTGCACAATTATGATTTTTTGTATATGCTAAATTAAAATTTAATTTTGAAAAAATTTTAATAAAGAAATTAAAACTATTTATTATATATTCTGAACTACCAAAAATTTCATCATCTTCTTTAATATATTTTAACATATTTACTAATTTAATATCATCTTGTAATAAATATTCAATATCATTATGAGTTAAAACATTTAAACACGTTTCACTAAATGTTTTAATTCCGCCGATTATATTTATATTAAAATTTTCAATATTCACTTTATCTATTTTAATATGATAATTAGTTATATGTTTTTTAGTTTTTTCATGTCGTTCATAATCTGATTTATATTTAAATGATATTTCACAATATTTACAATTATATTCTATAATTTTTTTTGTATCACATGGGTTTTTTCTATCATTTTTATGACGATTTAAATGATACTTTGTATTAAAGATTTTTCCACATAAACAGCAAGGAAACATTTATTTCCAATATTTTCGTATAAATCCCTCGACCTCGTTTAAAATTAATAGATATATATATACTAAATTATATATTTAATACATTATTTAAAGAGCCCATCCCATTTTCCTCGAGAGACCAAATTGGTGTGTCCGACAAGTTGTGGAGTTTAAAAATTATATATATTTTTTTTTAAAATTTAACAGGTTCTAAATTAAAAAAATTTGATTATTATTTTATATTATATATAAATACTATGGATCTTTTAATTTGCGATGATTGTCGAGAATATAGAGAATTAATTAATAATAACTTTCATAAAGAAGCCGAAGAAATAAATGGAGAATGTAGAAATTGTGAAGATGAGTATTATTATTGTGAATTTATTATTATAATTGAAAAATTTTGGCTTAAATATAATAAAAAAACTAAATAAAATATTTATAAATTATATAATTATGGAATATTTTATGGAATATTTTATGGAATATTTTATGGAATATTTTATAGATCTTATTAAAAAAACAAATGGAGATATATTAGGTCTAGTCTTTTTTATACTATTGATAATATATTTTGTAACTAAAAATAAAAAAACAGCATATGAAATAGTTTTATTAAGTGGTGCTTGTATCGGACTTATAGTAGATTTTTATATTACATTTAAAGAAATAAAAAAGATATAGATATAGATTATAAGTAATCATTTATTTTAAATGATTATTTTGAGTAAACATATTAAATATGGTATATTTTTTAATTTTTTGATAAAATATATATATCCAATAATCATATTATTTTATCCTATTAATATAAAAAATAAAGAAAATATATATCAAGATGTTAATAAATCTTGTATATATATCAGTAGACATACATTGCATAATTATGAGTTATTATTAGGTTTATTTACATTAAATCAATATAGTCCTAAAGTAATAAGAGGATTAGGACATTATTTAATTTATTTATTATGTCCTTGGTATTACTTATTAGGTGTTATAGTTGGCACTAAAAAAAATGCAGAATTTTTAATAAAAAATAATGAATTTCTATTCATTATTCCGGGTGGTGCTGAGGAAATGACATTTGGTAATGAAAATTTTTATAAAACATATTGGTATTCTAAATCAAAAAAATATAAAACAGGCTTTGCTAAATTAGCTTATGATAATAATTTAGCAGTTATTCCAATTCATGGAAAAAATGTAGAATATATGATATTTTCTCCATTTATTTATATTGCAAATAAATTAAGAATAACTAGATTATATCATAATATAATGAATATAACAAATAATTTAGTTATATATAAAATATTATTTTATATTAAAATGTTTTTTACTATGGTGTTTGGTTGTATTTTAATTATACCAATTCCTATTAATATTGAATTCACCATTGGAAAACATATATATAGAGCAGATAATGAAACCTTAATTGAATTTACAAAAAGATGTGAAAAAGAGCTAAATTTATTAATTAAAATTTAAATATGATATATGATAATTAATATATTAATAATACAAATTTATATTATATGGAAAAAACACACAAAAAAAAGATATATATATGTCCACATCATTATGTAAAATATAAATGTCCAATATGTAATTTGCATAATATGTGTGTACATCATAAATATAATAAAATATGTATAAAATGTAATTTATCATTATTATGCATTCATAAAAAAGAAAAGTATAGTTGTATTATATGTAAACCATATTTAATATGTAAACATAAAATTAGAAGACATAAATGTAATGAATGTAAAATAAAAAATAAAAATAATAATACAAATAATGCTAAAAATTTATGTATTCATAAATATATTAGGACTAAATGTATATTTTGTCATTTAATGTATTATCCATAGGAAAATCAATAATGTCTTTAAAGGAACCAAAGTTCAACTTAAAAAAGATATAACAAAATATTTTAATAAATTAAATAAAAATAATAAAGCATTTATTAATTATATTAATAAATATAAAAAACCTGCTGGAAAATCAAAAAAAAAGTAAAAAAATGATATGTAAAAATTGTAACCCAAATAGAAAATGTATACATAATAAAGTAAAATATAGATGTAAATATGTTAGCTCACATCTATTATGTTATCATAATATTTTTAAATATAAATGTAAATATTGTAAAACATTTAAATTATCTATTAATAAAACTGATATTAATAATTTAAAATGTACTCATTATATATATAAATATGATTGCATTTTTTTGTTATATTTTTTATTAAATATTAAGATTATATCAAAATATATAAAAAATTGATTTCTAAATATATGTTTATATAATATATTAGTAATAAATAAACTTTACAATGAATAATTTGATAAAGTGTAAAATTAATAATAAATGTATACATAATAATATGAAATATAAATGTATTATCTGTAAACCCAAACTTTTATGTATTCATAATAAATGTAAATATGATTGTACATATTGTAATTCAAATAAAAATTGTATTCATAAATATAAAAAAAATAGATGTAAAATATGTAGTTCACATCTATTATGTGAACATTTACTTTTTAAATCTAAATGTTTTCGATGTAGACCAGAATTATTATGTACTCATAAGAAATTTAAATTTCAATGTAATATATGTAATCCACAACGATTATGTCAACATAATCGTTTTAAATCTAAATGTAAAGAATGTAGCCCACATCTAGTATGTAGTCATAATATTTTTAGATACAGATGTAAATTATGTAAAGTATGTAAAGTTAATAAAAATATAACAAATATATATAATGATTTTAATAATTTTTATAGTTTAAATAGTTTTATATTTACAAATTTAGTATGTAATCATAATCATATATATAATAATGATTGTATGTTTTGCTTTATTATAGATTATAAATAATTATATAATTGAATAATTATATAATTAAATAATTATATATAAAAAATTGATTTTTATTTTTTAATAAAATATATAAATTATTAAGATTATAAAAATGTCATTTAGTAAATTGCCGAACGATATTCAAGATTATATTTTATATTTATCTAATTATAAAAAAGATATTAAAACATATTTTACAGAAAATATTATAACTAAAATTGATCCTACATTTAAAAAAATAAATAATAATTGCGAATTGTGTTATATTCAATATTTTAAAGGAAATATAAAATGTGAATGTTTTATACATTCTATAATACCTAAATCAGATGAAATTAATCATAAATATTTTTCATTATATAATTTACCAAATAGGAAAACTAAAAATTCTTTAGGTATATTATTTTCAGCAATTAATGATATTAATCGTTTTCAATTAATAATATCAGAAACTGCTTTTTGTTATGCACATAAATTATATGGTATTAATTATGAAATAGAAAAAAAATTCTTAGATAATTAAACGTAATCATTTGCATATAATAATGAATTAATTATGTATTCAGAATCTTCTATAAAATCCATAGTAAAAATATTTATTCTATATTCATGAATATAAAAATCAGTTATAATATCTATATATACTTTTTTATTAGTTTCAAATGCTATATCTAGTATTAAATTAGATTTTATATTATCTTTTTCTTTATAATTATATCTAAAATAATAAGTTCCATTATGAGCACAATTATACTTATATAATTGCGAAATTATTGTATTATCAGATAATTTATTTACTTTTTTATGTATAAAATATATATATAATTCTGTATATACTCCATTCATTTTTTTAATATGATTGTCATAATAATTTAATTTACTTATAACATCTTGAGTAAACAAATTTTTCCAATATGATGATATATTAATAAAATCATCAAGAATAATATTTTGTATATGATTAGGTAATTGAAAAACATTCATTTCATTATATATATATATATCTAATTAAATTCAAATTATTTTATAAAAAATACAAAAAATAAAAATGGGGAGATTGAATTCTCCCTAAAATATACAATAATATACATATGCATGTGTCACTCACAACTTGTTTACCTGACATTCCAGACTAGTCTCTTATCCCTAAAGATTCACTGTCTTAAGTGGTCTGAACTGAGAAAGTAGTCTTAATTGACCAAAGTTTAGTGTTGTCCATGCAGAACTAACTTAATGGCTGGTTTATTAAGAAACCAATCACCAGTAGTATCTGTATGTAACAATTTGACATATCAATTGTTATTTTTAATTTATTTTATATTATTTGTTTTATAATAGTATATATTATTTATAAAATATGAGTAAATTACATATTATATTAATTATTATAATAATATTATTATTACTAGTTATATATAAAATATATTTTATATATACTTATATTTATTATTATGAAGATACACCTTATTTTAAATATAAATATACATACTTAGAGGATATAATAAATGAATTAGACACAGGTGATCTTTTATTATTTTCATCATATGATTTTTCAAAAATAAGAATAGTTTCACATGCCAGATTTACTCATATTGCTATGGTAATTAAAGTAGAAAATAAAATATATGGTATAGATACTATTGAAAAAACTTTTATAAAACCTAATAAATTATTATCTGGAATAAATATTTTTAACTTAGAAGAAAAAATAGTATATTATCCTGGGTTTGTTTATATTTTAAAATGTAATAAATTATTATCTAAACAAAATAAAAATGATATATTATTAGGTATTAAGAATTACAAATTTAAATATCCTACTTCAGATATTTTTATTTATAAATATATTTTTAATATTCAAAATTCTTATACAAATAAATATAAATCATGTATTGAATATATTGTATATTTACTAAAAAGAGGAAATATTTGTAATTTTGATGATATAAAAATTATAGATTATATGCATCATATTTTATTATTATGTGATGATAATATATATACAAAACCAATAAGAATATTAATTAAAAACAAAAATTATATCATTGATAATTATAATAGAAAAAATTTATGTTAATATTAATATAAATTTTATAATTATAATGATATTAAATTGCAGTTTTACAATTATTTTATTACTAATTATAGTATATTTATTAATACTTATATATAAAATATATGATAACACTAATAATATTATGAACTATAATAATTGTAAACATAATATATTATTTCATTATAAATTATATAAAAATATTAAAGATAATATAAAATCAGGAGATATAATATTATTTTTACCATATGATTGTTACTCTATTGCTAGATTATGTAATAATATAACTTTTCAACATTATGGTATAATTATAAAATTTAATAATATGTTATATATTTTAGAATGTGCAACTGATATATTATTAAATAATAAAAAATATGGACCTAATATTTATTGTACAGAATTTGAAACTAAAATATTAAATTATCCTGGTAATATATTAATATCACACTTAAAAAACAAATTATCGGAAATACAAGAAGATAAATTAATAAAATTTGCTAAAAAATGTATAAAATATAAAGATAATATTAATAAATATACACATTTATCTAATTATCACATTTATTTACATATGTACCATAATATAAATTTTAATAAAAATAAATTATTTACTTGTATAGGATTTATACATTATATTTATCATAATAAATTAGATATTATAAAATATATTATTAAACCAAATGATTTATTTCAATTTTATTATAATATTATATTATTTGGTGATATATTTGAGTATCCTTATGAAATAGTTCATAATAATTTATATATAGATGAAATACAAAATAATAGTATGATTTTATATAATCTATAATAATTTTTATTAAAATTATTATTTTTTTTATATTTTTTTTTATATTTTTTTTTATATTTTTAATTATATATTATTAATTATATATTATTAATAATCATGTATTATATTGTAATATCAATTATTGTATTATTTATACTTTATTATATTATTGTACATTCTAATATAAATGACAATGTATATATTGATATATATATAAAAAATACTAATTTAAATGATAGTAATATATTAAAAAAATTATCTTCAGTTTTATTAAATACTAATTTGATAAATTATAATAGTTCCAAAATAATTCCTAATAATTTATTTCAAATATATATGTTTTATAAAGCACCTATTCCACAATATATATTCGATGGTATAAAGAAATATGCTTCTAATTATAATTATTATTTATTAGATGATAAAGATGCTGAAAATTTCTTAACAAAATATTTTACTAATGATGTGGTCAATAAATTCAAAAATATAAAACATGGTGCGCATAAAGCAGATTTATTGCGTTATTGTTTATTATATATTTATGGAGGAATATATTTAGATATAAAAACAATTTTAATTAAACCTTTAGATGATATATTTATAAATAAAACATATTTTTATACTTGTATAACTAAATATAGTAATGAAAACAAATTTAGAAATCGTACATATCAAGGAATTATAGCATCGCCGCCAAATAATCTAATATTTTTAAAATTAATATATTTTATAACTTATATTCCACAAACATATTTGGATATATATTATCATATAGTTATTAAACATTTATATTATGAAATTATCAATGATAAGAAGGATGAAAAAATAAATCCTAATATATCATTAGGCTTAAATAAAGGAAAAATAAATAATTATTATATATTTGAAGAATCTGTTGATTCTGGAGATACATGTAACATCCCAGATAGATATGGAGTATGTGTTTCTATACTAGATAATAAAGATAGAATATTCATTGGAAGAGATCCAACATTTCCATGGAAATAAATAATTAAAATATTTATTTGTTATTATTTTTTTTTAATTATTTTTATCATACATTAATTATTAAATATTTTTATAATAAAAAAAATCATTTTATAATAATATAATTTATAAAAATATTATTACATACTAATTCTATTATTATATACTACTTATGAAATATTTTTATTATATCTTAATTTTAATTTTAATTGTAATTATTTATAATGGTATTTATAAGAATGAAGATTATTATATTTATAAAAATGAATATACTCAATTAGCAACTTATTTAAATAATTTAGATGAAGAAAATAAAGAAAATAAAGAAAATAAAAAAAACAGAAAAATACTATTTATCTTTTCACATGATTATAAAATATTACCCGCGTATTTTGAATATGCTGAATATGCTATTAATAAATATTGTAAAATACATAATTACAATTATATTATTAAAAATCACTATCCAAATAAGAAAATAAGTCCATATTGGCTAAGAGCTTTTGACTTAATAGAATTATCTAATATATATAATGATAATTATATTTTTATTTATTTAGATCTTGATACGATAATTAATTTAAAATATAAAAATATAAAAATTGAAAATTTATTAGATACTATTGATAAATATCATAATAAAAATTATGATATTTATATTGGAAAAGATAGTCCTGTTAATAGCTATGTAAACTCAGGGGTTATATTTATTAGAAATACTCATTATAGTAAAATGTTATTAAATGAATGGATTAAACAATATAATCCGAATATTTGGTCATTAACTAATAATAAATGGATTTGTAAAAAAAACAATAAAATATGCGATTGGGCAGGATATGATTATGAACAAGGTATATTAGAACATATTTATACAAATAATTTATTTGATTCTAAGAATCATATTAAAATATTACATCCTAGTATATGTTCAGAAGGTAATTTAAAAAATGATGCATTTATATATCATTTTATGGGATATGATAATATAATAAAAACAAAATATATGAAACAAATACATGATATAAATGTATACAAATAATATATTATTTATGTTTTTTATATTCTTTTTTTTGTTTGTAGAACATTAGTAGGATCTTATATACACAGGTGTAATATCATAAAACTATAACATATATATTAAAATTAAAAGTAAATTTTAAAATTAAAAGTAAATTTTAAAATTAAAAGTAAATTTTAAAATTAAAAGTAAATTTTTCTTTTGAACTAAAAAAATAAATTTTTAAATTTAGAATTTAAATACATTTATAAAATATTAAAATATAATAAGTAAAAATTAATTGTTTAATGAATTAAATAATTTTTTATAATAAATATAACTAATATAATATAAATATGCGCACAATTATTAATTTTACACCAACTCAAGAATTATTAAATAATTTTGATAAAAAATTATTAAAATTAAATTTTGAACCAACTCCAAAAAATATTAACACATATGATGAAATTTTATCATTTTATGAATTATCAAGCATCATGAAGTTGAGATTAAAATGGGAAAAACAAGGAATTGAACTAGTATTCAATGAAGATGGTACAGACATTATTATAGATAATGAAAAAGAATTAGTAATAAATAAAAAAACACAAAATCAACTTAAAAAAGACATAACTAAATATTTTAATGAATTAAATAAAAATAATAATGCATTTATTAATTATATTAATAAATATAAAAAAATGGCTGGAAAATCAAAAAAAAGTAAAAAAAGTAAAAAAAGTAAAAAAAGTAAAAGAAAAAAATGAGATATGACAATATGAATATAAAGGATGTTAAAAAATAAAAAAGTATTTTTTTTTGAAAAAAAAATTTTTTAAAATTTATTAAATCAATAGCAATTAAA
>Ga0315899_10003810_pt1 | contig 16389 bp, 25 predicted proteins | sample LakEriMetagenome_2_FD_203518 | JGI IMG/M metagenome (GOLD analysis project Ga0315899, IMG submission 203518) | Freshwater fungal communities from buoy surface, Lake Erie, Ohio, United States - Buoy 4 MA112 | ecosystem: Environmental > Aquatic > Freshwater > Lake | place: USA: Lake Erie, Ohio... | reverse complement strand
AGGTCACTGTTACGCAGGAAGTCTTCGACATTGTTCGGTTTCACAACCCGCACGAAGCTCGCGGCGCAGTCGTTGATACTGCGGACGGTGGCGATGATCTTGGGCTTGTACGGCAGCAGCTCTTTGAGCACCGCGATTGTCGATGCCTCGGCCCAGTTCCGCGCCTTGTCGATCACGACAGGCTTGTCCACGTTGCTGTACTTCGTGTCCATGATACCGCGCAACACGGCCTTGATCTGCTCGGGCTGCGGTGCTGCCTGCTCGGCGCTGCTGTTCTTCCACGCTTGGAACGTGTTGAACATCAACTCGCCCATGCCGCTCGTGCCACTGGCGTGGACTGACGGGTGTTGGTTGAGCAGTGCAGCAAGTACCGTGCTGCCAGAGCGGGGGAGACCAGCGAGGAAGTGGAAGGTTTTGGGCATTAGTTTGACAAATCCGTGAAGATTGCCACGACTGTGTTTCCATTGCCCTGCGCAGATGTTTGAGACCAACTTGTAAGAGCGCCAACTTGAACAGGGCTCGATTTATTAGCGATATTATTCTGCCCGAGTTGACCATTAGCATTTCGGCCCCAAACCCAAAGCGTCCCATCAGTTTTTACGACAGCGCAGAAGTTGGAACCCGCAGATGGCTTGCTCCAGTTAGTGAGAGCCCCCACCTGCACGGGACTAGAGCGATTAAAAACATACCCGTTGTTAATGCCGAGTGCGCCTTCGTTGTTGTTACCCCAAGTTTCAAGTGTTCCACTCGTTTTCACTGCAACAGTGAAAGTACCACTTCCGGCGACTTGTGACCAAGTCGTAAGCGCACCGATTTGAACAGGGCTAGAGCGCGAGACAATTGTGCCATCGCCGATTTGGCCGTTTGAGTTGAGCCCCCAAGACCACAGGGTTCCGTCGGTCTTTATAGCCTTTGGGTTTTTCGCGCTGGCTGAAACAAAATACCAAGTCGTTAAAGCGCCAATTTGTATGGGGCTCGATTTATTAGAAAAACCCCCCGAAGAGTTGTCGCCAAGTTTGCCGTAGTTTGAGCCGCCCCAAGTCCAAAGCGTTCCATCGGTCTTTACTGCCATGCAGAATTGCGAACCTGCCGAAACTAGAGACCAGTTGGTCAATAGGCCAACCTGAACAGGGCTGGAACGGTCAACGATAGAGTTTTGGCCAAGGTTACCACCGTCGTCGTCACCCCAAGTCCAAAGAGTGCCGTTGGACTTAACGGCTGCAACGAAGGCTGTATAACCTGCGGAAACCTGAGCCCAGTCCGTTAAGGCTCCAACCTGAACGGGGCTAGAGCGGGGAATGACATCATTCTGGCCAAGCTGACCAAAAGTGTTGTTGCCCCAAGCCCAGAGTTTTCCGTCAGTTGTAATTGCAGTAGAGTGGTTAACTCCAGCAGAAACTTGAGACCAGTTTGTCAGCGTTCCAATCTGCACCGGGCTAGATTTGCTAACTACTGTTCCATCACCAAGTCTGCCGTTCGCGTTGTATCCCCACGCATACAGCTCATACAGCGGCAACCCCGTCCACGTCCCCGCGGCCACGGCCTGAATCTGCTCTTTTAGGTTCCAGACCCCTGAGAAATTCGGCATGTTATACTACTCCGAGGAGGGCTGCTGTAGCGGAAACCTGATGCCAACTTGTGAGGGCACCAACTTGAACAGGGCTGGAGCGATTGATGACAGTGCCGTCGCCGAGTTGGCCGCTGGTGTTAAGGCCCCAAGTAAACAGTGTCCCATCAGTTTTTACGCAAGAGGTGTAATTGTTTGGACTTGACACCTGACGCCAATTTGTCAGCGCCCCCACTTGTACTGGACTTGACCTGTTAAGAACGTCCCCAAGACCAAGACGACCAAAATTATTTAGACCCCATGACCAAAGAGTTCCATCAGTTTTAACCGATAAAGTGTGTTGATCGCCCGCCTCAAGTTGATACCAACTTGTAAGAGCACCAATCTGTACGGGGCTCGACTTACTAATAACTGTATTATCACCAAGCCCGCCGGAGGAGTTAAGCCCCCACATCCAAAGAGTCCCATCCGTTTTAATGGCACCCGTTGATTGGTCACCAAGCGAAACTTTTGCCCAGCCCGTCAAAAGCCCAATCTGGACAGGGCTGGACTTGGCTCTAGTAGTGCCGTCGCCGAGGCCACCGCTTCCGTTACTTCCCCAAGCCCACAAAGTGCCGTCTGTTTTGACTGCGGCTGTGTTCGCCCCCTGAGCCGAAACCTGCGCCCAATTTGTCAAAACGCCGACTTGAACGGGACTGGAGCGATTAACTACAACATTAAGGCCAAGTTGCCCGTCGTTGTTCAACCCCCACACCCATAAAGTGTTATCAGATTTAACGGCAGCAACATGATTGCCGGCAGATGCCACTTGATACCAAGTTGTCAGGGCCCCAATTTGTACAGGGCTAGACTTGTTAACAGTGGTGTCATCTCCGATTTGGCCGCTACTGTTGACACCCCATGCCCAAAGAGTACCGTCAGTTTTTAATGCCACCCTCGAAGCAACTTGATACCAAGTTGTTAAAGCCCCAATTTGTACAGGGCTGGAGCGGTTGATAACTGTGTTGTCACCAACGTTGCCGGAAGTATTAATTCCCCAAGCATACAACTCCGCCCCAGAGTATATCACGTTCCCCGTATCAAACTCCGTCAGCCGCCCCGGCCCGAAGTTGTTGACTGCCTGCGCGCGAATCTTGACCGTTTGCCCACCAATTCCAGAAATTTCAATAGGTGAGGCAGCCCCAGTAGCCCCTGTCGAAGCGCCCGTGCTCTCGTTGATCGCCGTGACGATGTACGACGTGATCGCGCCGTCACCCGTGTCGGCGGGCGCGGCAAACGAAACGCTGGCCGAGCCGATGCTCGTGCTCACACTGAGACCAGTGGGCGCGTTCGGTGTGCTGAGAGGCGTGAAGGTGCCTAGTGTGCCGCCTTGTCTGCGAGCCATATGACTCTCCCTACGGTCACGAAATCTCTTCGTAGCTCACAACGACCTTGAGGTCGCTTGCAGAGCCAGCAGTCGCGCCAATCGAGCGGTCTTCCTCAAGGTAGATCGAGGTGTTCTTGTCGATCACCACCAGCGAGGCATCCGCAGGCACGCTTACGGTGCTCACGATCTGCGTTGCCGTTCCACCGATGTCGTCTTCGCTGTAGTAGCTGACCGTGATGTCGGCAGCGTTTGTGCCGTCCACGTTTGAGACCACAAGCGAGTTGATCTTGAAGACCTTGCCGCTTGACGCTGGATTGCTCACCACTGCGGTTGCAGAAGTGGTTGTCAGATCGACCACGTTGGCCTTACCAATGATCGTGGTGACGTTAACAATATTCGGGGCTGCCATTTATTTTCTCCTCAGCCGAACACGATGGCCATGGCGATGGCCTTGCCAGTAGAAATTCCCGCACTCCCAAAACTTAGTGTCCCGGAGCCGTTTGTTAGCAGAGCCTGCCCGCTTGTGCCATCCGCTGCAGGGAGCGTTAGAGTGTAGCTGGCAGAGACAGTGCCGGGGGCCTGAAGCGCAACGTACTCTCCGCCCGTGGTGTCTTGAAGGCGAAGGTCTCCTTGCGCCGTAATGTCTACTTGCGTAAACGTTGCAGCCGCTGGGGTTGTGCCACCGATAACCGTTCCATTTATAGTGCCGCCAGTAACCGCAACGCTACTTGCATCTTGAGTGGCAATAGTCCCAAGCCCAAGATTTGTACGCGCGGTGGGGGCACTTGAAGCACCCGTGCCGCCATCTGCAATCGCCAGATCGGTGATGCCAGTAATTGAGCCGCCAGTGATGTTGACGCTTGACATGGCAAGGTCAGCGGTAAGGTCTACCACCGCAGCCCCTGCGCCAGCGCCATCACTGTACACAATCTTTGTGTCGCCGTTGGCTACAGTGACATTACCACCAGAGCCCTGCGTCAGAACTACGCTCTGTCCAGAGGAGTTCTTAACAACATACAAATGCTGTCCGTCATTGGGCGAGATGGTCACCGTGTTGGTTCCACTCGGGCTACCACCAAAGACCAGAACTGCATACTGTCCGTCAGACAGCGTAGCATCCGTTGTCGTGAGTGTGTGAGTCGTGCCGGAGAGCGTAATCGCACCGACGCCGTTGGTTAGGCGGTCAATGATCTGCAGGTTGGTGTTTGTGGTAGAGCCCCATGTGCCAGACTGTTCACCAGTGGCAATCAGCTCTATGCCTGTCTGAGTATATGAACTTGGCATTTTGGTTCCTTACGCCGCGATTTCAGTCCAGATGGTGCCGACTGAGGGTGTAATCTCAGTATAAACAGTTCCGGGGTCTGGGACAATCCTGCCCCACACTAGCACAGGTTTGACAAGTCCTGTAGCCGAAACGCCAACAACGAAAACATTGGCATCACAGATAGTGGTAACCTGACCGACCTGTCCAGTCCCGCTAACACCAGTGACGCTGACGTTTGCCTCGCCAACGATGGAAACGCTTCCAACGCCACCAGTAGCCTCAACCCCGGTAACGCTGACCGAGACAGATTCCTGCACGCCAGCCGTGCCTACGGCCCCAACGGCCTCAACGCCTGTAACGTTTACAGATACGCCTGAGCCCTCAGAGACGGTAACGCTTCCAACTTCACCAGATGCGGCAACGCCAGTGACAACCGCAAAGCCATCAGCCTCAACGGTTGCCGTCCCGACTTCACCAGACCCAGAGACGCCAGTAACGTTAACAGACACATTCTCAGTTGTGGTAACCGCAACGCTGCCAACTTCACCAGTGGCAAAGCCAACAGCAACACTGCCTTCGCCCCAAGCGAGTTCGCCGAACCCCGCTCGGCCCCAGCCGCTAAAGGGGACGACGACATCTGTCATGTCTTAGGCGATCCTGATAAGTGCGTTCGAGGCGTCTGCCGTTGGGAAGACAACAGTGAAGTCCCCAGCCGTTGAGGTTTTGTCCGACCCAAAGTCCAAGACAACAACAGCCGGGTCACCAGCGGCAGAGTCGTTATAGATCAATGCGCCGCGAGCCGTGATTGTGGCCGAGGTGAATGTCAGGTCGTTGAAGTCAGCAAACGCTGTCGTTCCACTGGTTGTTGGAGTGACATTGGTCAAAGCGCCGCCACCAGCCGAATACGACCCAGAAGCACCCACCTCGTTGCTTGAGGTATAGGCGGTCGTAGCTGCCGTGAACGAGGCACTGTTGGTGTAGAGCGCCAGCTTAAAGGTGTTGCCCGTGCCGTTGGTGAAGTTGTGTACGCCCTGCAGGGCTTCCTTTTTGAAGGACGTGCACATAAAGTTGCCAGTGAAGGCCATGTCAGAGTCTCCTTATGAGTTCGGCCAGTTCCGGATGGCCCGCATCTGTTAGCGCATTATACACAGTTGTACGGTCACTGCGAATAGCCTGCCGCATGTAGCTCGCCACAAGCGTTTCAATGTTGCCTTGAAACGCGCGAGCCTGATCTCGAATCCCCGGATGCGCGCTATCAGAGACAGACACAATTCGGTTCACGCACTGCTCCGCCAATTCCTCTGGCGTGAAGCCACGGTTGTGGGTTGTCTTCACCAAGACAACAGGCTCATCGCGTGGAATGCTTAGCTTGACCTCAAACATTACATGTTGATCCTTGGCTCGCCATCTCGATAGCTGTCGCGTTTCAACCGTCCATCGCCAAGGTTCACAAGGCGGCGAAGTGCGTTGTCGTATGATTGCTGATATGCGGCCATGACATCCTGCTCACCCTTCATGAAGATGTAAGCATTGATCAAACTTCCATACAGCAAGACCTCTTCTGCATTGGTGCCAAGCCAAGATGTGCCGGAATCTACAATCGACGGCGGGTCGAAGTAGTAGTGCAGCTCAACGCTATAGCTGGCATTCGGGGTCGGCCCAAGCATGAAGTGGCCCGGAGAGTTTGTGGACTGCACATCGCCATCAAACTCTGCGTAGTACTTTGGCAGCCCAGTTGTTGAATTGGATGGGTAAGCTTCTCGAATGAAGTTCACATCCTTGTCCAATAGGAACGTGTAGTTCCCATCTCCATCAATCACAGCAAGAGAGAACGGAGATAGAAAGTCAGAGGGTCGCGCCAAGAAACGGTTAGATGCCGTCATGTTTGCAGTGACGTTCTTGCGAAGCTCTGGGATCATTACCGTGCGGTAGATTCGTTCCTCAGCCTGACGTACAAACGTGGGGATATTGGACACGAAGGTTGTCTCCGTGTTTTCCGTGTAGTCCTCAATCGCTTGTACTAGCTCAGAATAGTTCATTTGAACTTACCCCATACGGTATTTGCCACCCTTAGTGGCAGACCCCATGCCACGGCACATGCCGCCGCCATCACGCATTTTTCCAACTCCATCGGCAGCAAAGGCTGGCACACTCTTGCCACCCTTCTTGACCATCTCAAGCTTTCCGCCAGCCTTTTGGTACTTCACGCCCTGCTTGATCGAGTGATCTGCCATATCATCGATCTCTTTGTCAGTTCTGGTGCGCGGACGCTTTGGCTTATTGAATGGATTTGCCTTCGGACGAGGTGACTTTTGCATGTCGATCTCCTTACGTTGTGACCACAGTCACGGTTCCAACAGACCCTACCATATACTGTGCTGGATTCCCAACCGGATTCCAACCCCATAGCTGCCTGCTGGCATCCTGAGATGTGTCGGGCCTTGGGTTCATCAAAGATTGCGGGTCATTGATTTTCACGCGGCCAAGAAAGTTTTGCGGCTGATCAGGATCAGCAACATCCCGACCTACACGGAAGCCCGTCTTGACCCCATTGTTGTATTCCCAGACAAGATCACTGAGCGGGTAGCGAAACCCGGTTTTGTCGCAGAAACCAAATGCATACTTTCCCTTGGCGTATGACATTAGCCACCCATCATGTAAGAGCTGAACGGCACAAACCTTACGGATGCACGCTCTTCATCCTCGCCGGATGCCAGATTGAACTGGAACTCATATTCCTGCTTGAGAGCAGTAACGCGGTTCGCGGCTTCTGGCTTCTTCATGGCGATGTAATAGGCAAGACCAGACACAAGAGCAGGAACGAACCGAGGCGGCACAGAGCTGGTAGATGATCCAATACCCGACGACAGGCCATCAATGCCCTTCAGGCGATAGTATGCCAGAGTGTAAGGCGTCGTAGCATCTGGGACTGGCCACAGTGTGATCTTCGTTTCGGTTGGCAACCTCTGCACATAAATCTGAGTTGGCCGCCCCTGCGTGTTCTTGTTGGTCTGTTGGGCATACGTTGAGACGCTGATGCGCTCAAGCGCCGTGTCGGTTTGATTTGTACCAGTTCCTGTACGAACCTGATGTTCTAGGAGGTCAATGGTATCAGAGGGCATTGTGTAGGTTGCGGTGCCTGCAGTGATGGCAAGTGTGCCGGAATCAATCGTGAACAGATTGAGCCCACGGTTCTGCCACTCCAGCGTCATCAGGTTAAGACTACGCCGCGCCGTTTTAAGATCGTAGCCCGAACGCATCTCAAGGCCCGCCCGCTCGTAGGCTTCCTCAAAGAGTTCCGGCAGGTCTGGTGTGACTACAGCCATCATTTGGCCTTTCTGTGAGCGGCGGTTTTCTTGGCAATATTCTTAGGCTGCGCCACAAACTGCTTACCCTTGCGTGTGCCTTCACGCTTGGCTTTGGTGCTTGCGGCATACTCAGCAGGCGAGAGAGCCTTTATTGCCGATTCAGGCAAATAACGCTCTCCCGTTGCCTTGGGCCCCTGAGTAGACGGCTTACCAGATTTGGTTCGCCACTTCTGCTCCGTCCAGTTCTTTAGACTTTTCTGGGAAGCTTTCAATCTCTGTACCCCCCGCCCTTGGCTTTGTACTGCTGCGCCAGCATCTGTGCTTTCCTAGCACTCCACTGACCCGGCTTACCACCCTTGCCACCCGACTTGATGCTTTCGAACAGAGCCTTCCTCATGGAAGGCTTTGTGTAGTTCCCAGCTTCGTTGACGCGTGACTTAGTCTTTTTCATTACTTTGCCTTCAGGCAACGACCTGCTGCCTTGCACTTTGCAGGCGACGGGCAAGAGGCGCAGGTCTTAAAGGCCTTGCCACCCTTGGCCATCATCTTCGGCTTCTTGCTGGAGGGCGCAGTTGCGATCTGCTTACCCATGTTTGCACGACTCATCATTTCTTCTTCCCCTTCTTGGCTACGCCCTTAATAGAGCCCTTGTTCTCAGCGGCATAGAAAACCTGCTCGCCTTTCTTTTTTCCATACTGTTTGGCCATAGCGGCTTTGATCTTCTTGCCTTTAGCGGTAAGCGGCATGCATCACCTCAGCAGTTCCAAGCCCGAAGGCTCTTGTTGATGCGACTGTTAGGGTCGCGCTTGGTCTTCTCGCTCGTGAGCTTCTTCTTCATGCCGCTCATACGGGCGCAGAAGGAGGCCCTACGACCCTTGTCTTCCTTGGTCTTGGGGCTCGGTGCCGGAGGCTTGAGGTTCATGCCCTGAGCCTTGGCTGACGCCCGCCCTTTTGCATTCAGGCCACCCTTCGGGTCTTTGCCTTCCTTGCGTGTCCATGCGGGTGATTTAGCCATTTGACACCAACACAAGAATGAAGAAGCTAGACGCCTCGTTGTTGTTTGAACTGCCCTGCGCCGTAGCTTCGAGGGTTGTTTTTTCAGGTATTGCAAGAGGATACTCAAAGACGTAGTCGGCAGTCCCGTTGTTGACCGTCGTAATGGCTGCAGCGCGTCTGATCCCATCAGTTCCAATAGTAAGAAGGCGACCAGCAACCTGCGCAGACCCTCCGGGTTGTCCAGCAGAAAAAAGCCCCTGAGACAGATATCCAGTAAATCCAACAGGGATTGTGTAGCTCCCGGTGATTCTCTGGTTGTAGTCAAACTTAATGAGGTCATAGACCGTGGCAGGGACACCAGCGGTAACGGTTCCAGTACCGAAGTAAATATCTCCCGCCGCCGACAAGCCAGAGCCTGCAGTCGCAACATACGCATTGTTGATGTGCAGGAAGGACTGGGTCGTCAGAACCTCAGTTTGTCCATTTAACGTAATGGTCTCACTAATTTCTTCGTAGCTCGCATCAAGACCTTCTAAAAAAACCGTGCGAGCCCCGGTTCCATTTGAAGTATCATCGGTACTGCTCGAAGAAACCTTCATTTGCAAAGCCGCTGCTGGCAAAGGAAGAATGCCCGTGTAGGGCCACACTGTCACCCTAGTCGTGTCAACGTCTGGATTGTAGCCAAAGACAGCAACAGACCGATGACCAGTAATCTGGCCACGAGAGACCTGAAGTTCGAATGGCTCGGTAAGCCCGAACCGAGAGATGGATGATAGCTCCCGAGCCATTCTGTTCTCCTTACGACCAGAAGATCGTCATTGCACTAACGTTGGTGGCCGTAGACACATATGGGTCGTTCTCGAACAACGTACCCGTACCGGGCCACATGATGTCATAGGTGCCAGCGGCACCGTAATCGATATCGACCTTGGTGGCTCCGCCACTTCCGTTTGTAATGGTGATGCGACCCGCACCACTCAATGTAGCGACAACCATTCTAAGGCGGATGCGGCCAACTCCAGCCGCACCCGTAGTTGTCAGTCGCTTAGTACTGATATCATAGTTGTCGGCCATGAGTTAGCCCTTCTTTGAGGAAGGCTTTTTGGGAGCGGGTTTTACCGCTCCCTTGTTTTGGACTTTGCTGTTCAGCTTACCCATAACTCAGCCCCTTACGAAACGGTGGCAGAGAACGGAGTAGCCTCAGAGCCAGTGGCTGCGCCGATTACGCGCACAGACCACAAATTGGTGGCAACATCCTGCAGCTCAACGGTAGCTCCGAGGATGCCACCAGTGGTGGTGCCATCAAAGGTGATGGTGTCGGTGGTCGAGGCGGTCTCAAAGATCGAAGCCGATGCATCGGTGTCATTCGCAACGATTGCCACACCAGCCATTACATCAGTCGCATCGGCAACCTTGATGGTGGTGCTGTTCGAGGTGATCGTGGTTTTGACAAAGAACTTATAGCTGTTGCCAGTGCCAGTCGCAGCGGGGAGAGTTACAGCTTGGCCAGCAGCACGATCAAGGAGAACTGTGCGGCCAGCATGCGATGTAGCGGTTGCAGTGAGAGTTGCGGTGGTGGCCGATACAATAGAATCAGGGCCAGAGATGAAGCCAGCGTTCGATACTACCGGGCCGGAAAATGTTGAAGTACCCATGTTGATCTCCTGTCGTGGGTGAAGTCAGCCGCACCACGCGGCTGTCAGGGATGCGGAAACAATACCACATGGGCAACAAAAAGAAAGGGGCGACCGAAGCCGCCCCCTCTTTATAAGTTCAATTGAACTTATGCGCCCGGCGAACCGTAGATACCCAGCGGGTCGGAAACGCCAAACGAGTAACGCTCGCGGGCTTTGTAGCGAACGTTCCCGGTGTCGAAGTCGCCATCCATAGCGGTCTGCATTGCAGTACGCACGAAGTGCTTCATGCCGTTCGGAACGTCCGTGGTCAGGAACCATGCGTCACTATCGGTGAGATAGTGGTTGACACGGTAGCCTTCCGGGATCGAGCCGTTCGACTTGAGAGCGTTGATGTCGTTATCGGCGGTGCCGACACGCAGCTCCGTCTGCAGTAGACGGGTTGCAACGAACATCAGGGACGGCGGCACGATCAGCTTGCGCGGACGTGCAGCAATCAGCAGGCCACGCTCGTCAGTGTATGCTGCGATGTCAATCACAGCCTGTTCGAGCGAGGTTTCGTTGAGGTCAGCCGCGACCGACGGACGGTTGGCATTGTTGGTGCCAGCCACAGTCGGGTGCGTAGTGCTGAACAGGAACGCGCCGTCACCAGAGGTGAAGACATCGAACCCGGTGTTCAGCAGCGATGCTGCCTTAACCTGCTTGGTGTAAGCCATGGCGCGAGCCAGAGCCTTCGTATAACGCGCAGACAGCGAGTCATACAGGTTATCTTCCATCGCTTCTTCAGTGATGGAGAAGCCCATTGCCACGGTTTCGTGGTTGTAACGGGCAGTGAAAGATTCCTGTGCGTTGTCATACGAGAGAGATGCACCTTCGGCTTTCACCGGAGCTGCGCCAAAACCGGACAGCTTCACTTCTTCTTCGAAGCTACGCTCAGAGGTTTCGGTCTCGTAGATTTCTGCATGCTCGTTTTCGTACTTACCGTACTCAAAGCCGAACAGGGCGTTAAGGCCCGGCAGGAGTTCTTTCAGAAGTTGGGCGCGTGAAATAGCCATGTCACAACTCCTTACAGGCCGACGTTGTTAGTCATCTGGTGAGCGCCCGGATTGAACTTTACAAGTACATCAGGGAACGCATCACTTGCAGGTGACACATGAGCAACGATGCGGAATGCAGCCGCTGCGGTTTGGACGGTGGCATCCAGTGCCGAGGTCGAGTTACCCGTCGAGGTCGAGCCTGTCGAGGTAGACTGAGCCGCAGCAAAGAACGTGTTGGTGCCAATGACCGTCTGAGCACCCGACGCGTCAAGCTGTGCTTGGAACAAAACGTTGGGGTCATCGACGACATAGGCTTTAATCGTGCCACCGTTGGCAGTACCAGTGGGATAGTATTGTGCCTGAACGAGTTGCCCCGAAGAGTTCACATACTCACAACCAACGAAGACGCCGATAGCGCCGACACCAGTTGTGCCGCTGATGCTGTTCGTGGTCAGGTCGGAACCCGTCCCGGTAGCAAGAGCAATGTATCCATCCGCGCCAATGATAACGACTTGACCATAGAACAGGTTCGTCGCTTCACCAGCCGGATCGATGAGGTACTGGGACGTAGCCCCAGCGTAAGGCATACCGTCGGCGCGTTTCACCGGACGAAGGCCATAAGGAGCGGCAGTAGTAGCCATATCTCATCCTCCTAGATTTCAACAAAGGCAAGCGACTGTTTAGGTTCACTTACCAAACGAAGTTCGCGTAGCACGTTCTGGTCGCAGAACAGGCATGCGAGGGTCTGAGTTCTTGAGGTAGTTGTTGTCCACAGCACTCATTTGGTTTGCGGCCATTGTGCGCTGGGCGTCCATCCGAGCCTCAACTTTTTCGGTAGCGTTCTGGCAAAGCAGCAACCCACCGACCTCAATGTTGTCCTTAAATCGAGAGTCGATGTCGGACACAATTTGAAGGTTTGGATGATCAACTGCACGGACAGGTGTCCAGCCCTCACGAAATCTGGAAGAGACATTCGTATTGTCTGCGTTACCCAAAGTGGATGTGCGAATCCAGCGGTAGGAAATCCCATCGCGAGGTTCGGGGGTAGGCAGCATCGAAGGTCTTTCCCATGTCACCTTACGTTTACCCTCTTCACGGGTTTCAGTATTGCGTGGGGTACGATCCGTCATTTGTTCATTTCCTTCAGCAATTGCGCCGCATATTGTTCATTTGACAGACCAAGCCGCTTGGCGAGAGCGACCTGCGTCGAGGTCAGTTGCACTTTGCGTGGTTTCTTTCCGCTTCTAGCGGCGGGGGCGACCACGTTACCAGCCTGACGATGGGGTGCTGCTTCCTCAATTTTCCCAATGTCAAACCTATCCGGGAACATGCGGCGAACCGCACGGTCAATTTGATTGTAATACTCATCGCTTCGCGGATCAACTCCACTTCTTACGAGCTTCTCGTGCAGCCCATAAGCGTAGCCAGTCATCTCTGAGTCGCGCTCGAACCAAGTGTTCTTCTGCGCCCAAGACAAAGCCTTCTCGTCTGGACGAGGCGGCTGTGGCTGCGGCTTTGTATATTCTGGCGCTGGAGTTTGAGCCTGACGCGGTTGCGGACGATAGCTGTCATACCGCATCTTCTCAGCCTGAAGCGTGGTCAAACGCTCCTGTGCCTCAATCAGAGCATCTGAGTCGCCAGCCTCATAGGCTGCCTTGTAGGCGGCCTTTGCCTTGTCCAGCTCGGCAGCAACGCGGCCCTTAGCTTGATTGACAAGAACGCCTTCGCCCTCTTCAAGCGTTTTGCGAAGCTTGTCGTTTTCAGCCTTAACCTGCTGGGCGTAGCGCAATGCCTCTTCCTGAAGACGTGCGGCCTCTTCTTTGCGGCGGCGCTCTTCATGGTATTCAAACTTCAACTGCTTGATGCGCTTCTGCACACCTTCGCTGTAAGACTGAATCTCATCGTCTTCTGGAACCTGAGCCTCGGTATCATCCGCACGACGCGCCTTGCCGCGATCCGGCTCGGGCGTGTCATCGATTACCTCGATCTCAAAGTCTTCGTCTTCAGATTTGTTCGATTGAACTTTTGAGGAGGTCTCTTCCTCAAATTCAAAATCGTCCTGTTCAAGTGCGCGGTTCATGCTCGGCTATACCCCCTTGGATCGTCAACAACCGCTTCCACGGTGTCGTCGTTGATGAGTCGAAACTCTTTCCCATGAATCTTGAATCTCGTGCCAGAGTACGAACGGAAGATCACGAAGTCGCCTTCCTTGCAGTAAGCGCCGTTCGGGAACTTGTTTTCGTCTTTGTAGGCATCAGGCCCAACCTTCATGACAAAGCCAATGATTGACGCTGTCTCTTCAGCAGACTTCAAGCCATCCGGCATGAAGACACCACCTTCGGTTTTCTCGCTGATTTCTGGGACGCCAATAAGGACTTTGTATCCTTGAGGCTGCGGTAGTTTAGACGCTACGCGCTCGTCTGTCTTTGTCTCACCCGTGTACATTTTCGTTCCTGCAGTGATTTAAGGCTCACAGTCACCCTGCGCGGACTACCCGCGAAGCTCTCCCAGTTCGCAAGATACCTTAAAAGTTCTAACTTTCAATGTATCTTTTCTCTATGTCCGCTATTTCTCCTTCTATGAGGCGCAGGGCTTCATATCGGCCAACGGCGCGATTGTATTGTTCGAAGCTATCCGCGCCACCACCCGCGAGAAATTGTTCCAGACTTTGCTTGGACTCTTGTATCGTGCGCTTTATCAGCGCGACCACAGTATCATCCATCTCCCTTAGCAAGCTCCTTTGCTATTTCGATTCCAAGTTTTGCTCCAGCCTGTTTGTCTTCACGCTGTCCCTTGTCAAGTTCCGCAGCGAGGCGGGCACCGATCTGCGCGCCAGCCCTTTGGTTTTCGGAACTGATCCGCTGAGCCTGAAGCTGTGCGTTGGTTTGCTTGTTCAGCGCATCAAGCTGCAGCTTTGCTTCGTCCATTTTGATCTTGTGCTGCAGTTCCTGCTGCTTGAGCTGAAGCTCTTGTTGCTGCATCTGCACAACAGGGTCTTGCATTTGCTGCTGTGCCTGAGCGGCCTGAGCTTCGGCCTGATCCTTTTGAAGAAGCTTTTCGGCTGCGTCTTTGGCAAGGCGAGAGATTTCGATCTCGACATCCTCTGGCAGCGCCTGATCTTCGTTTGGCAGTTCGACGCCAAGCATCTTCTCGATGTTGCGACGATACTGGAAGGCAACGTGCTCGGTGACGTGGGCTGCCATAGCCTGACCAATTGCCTGAGCAAACGGAGACTGGCCAACCAGTTCGCGCATCTTTGGGTCTTGCATTGCCGCCATGTGGACAGCGATGTGAGCTTCGTGATCTTGGTACTTAAATGCCTTCACTGGCTCTTGCTTCAGCAGCATCATGTTTTCTGTGACAGGGTCTGCAGGCTTGATGTCTTCCGACAGTTTGATGATGTCGCTTGCGTCCTGAATGCCGAGAACTTCCAGCATTTGACGATGAAGCTTTCCCATGTCGTAGAGTTGTGGTGCCTGCTGTGAAAGCTGTAGGGCAGCTTGATACTGCATGATCCGCTGCGCCATGGTGGCAGCGTTCGGGTCAGAGACCGGGATAACATCAATACGCTTGTCAAAGTCCTCGATGCGATTGAAGTCGCCATCCATTTCGTAGGCATACTCGGCGGGCATGTAGTCGTGGATGATCCTCGCAAGAATGCGAAGCTCATTCTTCATGGCAGCATGTAGGCGGGCCTGTACGCCGCTCATGACCTTCATGGAGCGTTCCATCAGTGCCAGCGTTGTACCAACGGGTGCCTGCGCGCTGATGTCGCCAACTTGAATATCTGCGACTGAGCCCACGCGGCGGCTTTCCTCAACGATATTCCCGAGTAGCGAGTAGAGAACTGCTGACGGTTCCTTGTACGGAATGAACGTGATCGAGTCGCGAATCGCTCCGCCCGGCACGTCCACATCCCTAAACTCGCCCGGCATCAGGGGCGTGTCATCGCCCTTAATGCGCAGGCCACGGGCTTTGAGACCCGCCGGAAGGTTTGACAAAGTGCCAGCATCAATGAGCTGCCGAAGGATCGATGTCGCTGATTTGGCCAGACCACCCATGAGGTGGATAAGACCTGTGCCATAGAACCCTAGACCCGGAAGGTATTTGTAGTGGACGAAGTGCATCCGCTTTTTTTTCTTCTGGTCGTCGGCATACCAGTTCCTGCGGATGGCAAGAACCTCTTTGGATGACTTGTCGATGGTCACCACGTAGGGGCGGGCAATTCCATCCGGGTCGTCAAAGTCTTCCGGCATGTTCATGCTGACATGCATTTCGAGGAGGGTGTAGCGATCATCGTCCTCAAGGACGGCGCTTTCCCCATCAAGCTCATCGTACTTGTCTTGGATGTCGGTGAAATCTGGCGCTGGATCGGGAAGCTCTACCTCTCGATACATGCCAGCGACTTGCATCTCCAAGATTTCGTTCTTGGTTTTCTTCATGACATGCGTGTAGCGCGGGCACGTCATGAGGTCTGAGGCACCGTAGGAAACAACAAAGTCTTCTGCAGGGATGAACATGGCACACGGGCGTTCAAGGATGGGGTCGTAGTAGACCTTCTTGAACGACGAGCCAGCAAGCGGAAGCTTGAACAGCATCTGCTCCATCTCATCGCGATACTCGGTCATTTCCTCGGTGATGATGTAGTTCATCTCCGTCTTTACCCGGTCGGCCTGATCCATTTTCTCAGGCGTCAGCTTGCCCATGATCTTGGTGCGAACAGGGCCAGAGGCCGGATAAAGCTCACTCATGGCTTGCGCTTGGAAGCGAACAACGGCTTCGGTCAGGACGGGGTGGAACACACCAGAGGCACCCTGCCACGGTTGGCTGCGCTCTTCGATCTTCATGCCAAGAAGGTCTAGGCCCTTAACGTAGGCTCGTGCCCACTCCTTGCGGGATTCCCGATCTGAATTGAAATCATCAATAAGCTCGGCAGCCATGGCTTGCAGGTCAGACTCATCAATGAACTCAGCAAGGTTCGAGTCATGGTCTGTCTCAAGAAGCTCTTCAGAAGCACCACCTTCGAAGTCAATGATCACGCCGCCATCTTCCGTGTCGATGGACACAGCTTCTGGGTTGACGATCTCTACTTCGATTTCCTCGGCATCAGTGCCTTCGATGTCGAAGTCCGACGGCTCCATGCGCTTTTCAATAGCCATTCACAAGCTCCTAGTAGTACTCGACTGGCCTGCGATATTTCGGCTCGTCATCCCAGTC
>Ga0315899_10003809_pt1 | contig 16389 bp, 11 predicted proteins | sample LakEriMetagenome_2_FD_203518 | JGI IMG/M metagenome (GOLD analysis project Ga0315899, IMG submission 203518) | Freshwater fungal communities from buoy surface, Lake Erie, Ohio, United States - Buoy 4 MA112 | ecosystem: Environmental > Aquatic > Freshwater > Lake | place: USA: Lake Erie, Ohio... | reverse complement strand
CGACAATGAACTCACAATCAACGCAAATTTCGTGGTATCAAAATCCAAGGCCAGCAGTGCGGCTTTAAGCTCTTGCGCCTTCGAGATTCCGGGAATTTTTAAATCAAGAAAGGTATATCCTTGTGAAAGTGCGGTGATCGCCTCATCCAGCCTAAGTAAGGGTTCCTTTTTTAAAGTACTGTAGTGACCACTCGTTAATTTGTCGGTAGCCATTTCTTCAACGGATCCAGATAAGTTCGTTTCATCATCCAGTAGCTCGTCGTGGAATAACCAAAGTTTTCCTTCAGCATCCATTCGAACATCTACTTCTACCCCACTACACCCTGGTAAGGCGCAGGCATAACGTATCGCATCCATGGAATTATCATGGTATATCGCATTTGGATTTTGCAGCCCACTAGCTGCATGACCAAAAATCTTGGTGTTTGAGTTATTCACTTTGGAACAGCCCCAAAGAATTAGCAATACACCCATCAAACTACTTAAACGCATACTGCAGTCCCAAATTGATTGAATAATCTAAATACCCGTACTTACTACTTTGGGGTTGAATTTCACGGCCTCGTCCTATGCCGCTTGAACACATTAAATCCACCGGAATTTTTGTTGAATTACTCCATTCGTAAACGAATAGAAAACCGAATTCTGCCCGATGATACGTATATCCGAAAGGCTCCCCCAACCAACCAAAGGTATAGCGCAGGTATGGATTAAGGGATGAATTTCTAAACGCAATGCGGTAAGCCCCTTGAACGCCAGTTTGACTAAATAACATACCCGAAGCCAGGTTGCGCTGACCAACACCTTGTTGTAATTCAAAACGTACCTTAGGAACTTGAATACCCACCGATACCTGATGAAAGAAATCCATTTTCTGGAGCCCAAATGCATAGGATGCAAAAGGAATCTTAGTGGACTGTTGGGCGAAATTCACATGGCAAAGTAATCCAAAAACACAGGTTAAAAACCATGAATATTTCCGAGCAAACCACCCTATTTTGCAAACCATTTCTGATATAATTTGTTACAAGGTTATGAAAAATAAACTAATAATACTTTATGCTGGAATACTGTTATTTACGGGGAAATTCATAGCTCAAACGACTGTATCAGGAGGTATCTACCAAAATACCACCTGGACATTGGCTAACAGTCCATATCAAGTGAATGGATCTGTTGTTGTTTTTCCGGGAAATACCTTAACGGTTGAACCAGGCGTCACCATTCTAATTAACAACACCAATGCGCAAAACATATACATTGAAACCAGAGGTACATTAAACGTGGTTGGAACAAATCAATTACCCATTACTATTCGCACGGTGGTGGATACGACCAGCATTGGGTGGCAAGGGTTTGTGTGTACATCTTCTCAAGGTGGTGTACTGAATGCAGATCGCTTTAGGATTTCAAATGCACAAACTCCGTTTGCCTATGAGGCACCGCTTGCTCTGTATCAATATACCAACTGCAGATTCTCACATTGTGGACAAGCAATTACCTTGGGTAATGAAACCATATTGAATGATTGTCAATTCCGAGGCAATGCCGTTGCCGTTTATGGATGGTCGTATTTCACCTTAAATAATTGTTACTTTAAGGATAACGAAACTGCGATTAATGCCTACAGCACCGCCTTTACTATGACAAATAGTTCTTTTGTAGAAAACACTACAGGTCTTACATTTTCCGCAGGTGTATTTGATTCTATGTTCATAGACAATTGTATTTTTCAAAATAATGGTGCAGCACTAAGCAATCCCAACAACGGTAAGGTTCAGAACTGTACGTTTTTGGATAACACCATTGGGATTCAAGGATCGTATGTCTGCGAAATCACAAATAACACCTTCAATTATAACGAACTGGCGGTTAATGTTTCTGTGCTCACTTCACTCACCAACAATGAAATCAATAATAACACGGGCGGTGTTCGGATTTCAGATATCAGCAGTTCAACCAATGCACCACTAATTACAAACAACGAGATATGTGGCAACATCAATTTTAATGTAGACAACAATACCAACGTGAATTACTCCCTCTTAAGCAACTGCTTTTGCGACTTAGATTCTAGTGGGATCGAACAATATTTATTGGATGGTTATGATGACATCACCAAAGGCTTGATTAACTACCAAGTGTTTGACTCTTCGTGTACGACCATACTAACAACCGTATTAAAATTCAACAACACGGCTAGTATTGAGGGCGCTGAGATGAATTACCGCGTTGAAAATCCGGTGCTAAATCAAATTCACATTCAGTCGGAGATTAATATATCGTATATAATCCTAAGCGATTTACAAGGGAAAGAAGTACGCATTCAATCCAGTGTAAATAATGTATTTGACGTCAGTACCCTTGCAAAAGGCTACTACGTAATAAAACAAATTAATCAAACCCCATCGAATACCAAACTCATTAAACTTTAATTGTATGAAAACGCTCTTATGTATTTTTTCGATCCTCGCCTCTGCCTCTTTGTTCGCTCAAACTACGGTTTCTGGAGGTATTTATGCCAACACCACGTGGAATTTAGCCGGAAGTCCGTATTTAGTTACTGGATCTATGGTTGTATTTCCCAACCGTACACTTACCATTGAACCTGGTGTTGAAGTTATTGTTTCAGCGGATTATACATTCAATACAGGGAATTTTATTTATTTAGAAGTTCGAGGAACTTTAATTGCGAACGGAACCAGTAATGCACCCATTGTATTTACAAGTACGGATACCACCTCCGGATTCTATAATTGGGAAGGAATTCGAATTAAGGGAAGTCAAGGCGGAACTGTTCAGATGAATCATTTTGAATTGCACAATTCATGGTATGGTATTAATAACGACATCGCTCAACCTGGCGTGAGTTATGTTTTTGATGAATGCTATTTCCGTTCCAACCAATATGGTTTGCAATTAAACGCAGATATGGTATACAACAACTGTATTTTTGAATCCAATGGCGCTGGGCAGGCAGCACAGATTTCATACGGTACATTAACGGCTACGAATTGCCAGTTCTTAAACAATTTTTGCTCATTTACTTGGTCAAACTACATCAATGTGAACAACTGTTTATTCTCTGGAAATCAAAACAACATTATTGGTTCACCCGGAGTAATTCAAAATTCTCAATTTTACAACAATACCTTTGGGATGACCGAAATTTCAAACATTACGGTAAATCAGTGCGTATTTGATGGAAATGGAACCGGAATCGATGGGAGCTCAACCTGTGTGATTACTAACTCAACCTTTACCAATAATAGCATTGCTGTTAAGATTGGTGATGCCAGTACGGTAAGTCAAAACACCATAACGGACAATGCGATTGGGGTTCAAGTATTGGGCTATGACCCGAATACCACGAGTATCGACAGCAACCTCATTTGTAATAACAGTGTTCATAACCTTGAAAACCTCACAGACAAGAATTATCAAGTCAACTTGAATTGTTTTTGTTCCCAGGATTCTTCGGTGATTGAAAACGGCATCTTTGATGGATACGATGACATAACGCGCGGATTGGTTAACTACGCAATCTATGACGACTCGTGTCAGACCATAGTAAGTTTTGTTACTAAAATTGATTTGGGTGGACCGGCTGGTGTAACGGCCTTGGATGAGCAATGGAATACGTGGTACGATGGCGAATCCTTTGTAATTCAGAATAATATCCCCGGAATATTCAGTATTTACGACATTCAAGGAACTCGATTAATAAACACTACAGCAACTGCTGGATTGAATAAAATCAGTCTTACACTTCCTCAAGGACTATATCTAGTAGGTCGTGAAGGGGGGGCAACTCAAAAGGTGTTTATCGGAAACTAATCAAACAAGGTAGGCTGATCATCCTCATCCTTCTTTGTCAAATCCCACTCTATGCTTCCATCCGTAGCTACATCGGAAGCTTCGCCATCCTTATCGATGGATACGTTCCCTTCTACTTCAAAAGGCACTTCATCTGCTGGCCAAGGTTCCTTTCCTTCAGCAATTTCATGCGTTAGCAGAATCTCTTTAACCTTCATTTTGGTTACTTGATTCCCTTGCGCTTTCATGCCTTTGACATCAATAAGGTCGGCTAAATTCAATACTTGATCGGGCAAGTTTTTAGTTTCTTTGAGTTGCTTATTAAATACTATCCGTATTTCTGGACGGTATGCCGTAGATACTACTTGCAGGTATGAGCCTTCGGATTCACTGATGAACGAAACCCGTTTATCCGACATTACCTCACAGGCAAAGCGCTTCACGAAGTTAATTTCTTTTTCTGCATCAAAATACACACAAGAGATTGGACGGTGCGGATTCCATTTTTCTAAATGAACCATGTCCTCATCAAAGTGATTTGAAAGATCGAATGAACTTAGGCGATACTCCCCATTTCTATACAAGGTGAGAATTCGGTCGTCTCCTTTGAAATCTCCAAGAAATCGACCTCTACCCTCATCGTTTAATCGGCCAACCACATCATCATACCAAATTTTTCTGGCCGCTAAGGTACTTCCTCCCACCTCTTTCTGTACGATTTTCTGAATGATTTCTTTGGTAACGCGATTCCCCGCGGAATTTCTTCCTTTAATCAATAATTCACCTAAATCGACATCAAATCGAAGGCGTTTTAAGTGTGGTCTCGGACGCAATAACACCGTTACAACCTCACGCTCACCGTTCGGATGGACGGAGAAATACAACATTTTTGACCCTTTGGCTCCACGCGTTAAATCATATTCCGTATCGCGGGTAATTGAATTGACATAGAAGCGTTTCATCATGGTTGAACCACCAAGTCCATCTTGGTAGAACATGTGATAAATCGTTCGTGTATCGCCTTTTTTCCAAACGTTTGCATACACTAAATCCTTACCTACAAATTTCTTATCGGAAACCTTGGTGATTAACATTTTACCAGAGGAGAAAAAGCAAATGATGTCATCAATTTCAGAACAATCACTGACCGGTTCATTCTTACGTAAGCCGTATCCAATAAATCCTTCCTCGATATCCACGTACAATTTTCGATTGGCGATAATCACCTTGGTGGCACTGATGGTATCAAAGATTTTTATTTCCGTTTTACGTTCCTTTCCTTCGCCGAAACGTTTTTTAAGGTCTTTATAATAATCAACGGCAAAGTCGATTAAGTTAGCCAGGTGATGTTTTACCTGCTCCATTTCCTCCTCAATCTTCAACAAGGATTCATCTGCCTTGGCTCCATCGAAACGGGTAATCCGAATCATCGGTATCTGGGTCAGTTTGTGGAGGTCCTCGTCTACAATTTCTCGAATGAGTTGTTTTTTGAACGGTTTAAAGCGGTCATATAAATACACATACAAGGCTTCACGATCGCTGTACAATTTAAAATCGATGTACATTTCGTGGTTAATGAACAACTTTTCTAAGGTAGAAAAATGCCATTGTCGCTCTAATTCATCCAGTCGAATTTCGAGTTCTAATTTCAACAAACGAACGGTATGGTCGGTATTGATTTTTAGAATTTCGGAAACCCCAAGAAAACGTGGTGTATCTGCGTCAATAATGGAAGAGTTCGGAGAAATTGATACTTCACAATCCGTGAATGCATATAAGGCATCAATGGTTTTATCCGGAGAAACACCGGGCGCCAAATGAATGATAATTTCAGCTTCTGACGAGGTGTTGTCTTCAATCTTTTTTATCTTAATCTTGCCTTTATCATTGGCTTTTAAGACAGATTCAATTAAGGACGTAGTCGTTGTACCGTATGGAATTTCATGTACAATTAAGGTCTTTGCATCAAACTTCTTGATTTTTGCACGAACACGAACCCTCCCGCCTCGTAATCCATCGTTATAATTCGTAAAGTCTGCCATTCCACCATTTGGGAAATCCGGCATGATTTCAACTTTCTTACCACGAAGGTGATTAATCGAATTATCGATAAGCTCGATAAAATTGTGCGGTAAAAACTTACACGCCATGCCCACGGCAATCCCTTCTGCTCCTTGCGCTAGCAAGAGCGGAAATTTCATTGGTAAATTCTCAGGTTCCTTATTTCTACCGTCATACGAAGAAAGCCAAGTCGTTGTTTTTGGATTAAACGCAACATGCAGTGCAAACTTGGATAAACGTGCTTCAATGTAACGTGCAGCTGCAGCCCCATCTCCGGTTAGGGTATTACCCCAGTTCCCTTGACAATCAATTAATAACTCTTTTTGCCCTAATTGCACCAAGGCATCTCCAATCGAAGCATCCCCATGTGGGTGATATTTCATGGTATTTCCAATGATGTTCGCCACTTTATTGTAACGACCATCCTCCATTTCTCGCATGGAGTGCAAAATTCGCCGCTGTACGGGTTTCAAACCATCTTGCAAAGACGGTACGGCGCGTTCTAAAATTACATAGCTCGCGTAATCCAAAAACCAATTCTCATAAAGTCCACTTACGGGAACTATTTTCTCATCAACCTTCTTATTTTCGAAGGGATTATGGTCTTCACCTTGAGGCTTATTATCTTCTATTTCGTCTTCTGCCATGCTTATGCGACTTCTAATTCAGTATTTTCTTTTCCTTCCTCAGCGGCCTGATCTTTCTCTACCCGTAAATTCTCAATAATAAAATCTTGACGTTCCTGGGTATTCTTGCCCATGAAATAAGATAGAATCGAGTCAATCGACGCTTCTTTACTTAAGAGTACTGGCTCTAAGCGAATGTCTTCCCCAATGAAATGCACGAATTCATCGGGAGAAATCTCTCCGAGTCCTTTAAATCGAGTGATTTCGGGTGCTTTCCCAAGCTCAAGGATTGCATTTCGTCGTTCCTCATCGGAGTAACAATAAATGGTTTTCTTTTTATTTCGGACACGGAAAAGCGGCGTTTGCAACACATACACATGATTCCGTTTCACCAAGTCTGGAAAGAATTGAAGGAAAAATGTGAGCAAAAGCATCCGAATGTGCATTCCATCCACATCGGCATCGGTTGCAATTACAATGCGGTTATATCTTAAATTATCTAGATCATCTTCGATGTCCAAGGCGGCTTGGACCAAATTAAACTCTTCGTTTTCATACACTACCTTTTTGGTAAGGCCATATACATTCAAGGGTTTCCCACGCAAAGAAAAAACAGCTTGGGTATTTACATCGCGAGACTTTGTAATGGAACCGCTGGCGGAATCCCCTTCCGTAATAAACAGGGTAGTATCCTCGCGGCGAACGTCCTTTAAATCCGTTAAATGAATTCTACAATCTCGAAGTTTCTTATTGTGAAGGCTTGCTTTTTTAGAACGATCTCGGGCAATTTTCCGAATACCTGCCAATTCCTTACGTTCGCGTTCGGCTTGCTTGATTTTCTTCTCAATCGTTTCGGCTACATCCGGATTTCGGTGTAAGTAATTATCTAATTTATCTTTTAGGAAATCATTCACAAAGGCGCGCATGGATTTACCTCCTGGCTCAATCTCAACAGATCCTAACTTCGTCTTCGTTTGTGACTCAAATACCGGTTCAATAACCTTTACGGAAATTGCTGCAACAATGGATTGACGAATATCAGAGGCCTCGTAGTTCTTGTTATAAAAATCACGAATTACTTTGGCTACCGATTCTCGAAATGCACTTTGATGTGTTCCTCCTTGGGTCGTATGCTGTCCGTTCACAAAGGAATAATAATCCTCTCCGTAGGTTCTACCGTGAGTAAAGGCAACTTCAATGTCTTCGTCCTCTAGGTGAATGATCGGATACAAGGGATCGCCATCCATGTTGTTTTCCAACAAATCTTTTAATCCATCCTTCGATTGAAATTTCTCCCCGTTATAATACATGCTTAAGCCTCGGTTGAGGTAGCAGTAATTCCACATCATTTTTTGGAGATAGGCCGTCTTGTAGGCGAACTTCTTAAAAACCTGCTCATCCGGAATAAACTCAACGTAGGTTCCATTTTGTTCCGTTGTAGCCACCAATTCGGTTTCACTCACTAAATTCCCCATCGCAAATTCAGCGGACTTCATTTGACCATCACGCACGGAGTACACTTTAAAATAGGAAGAAAGCGCATTAACCGCTTTAGTTCCCACCCCATTTAATCCAACGGATTTCTTAAAGGCTTTAGAGTCATATTTACCACCGGTATTCATTTTCGAAACTACCTCTACGACTTTCCCTAGGGGAATACCTCGACCATAATCACGTACGGAAACCTTCCCATCCTTCACTTTGATGTCTACACGCTTCCCGTTCCCCATGACAAATTCATCGATGCAATTATCAACGACTTCTTTCACCAGGATGTAAATCCCATCATCTGCTGCGGCGCCATCCCCAAGCTTACCAATGTACATTCCGGGACGTAAGCGGATGTGCTCTTTCCAATCCAGCGACCGAATGTTATCTTCTGTATATTGATTTTCTGCCATAGTTCTGTGTATCCTAACAAAAATAGGAGTTAAAGGCAGTTGAAACGCATGTAAAATCAATGATTTATGAACATTACACCTTTAAAAAGCCTCGGGTAGATCATAAAACAAAAAAACCACCCCGAAGGATGGTTCTTTTAATAAAAACAGTCAAAAGTTATGCTTTCAACCGCTTGGAGAAATCGATTAGAATTGGTGTAGCTACACACAATGAAGAGTATGTACCGATAATTACACCAACTAACAATGCAAATAAGAATCCTTTAATAGAAGGTCCTCCGAAAATAAACATGATTAATACAACCACAAATAAAATCATGGAGGTATTAAATGTACGGCTCAGGGTAGTATTTAGGGATCGGTTAATGATTTCATAATGATGATCCGTATCACCGCTGGATCGCAAGTTTTCACGTATCCTATCGAATACAATGACCGTATCGTTCATTGAGTACCCAATTACCGTCAATATGGCCGCAATAAAGGCTTGATTTACATCTAAACTAAACGGAAGCCATCCATGTAATAAAGAGAACACAGAGATTACAAAGAATGCATCATGGATTAATCCGACAATTGCGCCTACTGAATACTGCCAGTAACCGAAACGGAATAGGATGTACAAGAAGATGGCAATTAAGGCTACGGTCATCGAGATGAATGAAGAGTTCCACAACTCACTAGACACCGAGGCACTCACTGTACGTTGCCCCATGATAACAGCTTTACCCATAGAAGGCTCCAATACCTTCAAGGCATCGAGCATTTTACCTTTAACCTCTTCCGTCGCTCCGTCCTCTTTCAATTTGTAGTTTGTTGTAATCTCTACATTAAACTCATTAGAAACGGTTTTTAATTCGATGGAGGAAACTTCTTTATTCTCGATAAAGGTTTTATTCAACTCTGCACGGATTTTCTCAATATCCGCTTTTTTATCAAACTTCACCGAGAAGGTACGTCCACCGGTAAATTCGACACTTTCTTTAAGTCCACGGGTAAATAAGCTCACCATCCCAATCACGGTTACCGAAATAGAGAAGATGTAAAAATACTTACGTGCGCCGATCCAATTGAAATTAAAGTTCTGGAATAATCCTTTTGAAAACTTGGTATCGAAAGACACCCCTTTATTTCGCTCCATCCAGAAGGTAATAACCAATCTAGAAATAAAGATGGCAGAAAACACCGAAGTAAAGATCCCCACAATAAGCGTAGTTGCAAAGGACTCAATTTCACCTGTTCCAAAATACTTAAGAATCACAGCAACCAATAAGTGCGTCATGTTCGCATCGATAATGGAAGGCAAGGCTTTCTTGAAACCAATTTCAATCGCTTTAGAGGTTTCATATCCTGCGCGTTGTTCTTCACGAATACGCTCAAAAATCAAAATGTTCGCATCCACCGCAGTACCAATGGTTAAGATGATACCTGCAATACCAGCAAGAGTAAGAACCGCACCAAACGATGCCAAACACCCCATAATGAATATTACGTTTGCAAACAAGGCAATATTCGCCGCCATACCAGACTTTCCGTAATAGAAATACATGTATAACAATACAGCAAGGAATGCAAATCCAAAGGAAACTAATCCAGCATTTGAATTTTCAGCCCCGATGCTTGGACCCACTCGATTTTGTTCTTTGATTAAACATGGCGCAGGTAATGCTCCACCATTCAATAATCCTGATAAAGATTCAGCCTCTTCAAAGGTGAAGCTACCAGAGATCTGTGTATTCCCGTTGGTGATTGGATTAATTACCGTTGGTGCAGAGTAAACTACATTATCCATGGTAATTGCTACGATTCGATCTTTATTCTCTGTGGTCATTTGACCCCACTCATCTGTTCCTTCCGCCGTCATTGCAAGATCTACCGTGATTTTACCATCACGCTGGTCGTATCCCGTTGATGCGCTTGAAATATGCTGTCCGTTTACACGCGCCTTACCATCGATAGGCACTTTACAGGCATAAAGCATATACCCTGTTTGTTTCTTTTTGTTATTCAACTCATCCGGCTCTGCACCCCACATGAATTTAACGTTCTTTGCTGCAAAAATTTGCTGAATGTCTGCTCTTCGTAAGATTTGATCTACGGCTGCACGGTCTTTGGCTAAGGAAAATCCGATTGCGAATTGTCCTACAGGCTGCACATAACTCATTAAGCCTTTATCCAATCCTCCATTTAACGATTGATTTACATCTGCAAGCGACTGGGTAGTGTCTGTCGTTGCGGAAGTATCTGTAGTATTATCAACTCGCTCAGGAGCCTTGCTTAGGGCATCAGCAGCAGTAAGTTCAGCATTCAACTCCGAAGGCATATAGGTTTCGAAAAACTCTAAGTTCGCAGTAGATTTTAATTTTTGTGCTACGGTATTTTCATCTTGAACTCCTGGAAGTTCAATGTAAAGACGATTAGAAGATAAATCTTTTTGAATGTTTGGTTGTGCTACCCCAAATTGATTAATCCGACGGTACATGATTTGCTCTACCCCATCCATTGCGGAGGTTAATAAATCTCTGAAGTACTTTTCTACCTCAGCATCTGTAGAGTTAACCCCGATTCCGTCTCCTTTTAAAAGAAGACCAAGTTTCATTTTGTTTTTCTTTGCGGAAGCAACAAACAACTCAAGGAAATCTCCTTTACCGTTCTCATATTTACTGTTGGCTTCGTTGTAAATTTTACGAAACTTCAATGAATTCGGACTTTGTGCATGACTCATTAAAAGATCTCCAGTTGAAATCTCCATGGTCACACTCATACCACCAACTAAGTCAAGACCAAAAGCCAGGGAACGCTTTTTAACTTCAGAGAATGTAGATCCGAAAATTGGGTAGATTGCTTTTGAACCACGCTCTTTTAGGATTTCGTTAATAAAAGCAGCTTTCGCTAATTCTTCACCCTCAGGCGTATTAAAGTTAACTGTAGTATTGTTTGGTAAAAAACCGATACCTTTTAAGGAATCTGTTTGCGCAAACGCTTCTTTTTTCAATTCGCTAACACGAGCAACCGCTTCTTTTTCTGCTTTGCGTTCTTCACGTGTAGCATACCAAGTAAATGATAATTGATATAAACAAACTACCGTCAGTAAAATGGTTAAAAACCAAAAAAATCCCTTATTTCTCATTGAGTCGCAGTATTATCGTAAATTAAAGGGTGCAAATATAGGATTTCCCCGCATTAAAATCAACTTTTTATACGGACTTCATTGTTTAGTACAATAAACGGGATGAAATTCAAATCGTATGGATGAAATCTATTAGTGTTTTAGCGAAGGATTCCCAACCATTTGCCTGGTTTTGATTTGCGATATTCGCGCTAAAAATTGGTTTAGCATTTGAATTCATAAACCGTTGTACTGTGTCAGCAATTTCCTCTGGCACTACGTTTTCAACCACATAACCTGTTACACCGTTTTCAATACTTTCAGCCAGCCCTCCCACATTCGTTGCAATGGTAGGAAGCTCAAAGTGCTGTGAAATCCCACTGATTCCACTTTGCGTTGCGGATTTATAGGTTAGCATACACACATCGCTTGCGGAGAAAAACAGCGGCACCTCATGGTCGTCGATGTAGCGTTCGAACACGTGACAACGTTCATTCACCTTTATCTGATCCATCAATCGCTGGTATTTTTTAAAATCCCCGTAGGCCTCTCCCGCAATAATTAAATGATACGAATCATCGAGTTTTGCAAGCGTTTCAAGCAACACATCCAAGCCTTTATAGTCTCGAATTATACCAAAAAACAACAGAATTTTTTTATCCTTCAACTGACTCAATCCAAGCGCCTGAAGCGCCACCTCCCGATCAATTCGAGGTCCGAACTGATTATAAACCGGATGTGGAATCACCATACATTTAGCATCCGGAAGGTAGGACAATAAATCGGCCTTTACCTTTTCTGTCATGGCAATGAAGGCATCATTTCGATTCAGGAAATATCGGTTAAAGGCATGATCAAAAAATCTACGTTCATGCGGAATCACGTTATCTAAAATGGCAACACGTTTGGTGAATCTTGATTGACGACTGAGTACAAATCCCAAAGAGGGCGCAAAAAATGTCATCCAGTATTTTGTAAGCAATACCTCCGGTTTGGTTTTTCGGATTTCTTTAGCTGTTGAACTATACGTCAATGGATTTATGGTATCCAACAACCTTCGAGCTGGTATAGCATCCGCCTTATCCTCAGGGCTTACGAATTGCGTTTTACCGGGAAACAACAGCGTAGGATATTGTCGCTTAAACGTTACGGCACTGACCTCATGGTTTTTCTCGAGTTGACGGTACAACAAGGCATTGAATTGGGCGATTCCGCCGCGGTATGGATAGAATGTTGATAGAAAACTAATCTTCATACTAGGCAATCGAGTTTAACCCCTTGTAAACTGTTTGTGGATCGATGTCATTCATACACGACGTACCACGTACACATTCGTTCCCATAATAGCATTGACAAGGTGATGGCGGTCCAATAATTACTCCTCGGCCATACAATTCAAATTCATGTGGGTTAAAAATAGTATTCATTAATACCATCTTTTTTTGAAGTGCCGTTGCGATGTGCATCATCATGGTTACTTGTGTTACCACTATATCGCAGGTATTGGTTAAACTAATAAACGTTTCCAAATCAAAGTGTCCAGGGTAATACACCCCTGCTTTTTCGGACAAGGATACGTTCTTAGCATGCTCTAATTCACCGCCAAGGAACATCGGATAAAATCCGTGTTCGCGCAAGGTTACTGCAAGTTCTACCCAATATTCATCCTTCCAAAGGCGTGTATTCCAGCGTGGTCCACAGCCCGTGTTTAATCCAACGACTTCTTTTCCCTCACGTTTTTCGTCAAGGATTGTTTGCCAATGGGTATATTTTTCTTGATTTAACTGTATCGCATACGGTTCAAAATTGAACGCAGCGTGACAAATTTCAAAAATCTCCTGCAGGTAACTTTTCGTGTTTTCTTTGGATAATTGATCGAAAAAACCAGTCATTAATTTATGCTCCGCAGCGCTTGTACACGGTGCAACCGCGTGATCTTCCCAGGTGTATCCGTACTTCTCGCGCGCTTCTACTTTTGCCATTAATACGCAGGCTTCTGCTTCTTTATCGAGATTGACCGCCACATCGAACAAACTATTTTCTAACAGAAAAACTGACATGGCATTAAACGGAAGGATTTGTTCGATTTGATCCTTAGGCAAGATTTCTGGACTTTGTGTCATCCAGGTAATGTGTGCGTTTGGATATTTCTTGCGAAAAAATGTAAGCAAGGGTGTGGTACGAATCACATCGCCTAAAGCCGCAAGTTTGATAATTAAAATTCGTGTTTGAAGGGGTTGATAATGTGTACAGCTGTCGCACACGCTACCGTCTAATTTATTGAACTTACAAGGAATATGTCCTTTAAAAAACCTACAATCTCGTTTTACCTCACTGAATTCCATTGGTTCAAAGTTACAGATTAATGCCCGTACTCCAAGAGGCTGAAGTAAAGTTCCTTGCCCTGAGAAACATCCAAGGTGTCAAAATTTGAAATTTGAAGATCCTTGTAATACTTTTTTACTAAGCCAATCTGTTTGGCATAAACCTCATATTGATTTTGATAGGATACTAAGGTCAATTCTTTAGCAGACACTACATGTACAGTACTATCTGACTGAATTGGACCAAGCGAAAAGGGTTTATGGATGTGCTCGTAAAATGCCTGCGCAGATGGTAAGAAGTTAAATTGATTCGGATCCCAAATGGTAGCCGTTTTTACGGGGAAACGGAGCACTACCCTTCGAATATTCTCTTCTACCAATTCGGCCCGATTCGCTGCAACAACCGTTGTCCAAACATCCGTTAGCACCCATGAAGCAGAGGGATTATTTCGTTTATAGCGATTGAATCGGTTAACAATTCTACCTTCATTATCAACTAGGGTATCCCCTATCTCAGTCATTAATTGATATGTTAAGGTATCATGAGGGATTGCCGCATTCTCATCATGATTGATTTCTGTTACTTGATAGACCCAAAAACTACCTTCCTTTATGGGATAATATCCGTAATGAAAACTTGAAACAATAGAAGGTGATTGTTCTTTCTTGCAGCTACTTCCTAAAAGAATAATCGTCGATAAGAAAAAAAGTACCGTTCGGTTCATCCTTAAAAATACTTATTCTTCGGGAATAATCCCCTGTTTACGACATTTTTCAAGGTATTTCGCTAGATCCTCCTTGTTTAATTTATCTCCATCCAGCCAATATGTTCGGTAGATTTCTTGTCCTTCCTCATCATAGGCAGATGAATACCCGTAGGCTTTTCCGTTGCGGTATTTAATCATTGAGGCTAATGTTCCGTTTGGATGAAAGGATTTCCATAGCCCGTGTTTTGCTCCATTCAAATAATTGCCTTCTTGGACCTTAGTTCCAGATGATAAATATTGACTGTATGGGCCTTCAAGAATACTGTCTTTGTACATTTCAATTGAAGCACATTTAATTTCGCCCGTTTCCACCTGATCTTGAATGTAAAATACCCGACGTTCACCATTAAGTTTGTTGTTTTTAAAGACTTCCGTACTCAGTAAATACCCTTGAGCGTTATAGTTTTTCCAAAGGGAATCTTTTTTCATATCCCGAAAAAGCCCTTCACTCATCAATTCTTCATTTTCAAAATAAAACCAGGCATAACTTCGCTTTGCCCCTTCATGCCTTACGATGGATTTGATTTTACCTGAGGGGTAGTAATACTTAAATTCTCCATAGGGGATATCATCCTTAAACTGTCCGCGATAAATTAAGGTCTTCGCATCCGGATAATATTTCTCCCAAACGCCTTGTTTACGTCCTTGGGAATCTTTTTTGTTCTGTGCAAAGGTGGATGACACAGCCAAACAAATAACCATTAAAGAAAATACTAAGCGCATAGTTTGTTCATTAATTCCAAGAGGGAATTCACCGAAAGGTCGGGAGTCTCTTGCGTTTCTTCTTTACTTTCCACCAATACTGTTTTCATTCCTAATTCCCTACCAAATCGTATGTCACTGTCGGTATCACCTACCATAACAGCCTTGGAGAAATCAATCTCAGGGAATTTAAGTTTCGCTTCAAGGGCCATTGCCGAATTGGGTTTTCTACGATTCGGACTGGTTGTTTTTAAGTCAATCGCCGAATAAACCGCATCAATTCGTCCGCCGTAGGTTGAAATTTCAGTGATCATGTCTTGATGAATTTGAGCCAGCGCGGGTTCACTTAGTAAACCTAACGCTACACATTGTTGGTTCGTTACAACAATAATTCTACCAAAACGTTGGCTTGCCATTTTTAAGGCAGGTAGCACACCTTGCTCAAATACAAAGGACTCCGTACGCAATACATATCCTCCGAAAATCCGTTGATTAATGACCCCATCCCGATCCAGGAACAAGGTCCAGGTATGATCGACATTAAAAAGATTTATTCCCATCCTGATTTCTCTTCAACCAAATAGGAATTTCTTGCCGACGAATTCCGACTAACTAATTCAGCTAAAAATCCGGTAAGAAAAAACTGAAGTCCCATGAGCATAGCGACCAAGGATACAAAGAATTCTGTGCGTTCCGCCAATTTCACCCCTCGGGTATGAATAAACAACTTATCGATCCCAAGGTATAAACCAAACCCAAAACCAACAAAAAACATCAAGGTCCCAAGGGCACCAAAAAAGTGCATCGGTTTTTTACCGAATTTCCCCATAAAGGCAACGGTCATTAAATCCAAGGGCCCATTCAAGAATCGATTCAATCCAAATTTTGAATACCCATATTTACGCGCTTGATGTTGCACGACTTTTTCACCGATTTTTTTAAATCCAGCATATTTAGCCAAGGCGGGCATGTAGCGATGCATGTCTCCATATACTTCAATACTTTTGACCACTGCGCGCTTATATGCTTTAAGCCCACAATTAAAATCATGCAGATGGATACCCGTTATTCGACGTGCTGCCC
>Ga0315899_10003807_pt1 | contig 16403 bp, 22 predicted proteins | sample LakEriMetagenome_2_FD_203518 | JGI IMG/M metagenome (GOLD analysis project Ga0315899, IMG submission 203518) | Freshwater fungal communities from buoy surface, Lake Erie, Ohio, United States - Buoy 4 MA112 | ecosystem: Environmental > Aquatic > Freshwater > Lake | place: USA: Lake Erie, Ohio... | reverse complement strand
GGCGGTGGGCACGACGCGCATATAGGCGTGGTGCGGATCATGGCCGGCGGCGGCGTAAATGCTCTCGAAGATGACCGGGATCAGATCCACCGGCAGCAGGTCCATCGCATTGAGCAGAAAGATCCACACGAACACGGTGAGGGCCAGGGGCGCAACCAGCTTGCGGCTCTCGGCGCTGTGCACGATGCCCTTGGCTTGCGAGTCGACCATGTCGACCAGCACTTCCACCGCGGCCTGGAAGCGACCGGGCACACCCGACGTGGCCTTGCGCGCGGCCAGCCACAGCAGCCAGCAGCCCAGCACGCCCAGGGTGATCGACCAGAAGATGGAGTCGAGGTTGAAGACCGAGAAATCCAGCACGCCCTTGGGCTTCTGGTTTTGCAGATGGGTCAGGTGGTGAACGATGTATTCACCGGCGGTGGGTCCGTGTTCAGCAGCCATCTTCTGTTACTTGACTCTCTGTTGGCCGGCTCCAGGGGAGCCGGTCTTTTAAACCTTGGGGCGCGGCGCCGGCTTGAAAGCCAACGCCACCCAGTACACCTTCATCGTCACCACCAGGCCGATCAGCAAGGCCGGCCAACTCAAGGCAGACACCCACTTGGGCGCCATCGCCAACAAGGCGATCGACACGATGATCTTGACCATCTCCCACGCCATGAAGCCGACGGCTGCTGTTCCTGCATGTAGCGAGGAAAAACGCCCCGTGAGCCCCCTGGCAAAAATGATCGCCGGAACCACCACCGCCAGCGCGCCGTAAGCGGCGGACCAAGCGATGTTTCGCTGACCCGTCAGGGCCCAGGCCGCCAGGGCCACGACGACTCCCACCACCGCCTGCCACGCCACGACCCGCCAAGGGGAAACCGAGGGGTGTCGCTCGCGTAGCGCCTGCGCCTCTTGGGCGCTCAGCGGCTTGAAAGGAAGCTCGTCTTGCGTCGTCTCGGGCATAGGGGCTGGTCTTGTCATTCGAAACGGCCCCCGCCGAAACGCCAGCGAATTCAGACCTGCGATTTCAGCGAACCGAGCGATTATATGAGTGGAAACCCGCCCTTCGCCACCTTCCTGGGTGAGTTGCATGGGTTTTCGGGGTTGCCCTCCAGCTTGTAATTCAAAGGAGTTACTCGGCGCGATGATGCCCCGCACAGGCTCGTCGCTGCGGCGCGCAGTCCACAATTGCAACTCCCCCATGAACACGCCCACCCCGCCCCCCACCGCCCGCGCCGACTCGCTGATCGAGTACCCCTGCCGCTTCCCGATCAAGGTCATGGGCGCCAAGGTCGATGGCCTCGTCGAAGCGGTGACCGCGATCGCCAGGGCCTTCGATCCCGGCTTCGACCCGGCGGACATCGCGCTGCGAGACAGCCGCGGCGGCAACTACCTGGGCATCACGATCACCATCAACGCCACCAGCCGCGAGCAACTCGACGAGCTGTATCGCACGCTCTCGACGCACCCGATGGTGCGGGTCGTTCTTTGAGCATGCACACGCGGCTGCAGGGGCCGGTGGACTACCTGGCCACCTACCAGGCCATGCAGGACTTCACCGCTACGCGCGTGGCGGACACGCCCGATGAACTCTGGTTGTGCGAGCACCCGCCGGTGTACACCCAAGGCCTGGCGGGCCAGGCCGGCCATGTGCTGGCGCCGGGCGAGATCCCGGTGGTGGCCACCAACCGCGGCGGCCAGGTGACCTACCACGCCCCGGGGCAAGTGGTGGCCTACCCGCTGATCGACCTGCGGCGTGCGGGCTACTTCGTCAAGGAATACGTCTACCGGCTCGAAGAAGCCGTGATCCGCACCCTGGCGCACTACGGCGTGACGGGCCTGCGCGTGCGCGGCGCGCCGGGCATCTATGTGTGGCGTGACGATCCGAATGCACACCACCGGCCTGCGCCCGCCGCGCCCGGCGAAGATCCGTTTCGCGGTCTGGCCAAAATCGCGGCGCTGGGCATCAAGGTCAGCCGCCACTGCACGTATCACGGCCTGGCCCTGAACGTGGCCATGGACCTGGAACCCTACCGCCGCATCAACCCCTGCGGCTATGCGGGACTGGAGACGGTCGACCTTTCTACAATCGGCGTCTCCACCACCTGGAACGAAGCGGCGCATGTGCTGGGCCAGAAGCTCGACGCACTGCTCGCACCTTAAGCACACACCATGAGCAGCAACCCCGTCGTTCGCGAGGCGCAAGACGCCGACTCCTACAACCCGCTGGCCAAGCAAAAGGCCGCGGCCAAGCTCTCGCGCATCCCGGTCAAGGTCGAACAGGCCCCGGTGCTCAAGAAACCCGATTGGATCCGCGTCAAGGCGGGCTCACCCACCACGCGCTTCTACGAGATCAAGCAGATCCTGCGTGAGAGCCATCTGCACACGGTGTGCGAAGAAGCCTCCTGCCCCAACATCGGCGAGTGCTTTGGCAAGGGCACGGCCACCTTCATGATCATGGGCGACAAGTGCAAGCGCCGCTGCCCCTTCTGCGATGTGGGCCATGGCCGCCCCGACCCGCTCGATGCGAATGAGCCCGAGAACCTCGCGCGCACCATCGCGAAGCTCAAGCTGCAGTATGTGGTGATCACCAGCGTCGACCGCGACGACCTGCGCGATGGCGGCAGCCAGCACTTTGTCGACTGCATCCGCAAGACGCGCGAGCTCTCGCCCGCCACCACCATCGAGATCCTGGTGCCAGATTTTCGCGGTCGCGACGACCGCGCCCTCGAGATCCTCAAGTCCGCGCCGCCCGACGTGATGAACCACAACTTGGAGACCATCCCGCGCCTGTACAAAGAAGCGCGCCCGGGCTCTGACTACGCCTTCAGCCTGAACCTGCTGAAAAAATTCAAGGCCTTGCACCCCAGCGTGCCGACCAAGAGCGGCCTGATGGTGGGACTGGGCGAGACCGACGACGAAATCCTGCAAACGATGCGCGACATGCGCGCGCACGACATCGACATGCTCACCATCGGCCAGTACCTGGCGCCCAGCACCTCACACCTGCCGGTGCGCCGCTATGTGCACCCGGACACGTTCAAGATGTTCGAGCAAGAGGCGTATGCGATGGGCTTCACCCATGCGGCCGTCGGCGCGATGGTGCGTTCGAGCTACCACGCCGACCAACAGGCACACGCCGCCGGCGTGCGCTGAAGGCGTGCAGGCCCACGCGCCTTCGCGCGCAGAGCCTTAGCTCGCCAGCGCCTGCATCTCGCGATACAGATCCGACTTGCCCTCGAAGCCGATGCCCGGCAACTCGGGCAGCGTCACGTAGCTGTCTTGGACCTTCACGCCATCGGGGAAGCCGCCATAAGGCTGGAACAGGTCCGGGTAAGACTCATTGCCCCCCAGGCCCAGACCCGCCGCGATGTTCAAAGACATCTGGTGGCCGCCATGTGGCACGCAGCGACTGGGCGACCAGCCATGCACCTGCAGCATCTCCAGCGTGCGCAGGTACTCCACCAGGCCGTAGCTCAGGGCGCAGTCGAACTGCAGCCAGTCGCGGTCGGGGCGCATGCCGCCGTAGCGAATCAGGTTGCGCGCGTCCTGCATCGAGAACAGGTTCTCGCCAGTGGCCATCGGGTTCTTGTAATAAGCGCGCAGCGTCGCCTGCAGCTCGAAGTCCAGCGGATCGCCGGCCTCTTCGTACCAGAAAAGGTTGTAGGCCGACAGCGCCTTGGCGTAGGCGATCGCGGTGTCCAGATCGAAGCGGCCATTGGCGTCCACGCACAGCCTCTGGCCGTCTTGCAGCACCTGCATCACCGCATCAATGCGGCGCAAGTCGTCATCCAGCGACGCGCCGCCGATCTTCATCTTCACCACCGAGTAACCGCGGTCGATGTAGCTGCGCATCTCGTCTTGCAGCTTGCGGTCGTCCTTGCCCGGGTAGTAGTAGCCGCCCGCGGCGTAGACAAACACCTTGCGATTCGGTTGCCCGTTGCCATAGCGGTCGGCCAGCAGCTGAAACAGCGGCTGGTCCGCGATCTTGGCCACTGCATCCCACACCGCCATGTCGATGGTGCCAATCGCCACCGAGCGCTCGCCGTGGCCGCCGGGCTTCTCGTTGGTGTACATCGCGTTCCAGATCTTGTGCGGATCGAGGTTGTTGCCGCTGTCATCGATCAAGGACGCCGGGTTCGCCTCCAAGATGCGCGGGATGAAACGCTCACGCATCAGGGTGCCCTGACCGTAGCGGCCGTTGGAGTTAAAGCCATAGCCGATCACCGGCTTGCCGTTGCGGATCACGTCGGTGACGACGGCCACGAGGCTTAAATTCATTTTGCTAAAGTCGATATAGGCATTGCGGATCGACGAGCTAATCGGAACAGTCTTTTCGCGGATTTCAACGATCTTCATGGCGTGGGCTCTTAGGTGGAATTCAAAGACCTGCATGTTCATCGTTTGCCAGGGACAAGGCCAATGTTGGTTTTCAATGCTTCCATGCACCACGCGAACCGCTTACGCCCGCCCATGGGGGCCTCATGAACTTCACCTGGCTCGAAGACTTCCTGGCCCTGGCGGCCACCGGCAATTTTTCGCGCGCGGCCGACCAGCGTCATAGCTCTCAACCCGCATTCAGCCGCCGTATTCGTGCGCTAGAAGAATGGATCGGCGTGCCGCTGGTGGATCGGAGCACCCAGCCCGCCCGCCTGACCGATGCGGGCGAGTGGTTACGCACCGTCGCAGAAGATCTCGTGAGCCGGGCCGCCCGTCTCCCCGGCGACGCCAGGCAGGTGGCCGAGGCTGGCTCGGTGACCTTGCGTATCGCCAGCACGCATGCCCTTTCCTTCACGTTCCTACCCCGCTGGCTACTCGGTCTTGAATCAACATCGAAGCTGGGGCCGGTGGAACTGACCTCCGACGTGCTCGAACGGTGCGAAGCCCAGATGCAGCAAGGGCAAGTCCACTTTGTGCTCGCTCACGCCCACCCCAAGATGCGCGGCGCTCTCGACTCAAATGAATACCTCTGGACCAAGATCGGCAGTGACCAGCTGGTGGCCGTGTCCAAGCCCCGGCCCGATCGCCAGCCCCTACATGACCTAGAGACACCCGCCGCTGCGACAATCGCGATCCTGGCCTATACCGAGGAGTCTGGACTAGGAAGGATCATCCGCTCGGTGCTCGCGCAACGGCTGGAGCACCTACCCGCCCAAGTTGCCTTCACCGCGCATCTGGCTTCAGTGCTTCGATCAATGGCGTTAGACGGCCGGGGCGTCACCTGGCTTCCCCGGTCGCTGATCCAGGACGACCTCGAAGCCGGACGCCTTGTCGTGGCTGGCACGGATCTCTGGCACATCGACCTGGATATTCACCTGTACCGGGCACGCGGGCTTGTGAATAGGACAGCCACAAGCATCTGGGACTCCGTCACCGCTGACAAGGATTGAAGTCGCGCGATGCCAGCCCATTTCCACGCGCTGGGCGCCATCGCCCTGTGGTCCCTGCTGGCAACACTGGGCGTGTCGCTGTCGCACCTGCCGCCCTTTCTCCTGACCGGTCTGGCCCTCGTGATCGGCAGCGTGCCGGCCTGGCCGCGGGTGCGGCAGTGGAAGGTGCCCCTGCCCACCCTGGCCCTGGGTGTCTACGGGCTCTTTGGCTTTCACTTCCTGCTGTTCATCGCCTTGCGCCTGGCGCCGCCCGTGGAGGCCAATCTGGTCAATTACCTGTGGCCGCTGCTAATCGTGGTGCTGGCGCCGGTCTTTCTGCCCGGCCTGCGCCTGCGCGCCACGCACGTGCTCGCCGCCCTGGCAGGTTTCGCCGGCGCCGCCATCGCCATCCTCGGTGCGGCGGGCAGCGCGAGCGGCACCTGGTCTTGGGGCTATCTGCCCGCGCTGGGCTCGGCCTTCATCTGGGCCAGCTACTCTCTGTGGACGCAGCGCGTCCCCGCGTTTCCCACGGCGGCCATTGGCCTGTTTGGTTTGGTGTCGGGGGTGCTCTCGCTGGGCTGTCACTGGGCGTTCGAGTCGCCCGCGCAGGTGTCGGCGCGCGACATGGGGATGATCGCCGTCATGGGTCTGGGCCCACTGGGCGCCGCCTTCTTTCTGTGGGACAAGGCGCTCAAGCTCGGAGATGCGCGCCAGATCGGGATCCTGAGTTACCTCACGCCGCTGGCATCGACCGTCTTGCTGCTTGTGACCAGCGGGCGGGCGCTCACGCCCTCGATTGCACTGTCTGCGGCGCTCATCATCGGCGCGGCGGTGTTGGGCACGCGCAGCGCGCCGGCACAGACTACGCCGTCGCTTTCCCGAATGGATTCTTAACCGCAAGCACGCGATCAATCACCTGCCCGTCCTGCAGGTCTTCGGAATACAGCGTCGTACTCCCCGATTCGAGCGCCGCAGCCACGATCAAGGCGTCGTAGAACGCGAATCGATAGCGCTCTGCGACTTGCAGGCCACGCTGGTGGATCTGGGTGGTCAACGGCATCACCTCGCAAATCTCTGTGATCGGCTCGAGGGCCTCACGCACCTGCGACACCTTCATGCCCAGTTTGCGCAAGGCCACGGAGGTGAACTCATTGAGCACCTGCACGCTGATGGTCCCGCCGGCTGCCAGGGCCTCCTCGACGCGATCGGCTTTAGCCGCGTCGGCGCTGAGCAGATACAGCAGCACGTTGGTGTCAAAGAAGCGCCTAGCCACGCTCATGGGCTTCCAGGCGGTCAAAGCGGAAGTCCGGCGGCAAGCGACCGCGGAATTTGCGCAAACGAGCGAGCACTTCTCGCGCGCCGGGTTTCTTGACGATCTCGAAGGCGCGGCGCCCGGCCACCTGGATCTCGATGTCGTCACCCTCCTTGAGTTCCATGGCCTCAATGACGGCAGCCGGCAGACGCACGGCCAAGCTATTGCCCCACTTGGATACTTGCATGACCCTCCCAGAACGGTTGATATACAAAATAAATGTATATCCTAAGCGGATCGCTGACAAGTGAAGACCCGAGGATCAGCCCCTCACGCCAGCCGCTTGGCCGGCTCGTCCGAGGCGATCACCTCTTGCGCCCAGGGGGACAGGCGGGCGGTGTCGGCATGCAGCACCTCCTGCTTGACCGCCAGCAACTGCGCCGGGTGCATCGAGAAACTGCGCAGCCCCATGCCCAGAAGCAGTCGGGTGAAGTCCACATCACCCGCCATCTCGCCGCACACGCTCACTGGCTTGCCCTGCTCGCGGCAGGCGGCGATGGTGTCCGCCAGCAGACGCAGCACGGCGGGGTGGGCGGGGTCGTACAGGTGGGCCACCGATTCGTCGGCGCGGTCGATGGCCAGCGTGTACTGAATCAGGTCGTTGGTGCCCACCGACAGGAAATCGAAGTACTGAAGGAAGGTGCGCGCCATGATGGCCGCGGCCGGAATCTCGATCATCGCGCCGATGTCGATCGGCCCATACACCTGCCCGCGGTTATCCAGTTCGGCGCGGGCGAAATCGATCAACGAGAGCGTGTGACGGATCTCACTCACATGCGCCAGCATGGGAATGAGCATGTTCACCTTGCCATGTGCCGCCGCGCGCAGGATGGCCCGCAGCTGCGTGAGGAACATGGCCGGATCGGCCAGGCTCCAGCGGATCGCGCGCAGCCCCAGAGCGGGATTGAGGTGCGCATCGTCGCGGCGTGAATCATCCAGCGGCTTGTCAGCGCCCACGTCAATGGTGCGGATGGTGACGGGCAGCCCCTGCATGCCCTCGACCGCGCGGCGATAGGCCTGGTACTGCTCCTCCTCGTCGGGCAGCTTGCCCTGACGGCCCATGAACAGAAACTCGCTGCGAAACAGGCCCACGCCCACCGCGCCAGCTGCGAGTGCAGCGGCCGCGTCGTCCGGCAGCTCGATATTGGCCAGCAACTCGATGCGTTCGCCATCGAGCGTGACCGCCGGCGTATGCCGCAGTCGGCCCAGACGCCCGCGCTCGAGTTCGGCCTGACGCTGCTTGAACTGGTATTCGGCCAGGATGATGGGCGAGGGATCGACGATCATCACGCCGGCATCGCCGTCGATGATCACCCAGTCGTCCTGCCTGACCAGTTGGCTGGCGCTGCGCGCACCCACCACCGCCGGAATGTCCATGCTACGCGCGACGATCGCGGTGTGCGAGGTCTTGCCACCCACGTCAGTGACAAACCCTGCGAACACGCTTTGCTTGAACTGCAGCATGTCGGCCGGCGACAGATCGTGCGCGATCAGCACCAGCGGCACATCGACCGTGCCCTCCAGCGCCAGATCCTGCTGGCGACCGGCGGGCCGACGCGCCGGGGGCGGCGCAGCGGGTGTGGCCACGCCCTTCATGTAGCGAAGAATCCGCTCGGCCACCTGTTCGAGATCGGCCTTGCGCTCACGCAGGTACTCGTCCTCCATCTCGTCGAACTGACGAGACAAGGCTTCGAGCTGCGTGGTCAGCGCCCACTCGGCGTTGTACAGGCGTTCCGAGATCCAGTGCTTGACGCCCGCGATCAAGTCCTGGTCCTGCAAGAGCATCAGGTGCACATCGAGCAGGGCCGACAATTCGTGGGGCGCCTCCTTGGGGCCCATGCCAGTGATGGTTTGCTGCAGGCGGTGGATCTCGTCGACCACGGCATCTCGGCCCGCGCGCACGCGCGCGATCTCAGCCTCGATCTGATCGGGCGTGATGAAGTAATGGGCAACGTCGACACGACCGGCCATGAGCACGGCGCGCCCGATGGCAATGCCACGTGCGACGGGGAGACCGTGTATCGCGAAGGTCATGTCGTCTCGGGGCTCACTCGCCCTCGCCGAACTTGTCGTTGATCAGTGCCAGCAGGGCGTCGACCGCCTCCTGCTCGCGCTCGCCCTGCGCCTGCAACACCACCTCGCTGCCCAGGCCTGCGGCCAACATCATCACGCCCATGATGCTCTTGGCATTCACGCGCCGCTCGCCCTTGGCGAGCCAAACTTCGCAGGGGAAGGCGCCGGCCAACTTGGTGAGCTTGGCGGAGGCGCGTGCGTGCAGGCCCAGCTTATTGCTGATGGTCGTTGTGATTTGGATCATGGCGGGGTCGGGACTGGTTCTGGGGCGCGGTCAGTGCCACCTGCATCACCCCTTGGGTGCCACCGGTGACCGCGCGGGCCACCAGAGCGTCCAAGGGCTCATGGCGGTAGCTGACGCTACGAAGCAGCATAGGCAGGTTGACGCCGGTCACGAGGCGCGAGAACACGCCGTCGACCAGCTTTTGCGCCACGTTGCTCGGGGTGGCGCCAAAGATATCGGTCAGGACCAGAACGCCCTTGACCTGCGGCACGTCAGCCGCCTGCGCCAGCGCGATGCGCGCGGTGGCCAGGGTCTCCTCGGGAGACAGATTGGGCTGCACGTCGATGGCGCTGACACTGGCGCCGCAGTCCGGAAACACATGCAGCGCGCACTGACGCAGGGCATGTGCCAGAGGCGCGTGGCAGATGATCAGGATCGCATTCATGTAGCGGGATTATCCCGTCTGGCCCACATGAAGTACGCCCAGGCGCCCACGCTGGAGACCAGAAAGACGGTCAGGGCGGCGCGAAAGCTCGCCGGTTCGGCCAGGCCCAGGACCTGAAACCCGTCAATCAGCAAGCCGATCCCCCATTGCACGACGAACACGCCCACGAAGATCACCAGGTTGTAGGCCGACAGGGCGCGGCCCGCCAGCGCCGGCGGGAAGGCCATGCCCACCGCGGGCTGGGCCAGGGCCATGAAGGTGCAACTGATGCAAAACAGCGTCCAGGTCCAGGCGCCGGCGTCGCCCCCTGCGAAGATCAACCACCCCAAAGGCAAGAAGCTCAGGGGATGGCCCCAGGCAATCAGTCGCTCGGCGCCCCAACCCCGGGCCGCCAGGCGAGGCGTGAGCAGGCCCCAGGTCCAGAAGGTCAGGAGCATGGCCAGGTTGATGGTGAACAGGCCGGCGGCAGCCTGCGCGGGCGTGTAATCCGCCACCCGCACCATCCAGGGCCCGGCCCACAGGGTCTGCATGGCCAGCAGCCCGCCGTAGGAAAAGAACCCCAGCGGTGTCAAGCGCCGAAAACAAGGATGGCGCCAGACCTCGCGGTAGCTGGCCTGGGGAGCCCCCGGCGCCGGGGCCGGGGCAGCCGACCCGGCCGGCACCTTCCAGGCAATCAGCGCCATGGACACCAGGATCAGGGCCGCCAGACCGAGGAACAGGGGGCGCCACCCGAACTGCGGGACCAGCCACTGCACCGGCAGGGTCGAGGCCACCATGCCCAGGGACCCCGTCATGAGCATCCAGGAATTGGCGCGCAGTTGCATCGGCGGTGACATCCAGTGCCGATAGCCCGTCAGGGGCGCCATCAGGCTGGCACTCACGCCCATGCCACACAAGACGCGGGCCAGCAGCAGACTGGAAAAGCCCTCGGCCAGCGCAAAGGCCGCACAGCCCACCGCCGCCAGAACCAGAAAGCCCAAGATCACCGCACGCGGGCCATGCCGATCGAGCCAGCGCCCCAGAGGCAACTGGGTGAGGGCAAAGCCGGCGAAGAATCCGCCCGCCAGCAAGCCCAGGTCACGCGCATGAAGCGCGAACTCCTGGGTCAGGGTGGGCGCCAGGGTGGCCGTGACGGCCCGCAGCAGCGCCGAGATGAAATAAGCAAACGCAAAAGTGAGGAAGACCACCACCGCGTCGCGTCGAGAAAGAACCATCCCGCGATTATGGAAGCAGGATTGACCGACAATTCCGCGATGAATTCCCTAGACGGCATCCGTGTCCTGGACCTCTCGCGCGTCCTGGCCGGCCCCTGGTGCACCCAGACCCTGGCCGACCTGGGCGCCGACGTGATCAAGATCGAGCGTCCGGGCAGCGGCGACGACACCCGCAGTTGGGGCCCGCCCTTCCTGGCGCAGCCCGATGGCCGCGAGACCGCCGAAGCCGCCTACTACCTGGGCACCAACCGCAACAAGCGCTCGGTCACCTGCGACATCGCGCAGCCTGCGGGCCAGGCCCTGGTGCGCGCGCTGGTGGCCCACTGCGATGTGTTCGTCGAGAACTTCAAGGTCGGTGACATGAAGCGCTATGGCCTGGATTTCGAATCGCTGCGCGCCCTCAACCCGCGCTTGGTGTATTGCAGCATCACCGGCTTTGGTCAGACCGGCCCCTACCGCGATCGCGCTGGCTACGACTACGCGGTCCAGGGCATGGGTGGCCTCATGAGCATCACCGGCGAGCGAGACGACCTCGGGGGCGGCCCACAAAAGGTGGGCGTGGCGGTGGCCGATTTGTTCACGGGTCTGTATGCCACGACCGCCATCCTGGCGGCCCTGCGCCATGCCGAGCGCACCGGCGAGGGACAGCATGTGGACATGGCCTTGCTAGACACGCAGGTGGCCATGCTCGCCAACCTGGGGGCCAACTACCTCGTGAGCGGCAAGGTGCCCGCGCGCGCCGGCAACGCCCACCAGAACATCGTGCCCTATCAGGTGTTCGAGGTCGCCCCCGCGAGCGATGGCAGCGCCGACTACATCATCCTGGCGGTGGGCAACGACAGCCAGTTCGCCAAGTTCTGCGACGTGGCGGGTCACCCCGAGCTGGCCACCGATCCGCGCTTCGCGCGCAACCAAGACCGCGTGCGACACCGGGCGGTGCTGGTGCCGTTGCTCGAAGCGGTGATGAAGACGCGCACCAAGCTCCAGTGGCTCGCCGCGCTGGAGGCGGCCAAGGTGCCGTGTGGCGCGATCAACAACCTGGCCGAGGTGTTCGCCGACCCGCAGGTGCAGGCGCGCGCGATGGTCGACGAATGGGACCATCCGCTGCGCCCGGGCCTGCGCCTGGTGGCCAGCCCCGCCAAGCTCAGTGCCACACCGGTGCGCAAGGACCTGCCGCCGCCGCTGCTGGGGCAGCACACGCGCGAGGTGCTGGCCGACCTGCTGGGGCTGGACGCCAGCCAGATCGATGCGCTCGCGCAGGATGGGGTGATCGCATGACCGAGCGCCTCTGGACCCTTTTGGCTGCCGTCGCACTCGCCGCTGTCGCCGCCGCCGTGTACCTGGGCACGGGCCGCAGCGCCGCGCCGCCCTCGACCTTCGTGCTACTCGATGGCAGCACCCGCACCACCGCCGATCTCAAAGGCAAGGTGACCCTGGTGAACTTCTGGGCCACCAGCTGCGTGAGCTGCGTGGCGGAAATGCCGCAGATCATGGCCACGCACGAGAAATACCAGGCGCGCGGCTATCAGACGCTGGCGGTCGCCATGAGTTATGACCCGCCGGCCTACGTCGTGAATTTCGCGCAATCGCGCAAGCTGCCGTTTGGCGTGGCGATCGACAACACGGGGGCAGTGGCCAAGGCCTGGGGCGACGTGCAGCTCACGCCCACCACCTTCATCGTGGACAAGCGCGGCGAGATCGTGAAACGCTATGTGGGTGCGCCGGACTTCACCGAGCTGCACCAGCTGATCGAGAAGCTGCTGGCCGCACCGGCCTGAGCCGGCGGGCCGCTCTCTCCATCAGTTATTGCGGAAGGCGTCGTGGCAGGCCTTGCAGCTGGCCGCCGTCGGGCCAAAAGCGGCCTTGAGGTTGTCCAGGTTCTGGGTCTTGGCGGCTGCCAGCAGCTTGGCCGTCTCGGCCACCATCTTGTCAGAGTGGTCCTTGAACTTGGCCTGCTCGGTCCAGATCTCGGGCTTGGCCTTGGCAGAAATCTTGTCCGTGCCCGGACCAAAACCGGCCCAGGGCAGACGGGCCACATCACTGACCACCTGGGCGTTCTCCTGGGCGACCTTGCCATCGAAGGGCACGCGCCCGTTGACCATGGCGCCAATGCGCGAGAAATGCGCGCCCATGACGGTCAAGGCACTCTGACGGTACTTGACCGCGTCTTCCGGTTTGGCGAACTGGGCCGAGGCCGGAATGGCGACGACACTGACGGCGGCGGCAAGCGCCAGGGAGACAAAGGTTTTCATGGATGCAAGGTCCTGGGTTTGGGGAACAATGAAGGCAACAGCCAACCTTTGTATCAGAAGCGTGACCCCTTCGCACACTCCGTCTCAGACGACCCAGCATGCCGCTTCGGTACGCGTCTGGGACCTCCCCACCCGCCTGTTCCACTGGCTGCTCCTGGCCTGCGTGATCGGCCTGTTCGCCACCGCCTACGCCCCAGGCAGCTGGATCGACTGGCATGCCCGCCTGGGGTACGCCATGCTGACCCTCCTGCTGTTTCGGCTGGTGTGGGGGGTGATCGGCGGCCACTGGTCGCGGTTTATTCACTTCGTGCCCCGCTCTGGATCGTCTGTTTCGCTGGGGCATACCCTGAGCGGCGCGCTGGCCGTGGCAGCCATGCTGCTGGCCCTGATCACCCAGGTGGCCACCGGGCTGGTCGGAGACGACGAAATCGCCTTCACCGGCCCGCTCAATCGCTTCATCGCCACCGATCTGGGCCTGGCCGCCACCGCCTGGCACAAGGGCGTGGGTCAGTGGCTGCTGGTGGGCCTGATCGCGCTGCATGTGAGCGCCATCGCGTTCTACCTGTTCGTGCGACGCAACAACCTGGTCGGGCCGATGGTGCACGGCGACAAGCCGCTGCCCGATGGCGCGCAGGCGTCCCTGGCTGCCCCTGTGAGCTCGCGCGACACGGCGGGCTCACGGCTGCTGGCGCTGGGCGTGCTGGGGGGTTGCGCGGGCGCAGTGGCCCTGATGGTCCGACTGGCCGGCTAAGCGCCAAGGCCCGCAACGCATGATCGAACACATCACGAGCCCCAATGACGCATCGCTCGAGGCGGTGCGTGACATCTTTCGCGAGTACGCCGACAGCCTGGGCATCGACCTCGCTTTCCAGGATTTCGAGCGCGAGCTTCAAGAGCTGCCCGGCGAGTACGCGCCACCGCGTGGCGCCTTGCTATTGGCCACGCTGGACGGCGTGGTCGCAGGCTGCTGCGCGCTGCGACCCCTCGATGGCGTCGACGACCCCAATGCCGCGGAGATGAAGCGCCTGTATGTGCGCAAGGCGTTTCGCGGCTTCGGGCTGGGGCGGCAGTTGGCCGAGCGCTGCCTGGATGCCGCACGCGCAGCGGGCTACGCCTGCGTGCTGCTCGATACCTTGTCGGACATGGAAGCCGCGCGCGCCCTCTACGAGGAGCTCGGCTTCCAGGAGATCCCACCCTACTATCACAACCCCATCGCGGGGGCGCATTACCTCAAGGTGGATCTGTAGGCGCGCCGATCAGCCCTTGGCTTGCGCCAGCATCGTCTGCGCGTCGCTGACTTCGAACTTGCCGGGCGCTTCGATATTGAGCGTGGCCACCTTGCCGTTCTTGACCAGCATCGAATAGCGGTTGCTGCGCAGGCCCATGCCGCGAGCGGCCAGGTCCAGGGTTAGGCCGGTGGCCTTGGTGAATTCGGCGCTGCCGTCACCCAGCATGCGCACCTTGGTGCCGGTCTTCTGGTCACGCGCCCAAGCGCCCATGACGAAGGCGTCGTTGACGCTCACGCACCAGATCTCGTCGACGCCGGCTTTTTTCAGCTCGTCGTACTTCTCGACGTAGCCGGGCACATGCTTGGCCGAACACGTCGGGGTGAAGGCGCCGGGCAGGGCGAACACGGCGATGGTCTTGCCGGCAGCGGCCTTGGCCACGTCGACCGGGTTGGGGCCGATGCTGCAGCCATTGCCCTCGACTTCCGAGTATTCCTGCAGGGTGGCGCTGGGCAGGGTGTCTCCGACTTTGATCATAGAAAGTGCTCCTGAAATGAAAAACGACCCACGATTGTGGGCCGTTTGGCTGAGCGCAGCCAGGGGGGATCAGACCTCGATGGCCTTCTCGACCAAACGGGTGGCGACCCAGTTCTTGGTCTTGGAGATCGGGCGGCTCTCGGTGATCTCGATCACGTCGCCCAGGTGGTATTCACCCTTTTCGTCGTGCGCGTGGTACTTGCTCGACTTGGCCACGATCTTGCCGTAGAGCTCGTGCTTCACACGGCGCTCGACCAGGACGGTGACCGTCTTGGCGCGTTTGTCGCTCACCACCTTACCGATCAGGGTGCGCTTGAGGGAGGTTTTGGCTTCCGTCATGTTCACTCCTTACTTGGCGGATTCCGCTTGCTTTTGAGCCAGGATGGTCTTGGCCCGAGCAATATCGCGGCGCGTGATGCGCAGCGAGGCGGTGTTGTTGAGTTGTTGCGTGGCTTTTTGCATGCGCAGACCGAAATGGGCCTTTTGCAGCGACTTGACCTCGGCTTCGACGCCGGCAACATCTTTTTGACGCAGTTCAGCAGTTTTCATTTTTAAATACTCCTGAATCAAGCGCCGAGCATGCGGGTGACGAACGTGGTGCGCAGCGGAAGCTTCGCTGCAGCCAGGCGGAAGGCTTCACGCGCGAGTTCTTCGGGCACGCCGACGATCTCATACAGCACTTTGCCAGGCTGAATCTCAGCCACGTAGTACTCGGGGTTGCCCTTGCCGTTACCCATACGCACTTCAGCGGGCTTCTGGGAGATCGGCTTATCGGGGAACACTCGAATCCAGATGCGGCCACCACGTTTGACGTGACGGGAGATCGCGCGACGCGCGGCCTCGATCTGGCGGGCCGTCAGACGGCCACGGTCCGTGGACTTCAGACCGAAATCACCGAAGGCCACCGAGTTACCCCGGGTGGCGATGCCGGTGTTACGGCCCTTCTGCTCTTTGCGGTATTTGCGGCGAGCGGGTTGCAGCATGTTTACTCTCCTTTGCCGTCGGGCGTAGCACCCGGCGCGGCGACTTTGCGGACGCGCTTAACGGCAGGTTTCGGTGCGTCAGCACCTGGGGTGGCTTCTTGCGGCTTGTCGCTGCCATCGGCGGGGGCGACATTGCCCGCGCCAGCGGGGCTGCGACGTGCAGGGGGGGCGCCACGGCGGTCACCCGCCGGACGGTCACCCGGACGGGCATCACGGCGCGGACCGCGCGGACCGCGACGCTCCTCGCCTTCGGGGCGGGGGGTGCTGTCCAGCGAAGGCGCGTCGTTGCGGCCCAGGGTGTCGCCCTTGTAGACCCAGACCTTGACGCCGATGACGCCGTAAGTGGTCTTGGCTTCAGAGAAGCCGTAGTCGATGTCGGCGCGCAGGGTGTGCAGCGGCACACGGCCTTCGCGGTACCACTCGGTGCGAGCGATCTCGATGCCGTTCAAGCGACCGGCGGACATGATCTTGATGCCCTGGGCGCCCAGACGCATCGCGTTCTGCATGGCGCGCTTCATGGCGCGGCGGAACATGATGCGCTTCTCGAGCTGCTGGGTGATGCTGTCGGCGATCAGCTTGGCATCGACTTCGGGCTTGCGCACTTCTTCGATGTTGACCGCGACAGGCACGCCCAGACGAGTGGCGAGTTCCTTCTTGAGGTTCTCGATGTCCTCGCCCTTCTTGCCGATCACCACACCCGGACGTGCCGAGAAGATGGTGATGCGGGCGTTCTTGGCCGGGCGCTCGATCAGGACGCGCGAAACCGCGGCGTTCTTGAGCTTGGTCT
>Ga0315899_10003805_pt1 | contig 16407 bp, 9 predicted proteins | sample LakEriMetagenome_2_FD_203518 | JGI IMG/M metagenome (GOLD analysis project Ga0315899, IMG submission 203518) | Freshwater fungal communities from buoy surface, Lake Erie, Ohio, United States - Buoy 4 MA112 | ecosystem: Environmental > Aquatic > Freshwater > Lake | place: USA: Lake Erie, Ohio... | reverse complement strand
TTTCTTATCAATTGGTTTTCGGCAGCACTATCTCTTCAATGCCATTGTGAAAATCCCAGTATTTCGGCAATACCGCACGTGGAAAACTTACAAGGTCTGGAGGGACTCTGTGCGTTACGGCAAAATGGTAACACCGATCCCCTCCTCCCCAGAATTTTTTTACAAATCTGAATTGCAAAGGTGCTCTGTATACTATATATGTGTATGTGTGTGTGTGTGTGTGCATATATATATATATGTATATAGTTGCGTGGGGGACGCGAGGGTGTTGAGAGGATTTTTTTTCCTGACGAGTTAATGAACCTTAATTCGCCCTCAACGAACTCACGAACCCCACTAACGAACTCACGCTACTCACGAACTCACGCTACTCATGAACTCACGCGACTCACGCTACTCAACCTACTCACGAACGCTATCAACCTCCTCAACCTCCTCAACCTACTATATATATATATATATATATATATTTCTTCATCTCGATCCAGCGCTGTTGTTTGACGTCAAGCGCTGTTGTTTGACGTCTGCCTTCTTTTTATTGCCTTGGCAGAAAAAATGTTCGAAAGTGCTGCAAAAGGATCTCTTCTCCCTCAACCCTACCTTCCAGGCCGCGCTTCTGCAAATCCGTGGCATGTGTATGGACTTGAAGAAAATCAAGCTCTTGAATTTTGAACCAGGTGTCTTGTATACGCTCGAGAACTTCTTTCACAGTCAGCAGGCGCAGCGTGCCAATATCATTGGGCAGCTGCAGGATTTCTGGATCGCGGCCATCGAGGTGGCTAAAAACGCCTGCGTCGAAACGCTCGAGTCTCTGGAGGAGGGCCTCTTTGGGAAGAGTGATGTCATGGAACAAGCCGATGGCAAAGAGAGCGGACAAAAATCGCCGCGAGCTGACAGTTTCCGCTACACTGTCATGGCAAGCAAGCGCGTGGTGCAGCAACGCCTCTTCTATTTCCTGCGTTTGGCTGACTGCGTCATCTTCAGTACTCTGCACGAAATGGTGGTTGAGTCCGTGACAGAGCTACTCGACAGCTTGTACAAGGCATCTCGGGAAGCCGATGCGCTGCGAAAAGCGCAGGAAGCACTGGAGCAAGCAATCAAGGATGGAAGTGCGCCTCAGCCAGAAAAGCCCGAGACTGATGATCAGGCCAAGAAGAAAAAAACCAAAGAGGAGAAGCCCGTGCGCAAGACGATCTTCACGACAGAGGTCATGCTTGTCCTTGGTGACCTAACGTTTGTCCCCGCTGCCGCGGATTTCGAAAATGAGCTGGAGAGCATAGTTGGGGGCTTCGTGGACACAGTGACCGGCAACGAAAACACGCGCCTGCTTAATCACGAGGACCTCGAGCAATACACCGAGCTCTACGACGCGGAGTCGGACGCCAATGATGCTGCTACTGTGGCTGACATTATCACAAATGACGAACACTACATGACGCTGGTGGCCGGGCTCAAGGATGCCATCCACGATGCGTTCGCGCACTGCGACGAGTACCTCAAAACCTTCGAGAACTTCCGTGATATGGTCATTGAGAACGAGCAGGTCGATGCTGCGGAGCTGTACGAAGGTGCTGAAAAAGGCCAGATTGTTCTGAAAGACTTTGCGAACAAATTAGACACCTATGAAGGGCAAGCAAAGAACATCGGCAGCATCCCAGACGTGAAGGAGTGCGGCATTATTGAAGTCAATGCCCAGCGCTTGAAAGAGATGATTGCACCCTCGCCAGCCTCATGCCTACAAAAGATTGAGGTGCTGCTGCCGCAACTCGCCGTTATCAAACAGAAGAAGCTTCTGGATGAAGTGGGCCATGCAAATTCCAAGCTCAATCATAAGCCTACGACGGTGTCTGAATTCGTCAGTATCCTTGACTTTATCAACGAATGCAACGAAACAAAAGATCAGTTCGAGGCCGACTTCAATGAGTTGCAGGTAAGTGTCTTGATGCATCAACGCTCTCTGTAAAGATTGACCAGGCTGCAGGATTCTCACGTCGCTACTGAATGCTGTTGCGTGTGAATCGATTATTGACTTGCATAATTACGTGGGCAGGCTCACTACAAATTGATGGAGGATCACAATGTCAAAATCAATAGCATGGACCGCGCAGCATACAAGATGCTAGTACCAGAGTACTCACAGATGAAAAATATCCTAGAGCTGCTCGACTCCACCAAGGAAGAGGAGATGGGCAAGTGGGGCACAAAATTAGAAGAAGACATCAAAATGTTTCACGAATCTGTCGGTCACCTGAAGACAGCAAGCAACGATGAGCGGCTACTCGAAGACGTCGAGTTCATCGATCCCATCATGACCATTGTCGAGGGTCTGAAACAAGACGTCCTACAGCTCGAGGCGACAGCCAAAGCCAATCAGAAATTCCAGACTATGTTCGGTCAACAAATCGAGCGGTATCCTGAGCTGGATGCAGTGTCAGGCACAAGTTCTCAAACGCACTCTCTATAGTGACTTTACATGGTAAATACACTAGGGTGCTGACTTTTGATAATTTTTATGGCAGCGGATGTGAACCTCAAATTGGCCATGTGGGAAGCTCGTCGCGACATGTTCGGGATTACCGAATCATGGAAAGACGCTCTGGTCATGGAAATGCCCTTGAAGGAGTGGGATGCGCAATGCACGAAATGGTACAAGGTGGCAACGCGAGCTGAGCGTGATCTGCCAGCCAACTCGTTGGTGCCCAGAATCAAGGAGCACGCTAACATTTGGAAAAATCTGGTGCCTGCCTGCGGTGAGCTAAAGAATCCGACGTTGCAACCGCGACACTGGGAAAAACTGGAACAAATCTGCGGGTTCACATTTGAGCGCGACCCAGAGACCTGGTCCCAGCCTTTCACTCTGGGTTCTCTCATGGCAAAGAATATTATGGATTTCAAGGATGAGATTCAGAAAGTCTCAACTGAGGCAACGCAAGAATCAGTGCTCGAGGGAATGCTGGGCAAAGTCAAAGCATCCTGGGCTGAAGCCGAGTTTGTCCTCGACGGTTTCAAGGATCAGAAAGACGTGTACGTTCTCACTGGTGTGGACGACGTGCAAGCAATGCTGGACGAGAGTATGATGACCATTGGAACGATCTTGTCATCGCGATATGTAGCAGGCATTCGCCCAGAGGTTGAGAAGATGGAGCATGCGCTCAAGACTTTGCAAAATGTGCTGGATGAGTGGCTGGGAGTCCAGAAAAATTGGATGTATCTTGAACCAATCTTTTCAGCACCAGATATTCAGCGGCAGCTACCGGCAGAGGCTAAAATGTTTTTGGATGTCGATAAGGGTCTGAAAAATGTCGTGAAAAAGATTTCGGAAAATCCAAACTGCATGCGCGTTGGAGCTCTCCCTTCGCAAGCTGACATTTTTGCCTCTTGGAATGAAACCCTGGAGAAGACGCAGAAGCAGCTCGAAGAATACCTCGAGTTCAAGTGCATGGCCTTCCCCAGGTTCTATTTCCTTTCCAACGACGAGTTGCTTGAAATTCTCGCTCAGACCCGAAATGTGCAAGCAGTGCAGCCGCACATGAACAAGTGCTTCGACGGCATCAAAGGCCTCGATTTTGGCGGTCAGCACAAGAGTTCTCCTATCAAGACTATAGACGAAAATAGTGTTGATATCTACGGAATCATTTCGCCCGAGGGCGAGTACGTGACGATGGGTAAAAATCTGAAGGCCCGTGGGGAAGTTGAAAACTGGTTGATGGCTACCGAGCGCAGAATGGTGGAGAGTTTACGTCAGCTCTCAAAAGATTCAGTGGTGGATTACACCACCAGGCCCCGACACGAGTGGGTCTTGGATCATGCTGGTCAGATCATCATTCTGGTTTCACAAATTTATTGGGCGAAGGGAGCGGAGGAGGCGTTAGACGGGCTTCTGGTGCCGAACAATCCCATTGAGGGCATCAAGAAGTGGTATGATCAAACTGTGATCTATCTTAATGGATTGATCAGTCTTGTTCGAGGCGAATTGACCAAGCTTCAACGTGGTGCTCTTGTTGCCCTCATCACAATTGATGTGCACAATCGCGACATTATCGAGTATCTTATCGAGGACAAAACTGACAGCAAGAAGCAGTTTGGTTGGCAGCAGCGCATCCGGTACTACTGGGATGATACTATCGGAGCAATCGGCGATTGCCGAATCGGTCAAGTGACTGCCGAATTCGTCTTTGCCCACGAATATTTGGGCGCGAGCTTCCGCCTTGTGATCACGCCACTGTCAGACCGTTGCTACATGACGTTGACTGGCGCGTTACAGCTGCAACTGGGTGGTGCCCCAGCGGGGCCAGCTGGAACAGGGAAGACGGAGACGACCAAGGATCTGGCAAAGGCGCTTGGAAATTGCTGTGTGGTCTTTAATTGCGGGGACAATCTTGACTACAAATTCATGGGCAGATTCTTGAAAGGCCTGGCGCAGTGTGGCGCCTGGGCGTGCTTTGACGAGTTCAACAGAATCAACGTCGAAGTGCTTTCTGTTGTCGCGCAGCAGATTATTACGATCCAGATCGCATTGCGAGCTAGGGCGACTGATTTTGAGTTTGAGGGCCAAATGATCAAGCTCATCCTGACTTTCGGAGTTTTCATTACCATGAACCCTGGATATGCAGGCCGCACGGAGCTTCCAGACAATCTTAAGGCACTCTTCCGTCCGATGTCTATGATGGTTCCCGACTACTCATTGATTGCAGAGATCAGCTTGTTTGCCGAAGGGTTCGAGACAGCCAAAATGCTTTCCAAGAAAATGGCAAAATTGTATAAACTTGCGAGTGAGCAGGTGTCGGCTCAGCCCCACTATGACTTTGGAATGCGTGCCATCAAGTCCGTGCTGGTGATGGCGGGAACAGGCAAACGTGCCAACCCAGACATGTCCGAGACTATTGTGATGATCCGAGCCATGTGTGACAGCAACATCCCAAAGTTTTTGGATGATGACGTCGTTCTGTTTAATGCCATCGTTGAAGACTTGTTCCCCGGAGTTGAGGTTCCTAAACAGGACACTGGCGACCTGGTCGTCGCTATTGCCGCGTGTCTTGCTGCTGTAGACTTGCGATTGCCGGAGGCATGGCAATTAAAGTGCGTTCAGCTCTACGAGGTGCTTGGAATCCGGTTCGGTGTGATGCAAGTTGGACCGTCAGGAGGCGGCAAAACATGCATGGCTCGCTGCATTGCAGAGGCCATGGGCAAGTTGCGCGAGCAGGGCAGCAAAGATATTGAACACCAAGTCACACATACCTACTGTTTGAACCCGAAGAGCATCTCAATGGGAGAGTTGTATGGCAACTACAACCTCATGACAAACGAGTGGACGGATGGTCTTGGTTCTACCATCATCCGTAATGCCAATTCTGACACAACAGACGACAAGAAATTTGTGGTTTTCGATGGGCCTATTGATGCCATCTGGATTGAAAACATGAATACGGTGCTGGATGATAATCGCACCTTGTGCTTGCCGAATGGGGAGCGCATCAAGCTCAACGGCAAAACAATGCGCATGCTCTTCGAGGTTGAAGACTGCTCCCAGGCCTCGCCGGCAACGGTCAGTCGGCTGGGTGTTGTGTGGCTTCCGCCCGAAGCAATAGGATTGAGGCTTCCTGTTGAAACGTGGATGTGCAAGTACACTCCAGCAGGCATGTCCCAAGAGTTGAAGGACCAGTTTATGACCATTTGGGAAGAAACAATGGCGAAAAGCATACGGTTTGTGCGCAGGAACACCAAAGAGCTGATTCCCACCTTGGATAATAACCTTGTCATGTCGTGCTGCCGCCTCTTCCAGTCTCTGTTTGTCGAGTCCAAAGGAGCCAACCTGGATTCTGAGGACATTAAAGCAGTGCTCAACAAAATGTTTATGTGGTCGCTCATTTGGTCAGTTGGCGGCACTGTTGACGGGATAGAAGGCAAGGAGAAGTTCAGTGACTTTGTGCGTGAGGAGTTTAGCAAGATTGCTAAATTCCCGAACAGTGGGACTGTGTATGATTACCTGCTCGATCCCGTGACCAAGGAGTGGCAGCCCTGGGAAGAAATCACAAAACCCTTTGTATATGATAAGACAATGAAATTCTCTGATATTCTTGTCCCCACCAAGGATACAACCCGGTATGCATACATTATGGGAACGTGCTTGGAAGTGCAACGCAACTTTGCACTGATTGGTCAAACAGGCACTGGCAAGTCTGCAATCGTTGTGGATGCTATGTTCAATCATTTCTTAGACTCGCATTCGCTTGTGCCTTTCACGGTCAACTTCTCAGCGCAGACTGGTGCGAAACAGACTCAGGAAATGATGGAACTTAAATTCGAAAAACGTCGGAAAGGGGTGGTGGGATCCCCGATTGGCAAACTTTTAGTATGCTTCGTAGACGATGTAAACATGCCTGCCCGCGAAACGTATGGCGCTCAGCCTCCAATTGAGGTCCTGAGACTTATGCAGGACAAGGTCGAATACTATCGTCCTTTCGGTGGCGTGTGGGATCGAAAGAAGCTCTTTTGGAGCCAATTGGTGGATTGTGTCCTGTGCACTGCGTGTGGTCCTCCTGGAGGCGGTCGCAACATTGTGACCAATCGCTACTTCCGGTTCTTCAATATGTTGAACATCGCTCCGCCTTCTCAGGCAGTACTCAAGGTCATTTTTGGATCTATTTTGGATGGACATCTCAATGATTTCCCGAACGACTGCAAGATGCTTTCGAAACAGACAGTGGATGCGTCCATTGACATTTATGAAAAGATATCAAGTGAGATGCTTCCAACACCAGCCAAATCGCACTACACCTTCAACCTGCGTGACCTTTCTAAGGTGTTCCAGGGTATGTTATCGATGAAGGTTCAGCACTGCCCCAACGCAACTACGTACAGTCGCCTATGGACCCATGAGTGCCAGCGAGTTTTTGCCGACAGGCTCATTGACAGTAAAGACAAAACCACCTTTAACGAGTGGCTGCATGAGTACCTCAAGCGCAAATTTATGATGGACTGGAACTTCGAGGAAACATTTGTCAAGAAGCCAATTTTATTTGGAGACTATTTGAAGATGGGAGTGACAGGCGATGAGCGCATGTATGAGCCTATCAACGACAACGGCAAGCTTCCAAAGTTGATGGATGCTTACCTTGAGGATTACAATGCCACGTCCCCCAAAGGAATGCAGCTCGTCTTTTTCATGGATGCCATCGAGCACATTTCTCGCCTTGCAAGAATCATCAGGTCTCCGAAAGGAAATGCTATGCTTGTAGGTCTTGGAGGGTCGGGCAAACAGAGTTTGACTCGCCTCTCAGCCTTCATGGCCGAGTTCCAGTGCTTTCAAATTGAACTGACAAAGGGATATTCAAACAATGAGTTTCGCGAGGACATAAAAAAGATGTTCGTCATTGCAGGAGTTGAGCGGAGGACAGTTGTGTTCCTCTTCACTGATGGCCAGGTTGTCAATGAAGGATTTATTGAGGACATCAATGCCATCCTAAATGCGGGAGACGTGCCCAACTTGTTTGCTGCTGATGAAAAGGACAAGGTCATTGGCGACTGTAGGGAGTACACAGCGAGCATCGGGAGGCCTTTGACCAAGGATTCGGTTTACTCCACTTTCATTTCTTGTGTTCAGGCAAACTTGCACTGTGTTCTGTGTATGAGTCCGGTCGGAGAGGCGTTCCGGCGTCGTTGCCGCATGTTCCCGTCGCTCATCAACTGTTGCACGATTGACTGGTATTTGCCATGGCCACAAGAAGCGCTGGCGGACGTTGCGGACCGTTTCATGGCTGCAGTTGAGAATGTGTCTGATGAGCACAAAAGGATCTTGGCCAAAATGTGCCCCTTCATCCATGGTTCGGTCGAAAAATGGTCCGACAAGTTTTTTTCCGAACTTCGCCGCAAATTTTACATTTCGCCCAAGAGTTACCTCGACATGATTGCTTTGTATACAACTCTGCTCAAGGAAAAAAGGAAGGACCTGAGTGACTCCAAGGATCGATTTGTCAACGGGTTAAATAAGATGGAGGAAGTTGGAAATGTCATTGAATCTGCGAAAAAGGATCTCGCGGTCCTCGAACCTGTGCTCAAAGAGAAGAGTGCGGCCACCGAAATTCTCCTGGTACAGGTGGCTGCTGATAAGGAAGATGCAGCGAAAGTCGAGGCCGTGGTGAGTAAAGAGGCAGCTGAAGTTGAAGAATTTGCCAAGGGTGTTAAGATTATCCAGGAAGATGCGCAAAAGGATCTTGATGAGGCCTTGCCTGCATTGAAATCCGCAGTGGATGCCCTTAATTCCCTGACTAAAGGTGACATTACCGAAGTAAAGAACTTTGCAAAACCGCCTCAGTTGGTGCAGACTACGATGGAAGCGGTGTGCACTCTGTTTGGTAAAAAGGCGGATTGGGACACTTCAAAGAAGTTTCTGGGAGAATCTGATTTCTTGGAGCAACTGATGAAGTTCGATAAAGACAACATAGATCCCAAGAGGATCAAAGCCCTTCAGAAATATATCACCATGGAAGATTTCACTGCTGATTCTGTGGGCAGGGTGTCGAAGGCGGCCAAGGGTCTGTGCATGTGGGCTCGCGCAATGGATGTGTATGCCAGGGTAGCCAAAGAGGTAGAGCCCAAGAAGGCGAAACTGGCAGAGGCGAACTCACAGCTCGACGCTGCAATGTCGACACTCAACGCCAAAAAAGCCAACCTGAAACAGGTACAGGATAGGGTGGCCCTTCTTGTAGCACAGCTCAACGGGGCTCTGTCCGAGCAGAAGAGCCTGGCCGATCAAGCCGAGCTGTGCGAGGCACGCTTGATCAGAGCAGGCAAATTAACCTCGGCGCTTGGCGACGAGCAGGTCAACTGGACCCAACAGTCTGCCATACTGTCGATTCAGCTCGAGAAGCTTGTTGGCGATGTCTTCTTAGCTGCAGCATGCGTGGCCTACGTGGGGCCATTCACCGGAATTTACCGCAGAGATGTCCTTGTGGAATGGGTGGCGTATGCACAAAGTAAAGGCCTCCCCGCTTCTGATATCTTTGTCCTTCCGGCTGCGCTTTCAAAACCGGTGGAGGTGCGCTCCTGGAACATCCAAGGTTTACCGAGTGATGACGTCTCTATTGCAAATGGTGTGCTGACTAAGAACACCACGCGATGGCCGCTTATGATTGATCCTGAAATGCAGGCGAACAAGTGGGTCAAAAATATGGAGGAACAAAATGGTCTTCGGCTTATCAAATTGACAGATGGTAAATACTTGTCGACGCTTGAAGCTTGCGTGAGAAACGGCAACCCGCTCCTGTTGGAAGATATTGGTGAAGAGATTGATCCTGCGCTGGAGCCCATCCTCATGAAGCAGCTCTTTAAGCAAGGCGGTCGTCTTTTGATTCGCCTCGGAGAGCAGGATATCGACTATGATGAAAACTTCCGTTTCTACATTACGACCAAGATGCCCAACCCGCACTATCTTCCGGACGTTTGCATCAAGACTACTATAATCAATTTTATGATTACCATGGATGGCCTTGAGGACCAGTTGCTGGGTGATGTTGTGCGCCAAGAGCGTCCTGATCTCGAGGAAAAGAAAGACAAACTCGTCGTTCAAATGGCCAATGATAAGAAGCAGCTGGGGGATCTGCAAGAAAAAGTGCTCAAGCTACTGCAGGAAGCAGAGGGCATGGTGCTAGATAACGAACCATTGATTAACACATTGCAACAATCCAAGGTTACGTCGGGCATGATCAACAAGCGCGTAGCAGAGGCGGAGGAGGCGAACATCAGCATCGCCTCAACTCGTGAGGGCTACAGGATGGCAGCAACACGTGGCGCCTTGCTGTATTTCGTCATCGCCGACCTCCCGAAGATGGATCCTATGTATCAGTATTCTCTCGAATACTTCAAGCGATTGTTCAATTATTGTATCGAAGTAAGCGAAAAGTCGGAGGACCTGGACAAGCGCCTCAACACCATCATGGCATTTGTCACCCTATTCATGTACTCAAATGTTTGCAGGGGGCTTTTTGCGAGACACAAGCTTATTTATAGCTTCCTCATCTACACGTCGATCTTCCGAAACAAGGGCGAAGTTTCGCCGGGTGAGTGGAATTTCATTCTGCGTGGAGCAATATGCCCGACGGCGCCCAAGAATCCCGACTCCAACTTCATGTCGCAGATTACGTGGGAAACAGTTGCGGGTCTGCAGGAGCAAATGCCTAACATCTTCTCAGGCCTTTGCGATAGCATCGCTAACAAAACTAAGGAGTGGAAATCTTGGGCATCCACTGAAATGCCGCAGACGGCGGCGTTGCCGGCGCCATGGAATGAGAACCTCAATAATTTCCAAAAGATGTGTATCCTGAAGATTTTTCGACGAGAGAAACTCGTCTTTTCAACCGAGGCCATCGTCTCTGAGAAATTAGGAAAGGCCTTCACAGAAACGCCACCAATCGTGCTGGCAGATATTTTCCCTGACACAAGTTCAACCACACCCATCATTTTCGTACTCTCGACTGGTTCTGACCCGACTGGAGCCCTGATCAAATTTGCAGAGGACAGAGGCGTGCTTGACAAGTTCCAAAGTATCTCTTTGGGACAGGGCCAGGGCCCAGTTGCATCGAGACTTGTTGCAGCCTCCACAAAGGTCGGCAATTGGGTTTGCTTGATGAACTGCCATCTTGCCACCTCATGGATGAACGACATGGAAAAGATGATTGACACGTTCAATATTAAGCCACCCGAAGACTCCAACTTCCGCCTGTGGCTCACATCTCAGCCCTCCACATCTTTCCCAGTATCAGTGCTGCAGAACGGCATCAAGTTGACATTTGAGCCGCCCAGAGGCATGCGTGCTAACCTTATTGGCACATTTACCACCTTGGGTCAGGAGGAGTGGGAGTGCTGCACTGATAACAAAAGGAACGAGAGATACTGGAAGAAGCTACTAGTAGGCCTTGCATTTTTTCATGGCATTACACAGGAGCGCAGGAAGTATGGACCTCTTGGTTGGAACATCCGCTACGAATTTAACACATCGGATGTGCTATGCGCCAAAGATGTGCTCAAGATGTTTGTGCGCAACTTCGAAGAATTGCCATGGGCTGCCATCACCTATATTACAGGCCACGTCAACTATGGAGGGCGTGTCACTGATGATCAAGACAGACGCTGCCTCATGTCGATCCTTGAAACCTACTATCCTGGCGAGGTTGTGGTACAGGATGATGCATACAAATTCTCTGAATCGGGCACTTATTACTCGCCAGAGCTTGGAACCTTCCAGTCGCTCATGGCATACTTCGACGCCTTGCCCATGGTTGATAATCCTGAGGTAACTCAATGCTGCTCATGAACAATATGAGACTGTCCACTTGTCACTTATGCTTCATGACCATTATTTGGTCATGCATTCTGTGGAGAATGTTGTAGAGCACCGCTAACGAGCTGGCATTGCAGGTGTTTGGGATGCATGATAATGCCAACATCGCTTTCCAGCTTCAGGAAACCACATTGATCTACGATACTGTGCTGGAATTGCAGCCCAAAGTTGGCGGCGGAGGCGGAGAAGGCGAGATAAGTCCAGAAGAAAAAGTCGACAATTTCGCAGCACTTCTCGAAGAGCAGGTCTGATGGGCATTGTTTGCACTGAGAGAGTGAGTGTGTGAGAGAGAAAGACAGAGAGAGAGAGAGATGTTTTGCACTGCCTTGTCAAGCTCCGTGTTTGGCCGGTTCCTTGCATGCAAGTGTGTTGACACTCCAGGGCTGGATCAGATGCCCGACGTCCTGGATCGCGAGAAAGCAGCTGCCGAGATGTTCCAACTTATGCCGAATGGAGCATTCAGGTCCGTTGCAACTGACATATCAGTCATTATCATGCAGACATGCTGATCAACGTCTCTAAATCTGAAAATCATCCCGTGGTTATGTGGCAGGTCCCTGGACACGGTCTTGATTCAAGAAATGGATCGCTTCAACCGGCTCATCTTGGCCATGAAATCGACCCTGAAGGAGCTGCGCAAGGCAATCAAGGGCCTTGTTGTGATGTCCGCTGACCTTGAGGACATGTTTACTGCTTTCCAGAACAATGTAACGCCTGGACTGTGGACTCGCGTGGCGTACCCCTGTCTCAAGCCCCTGGCGTCGTGGTTCAAAGACTACGTGCGCCGAGTTGATTTCTTCAGGAGTTGGTGTGAAAAGGGCACGCCGACGTCTTTCTGGCTGCCCGGGTTTTATTATCCACAAGGATTTATGACTGGCGCGCTGCAGACGCACGCTCGTCGATATTCATTACCGATTGACCAGCTCAACTTCTCCTTCATCATCAAGAACATGGAAGGTGCTGAAGACGTGGCTGACGCCCCAGAGGATGGCGTGTATATCACGGGTCTGTACCTCGAGGCTGGACGCTGGGATCGTCGTCAGAAGAAAGTGAAGCCGTCCAACCCGGGAGAAATGATGAGCTTGATGCCTGTCATCCATTTCTTCCCTGTGATGGACTATGTTCCCAACCCGGCCGACTACATGGCGCCGTTGTACAAGACCAACCTCCGCGCCGGTGTTCTCAACACCACAGGTCTCAATGCGTGCTCGCTGTATGCTCTCTGTCGTCTGCAACGTGAGGGCTGTTTGTCCATGCGCCCCTCTGTGTTGCTGTGCTCATGGCAGTCTGAAAAATATGTACCCATCAGGCCAAAGCACAAACTACATCCTGGACGTCAGTCTGCCCACAGACGAAGAACCTCGCCACTGGTATGCACCTCTGTGTCTCTCTTTACTCCTTTGGTTTGCGCTGCATCGCGTGTGATGCGGCGGAGAACTAAGCATCAATCGCCCCCTCCTCCCTTCGCTCTTGCTGGAACAGGGTTCTGATGGCAACAGCCATGGTCTGCATGTCCAACGACTAAGAATCATGTTCGTAAGGAACGAAATGACAGTTCAGTGATGCACGTGATCTACTACAAATGTACAATCAAGAAGCAGACAAGGGTAGCTTTGGTAGTTGCCAAGGTGCACCAGCTATGTTTGCTTCCATCTTTGTGAGTTCCGGTTTTAAGTAAAGTATCTCTCCTCATCTTGTGGTGCCTGAGGGTTGGTACCCTCAGAGGAGCAGCGCGTTCATACGTACATCCCGTGTTCTTACCTAAATAATCAACTCATCACCGGGGAGGACGTGACCTGGCAGCAGCCGTCGGAAGTACACACAAGGCTTTTATTGACACAGTACGTCTGTGCTATTTCGGGCAGGGCGAGCCAGCAACGTGGGTATCCACATCAGACTCCACCAATAAAGTCATAGTAAGTACTGTAGATATCGTCCTCCGTGCCATCTCCCTAAGAACTTGAATTTAGAACCACGCTGTCTCGCCCGAAATCGACGATTAGGGGTTCAGGTTTAGTCGTTTCTATCCCCATCAACGCCGGAAGAATCCTGTATGTCTCAACCCTACACATGTATGCAATGTGTATAGGTACTCGAAGAAAAAGGCTGCTCCTCATCGCCTTCTTGATTCGCTTTCTTAGGTTGGAAATGAAGTCGTGATCGCTTGGAGCAAGCACTTGGAAGTAGATGGGAAATGTCGATGTGGGGTGCCTCTAGAAGCATTTGCGTGAGGGCCCGGTTCAACGCCATCAGAGCGGCAACTCCTCCGTGCCATTCGAATGGGGGGAAGCAGAAAAGAGAGTGGTGCAAAACGCAAATTGAGATAGGATTCCAACGCAACTGGTTTGGGGCCGACGGACAAGAATTGTCAAAGTTTTTGTTTGGGGCAGTACAAAAAAAGCGGATTTTTGGGTCGGCTAGACACAAAACTCTTCGGTGGTTCCGATTTTTGCGCTTGTCAGTTTGAGAAGGCGCAGAATATAGCTCAGAATCCACTGAGTGCCAAGATTCTGAAATCCGGGGCCGCCTTCAATCCGTCCCATGGGTTTAAGGCGAGGATTGGGTGTCACGACGAGGGTCGTGACGTGCGTGGCGCTCACGCCGTAGCAGGATTGGGATCAAGTTTATTGATCCAATGAATCATACATATGGGGTATAGCTCCCAAAATACCAAAGTACAGAGAACCTTAAATACCAAAAGAGTAAGGTGCCAAACACATTGATGAGGCCTTACATATTCGTGACTAGGTCGGAGGCATATCGCTTGGATACACCTCAGGATACACCATAGCTATTATCCCCCCTCGAAGTGATTGCCTGAAAAAATTAGTCAATCATGTGACAAATCAGATGTTGAATCAGTGTGGGTGGTGGAGCAAGCGATTGAGAACCCATAGCTCGCGCATTGACCATATCGAAAGTGGGACAGAAGGGGGTGGATACGTGTCCAAGTTCGACGTGCTGGCGATGCATGTGCATGCGCATGTTGACGTGTCGTTAGAGTGGCGGGCTTGTTTGCTGGGTGAAGGCCCATGGTAATAGCCCCCTTGTTGTCCACATAGATGTCGGTGGGACGAGGATCGCCAAAACCAAGGTGCTCAAGGAGCATGCGGAGATTGAGAGCTTCCTTGGTAGCCTCAGATCCCACGACGTACTCGCTTTCTTGAGAGCTTAGGAGCGAAGTGCTGCTGAGTTTTACCTTCCATGAACAGGCTGCGCCGGCCAAGAAGAAGATGTAGGCGCCAGTGCTGCGGTAGCTGTCCGGGTCGGCGCCCCAGTCGGAATCCGAAAAACCGTTGAGTACCAGCCCTTGGGTATCGTGCATGCCGTAAACAATGCGGAGGTCCTTGGTCTTGATCAGATAGTGAGCCACGCGCAGGTACGCATCGAGGTGTTTTTGAGAGAGATTGTGCACATATCGCCCGATCACGGAGACACAGTGTGCGAGGTCGGGGCGTGCCCAGATTGCCACGTGAATGAGCTTGCCGTGGGCCCGCAGAACACGCTGTTTGATTTCTGCATCAATGACGGGTGGATCTGAACAGAACATTCGGGTCGAGAGGCGTACTTACACTGGCAGAGGAGAAAGGATCAAGCCCCATCGATCAGATGAAGTCGTTGATATGGCGCCTAGGCGAAGTAGGAACGCTGGTAGGGAGCGATCCGGATGGGGCACCCGTAAGGGTCAGCGTGGTAGTAAGGTTGACTTTATACCAGCCAAAAGTCTCGCTCTGAGCGATGACGGGAGTGGTGCTCGAAATTGAGTTTCAAAATCCCTCTCAGTCCCTCCCAATCCCTCTCAGTCCCTGTCAGTCCCTCTCAGTCCCTCTCAGTCCCTCTCAGTCCCTCTCAGTCCCTCTCAATCCCTCTCAGTCCCTCTCAGTCCCTGTCAGTCCCTCTCAGTCCCTCTCAGTCCCTCTCAGTCCCTCTCAGTCCCTCTCAGTCCCTCTCAGTCCCTATCAGTGACATCAATGGGTGTGCGAGGGGTGGAGGTATAGGAAGCATTCAGAGAGCACTCGAACTCGTCTACGTGGTGCCGGGCACTGTCAGTGTAAGCAATCAGCATGTCATCAGTATTCATGCACAGAATGATGAGCTTTTCATTGGGCTCGAGGGTATGGGCCGGACTTTCGCAGAGCAAAATCTTCTGTTTCCCCGCGAAAGTCAGAGGTCGTGGCCGTGCACCTTTTCATTTGCCTACCAGTAACAAATAGTTGAGAGAGAAAAGGAAAGAAGTGGTCGCTGAGCGGAGGATGCTCGGAGGCAAGCCGCCAAGACGTCCAACTAAATCGTGGCCGATCCGATGAGGGATGCTTGGGCCTCCGCCGGCGTGAGCACTGTATCGACCGAATGCCCAACTGTGAACAGCTACGTACAAATTTCATGAATATAAGCTGTATGTGAGTATGCACGCAAAAACTATTGTGTAGACATATGTATTTACGCAGTGTGCATGTATGAGCTGTCACAGCTTGACCTGCACTACCATCTTGTCCTCCACCTCGCCCGCCTCCCCTACGTGCCCCCCCCCGCTCTACATTCCCTGCTCCTGCGACCTGCGTGCCACTCTCCTCCTCTTGATCTCCTCCTCCTCGTCCACCTCATTGCTTGGAATGAACCTGTGCCCGGGCTTTGTGACTTTTGGGCTGGCCTTTCGAGACTCGGCCCGGGAGTCACTGAGCTTTCGCACTACTTTCTTTTTTTTCCTGTCTGCTTGCTTCTTGAAGAATCTTGTTATACGGCATCCAGCGGTCGCTGAATTCTTCGTAGTTGAACTCTCGAAGCTGTGATTTACTCAAAAAAATTGAAACAGCGTCCAATTTGTGAGTGCGGCACTGGAAGACAAGATCTTGACCTTCTTTGCAAAAAGGGCAACCCTGGCCCTCGCTAAGGTCAGACATTTTCAAGACCCCACGGACCCCACGAGTCTCGCTCTCGACACTGAGAGTCATGCTGACTTCCTCGCCCAACTGCGATTCTCCACACACACTTTGACGGACAGTCAGGTTCGGCGGCTGAGCGATCAGGAACTCCAAACTTCTTTATCCGCTTTTCTCGATCTTCGCCCG
>Ga0315899_10003803_pt1 | contig 16410 bp, 16 predicted proteins | sample LakEriMetagenome_2_FD_203518 | JGI IMG/M metagenome (GOLD analysis project Ga0315899, IMG submission 203518) | Freshwater fungal communities from buoy surface, Lake Erie, Ohio, United States - Buoy 4 MA112 | ecosystem: Environmental > Aquatic > Freshwater > Lake | place: USA: Lake Erie, Ohio... | reverse complement strand
CTGGCCAGGAGGTCCCCGGCCTGGTGATTGATCCGCGCCGGATCTGGCAGGTTTGAGGGCGCCGCCCCGGGCCAAGGCGTCTCGATTTTTTGAGCTATTCATGCCATATCTGCTTCCCCATCTTCCAGTGGCCTTTGGGCCATCAGGGTAAGGAAGGCCCGCAATCGGGTTGGTTGGTTGGGGAGGGGTCGAGCTGGACTCGGGCGGAAAACAGTGCTGCTTGATCAAGGCGCTCAAAGCTCTCTCTCTGGCGTTCTCGCGCCATGGCCTCCGGCCGACTTCGTCTACAGCTGCTCGATTTCTTTCTCAATCAGCCTCGTCCGCTGCTCGGTTCGCTGCGAGCGCTGCTTGATCTGCTCGATCTCGATCTCGATCTCGATCCCGCGCACGGGTCGCCAGTTGAGAGTCGCGCCCAAGTGGCGCGCTGTGTTTAACGAATCAGATAAGAACGACCGCCACCGAGGCAGCGATGAGGGGGATGCCCCATTGCTGCTGGATGCCGATGGCGCGGCCGGCGAGGTTGATGTGGTCATAGGAGGTAAACAGGGCGATCAGGCCAAGGATCAGGCCGCCGCCGGCCTGGATGGCACCGAGGTGATCGAGGCCGGGCCAGGGGCGCAGTGGTGCAGGCAATTCTGGCGGAACTGGTGGTGTCTCGCTGTCGGCGTGGGTGCATGGAGCGCCTGGAGTGTCAGGGGGCACAGGGGACGGGAGGCAACAGAGAGCCCAGGGGCTTCCCCTTACCAGTTCCACCACGGGCAGCACCGCTTCATCGCCGCCACGCCCCATGGCCATCCTCTGTGGTGCCGGTGGATGCCGACCTCGCCCGTCGCGCCCTCGCCCTCCACCAGCGCTTCGGCAAGGGCTTCGGCCATGCTGCCCAGCTGAACTTCGGCGATTGCTTCGCCGCTGCCCTCGCCGAGCGGGAGCAGCTCCCCCTCGCCTATGCCGGCGAGGATTTCGCCGCTGCGGGGTTCTGAACCAGGCGCCCCTCAGCTCCTCTGGCTCCGGGGTCCCAGCAAACCGTAGCGGTTGCAACCGGATGGACCCCAGGGCGGCGCTGCAATGACTAGCCCTGCCCTCCGCTCCTGAGCGCTCCCGAGCCCGCCGCCGCCATGGCCCCCGACGCTTCCCCCAGCCCCCAGCCGGTTCGCAGTCAGTGCCCCTATTGCGGCGTGGGTTGCGGTCTGGAGATGCTGCCGCCCCGCCCCAGTGCAGCTGCTGCAGCCCCTGGTGCCAGCGGCCAACCTGCCCCCTGGCAGGCCCGCGGCGATCGCCTCCATCCCTCCAGCCTCGGCCAGGTGTGCGTGAAGGGCGCCACGGTGGGCGAAAGCCTCGATCCGGGCCGCCTCACCCACCCCCTCTATCGCACCAGCCGCGATCAACCCTTTGAACGGATCAGCTGGGACCAGGCCTTCGACGTGCTGGTAGAGCGCATCCAGACGACCCTGGCCAGCAAGGGTCCCGGGGCGATCGCCATGTACGGCAGCGGTCAATTTCTCACGGAGGACTACTACATCGCCCAGAAGCTGTTCAAGGGCGCCCTGGGCACCAACAACTTCGACGCCAATTCCAGGCTGTGCATGAGTTCGGCCGTCGCCGCCTATCGCCGCAGCTTCGGCTCCGATGGCCCTCCCTGCTGCTACGACGACCTCGACCTGGCCGATGGCGTGCTCTTGATCGGCACCAATACCGCCGAATGCCATCCGGTGCTCTTCCAGCGGCTGCTGAAGCGCCGCAAACGGAATCCCGGCTCCGTGCGCATCGTGGTGGTCGACCCCCGCGCCACCGCGACCACCGCCGCCGCCGACCTCCACCTGGCGATCGCCTCCGGCACGGATCTGGCCCTGCTGCACGGCGTGGCGCATCTGCTGTTGCGCGCCGGTGCCCTCGATCGGCCCTTCATGGAGGCGGCCACCGAGGGGTTTGAGGCCTTCGCGGCCCATGTGGAGCCCTGGACTCCGGAGCGCACCGCCGCGGTCTGCGGGATCCCCGAGCAGCAGCTGCATGCCTTTGCCGAGATCTGGGCGGGCTCGGCGGCCATGCTCAGCCTCTGGTCGATGGGGCTGAATCAGCGGGCTGAAGGCACCGCCACGATCGGCGGGCTGATCAACCTCCACCTGCTCAGCGGTCAGATCTGCCGGCCCGGTGCCGGGCCCTTCTCCCTCACCGGCCAGCCGAATGCCATGGGCGGCCGGGAGGCCGGTGGGCTGGCCCAGCTCCTGCCCGGCTACCGCTCGGTGGGCGATGCCGGCCACCGGGCCGACGTGGAGCAGGCCTGGGGGCTGCCGCCGGGGGCGATCGCTTCCAGCCCGGGCTTGGCGGTCTGGCAGCAGATCGAGGCGATGGAGGCCGGCGCCCTCGACCTCTGGTGGGTGGCAGCCACCAATCCCCTGGTCAGCCTGCCTGATCTGGCCCGGGTGCGGGCCGCCCTGGCGCGTTGTCCCCTTGTGGTGCTGAGTGAGGCCTATGCCGGCAGTGAGACCGCCGCCGCCGCCCATCTGGTGTTGCCCGCGGCCCAGTGGAGCGAGAAGGAGGGCACGATGACCAACTCCGAGCGGCGGGTCACGTTATGTCCGGCCTTCCGGCCACCCCCGGGTGAGTCCCGGCCCGACTGGCAGGTGTTCGCCGAACTGGGCCGCCGCCTCGGCCATGGGAACCTCTTCCCCGCCGCAGCCACCGCGGCCGATGTGCACGCCGAATTCGTTGCCCTCACCGCCGGTCGTGTCTGCGACCTCTCCGGTCTCAGCCATCAGCTCTTGGCCGAGGCCGGCCCGCAGCAGTGGCCATTTCCACCGGGCACCCCGCCCGGCGGAGAAGCTCGGCGCCTCTACGGCGACCGCCACTTCCCCACCCCCAGCGGCCGGGCCCGTTTCCTGTGCGACGTGCCCTTAGGCCTGGCCGAGCCACCCTGTGAGCGCTTTCCGCTGGTGCTCACGGTCGGCCGATACCTCGGCCATTGGCACACCATGACCCGCACCGCTCAGGTGGCCCGCCTCTCGGCCCAGCATCCGGAGCCCCTCCTGGAGATCCATCCCAACGACGCGCTGGCCCACGGGTTGGCCGATGGCAGCATGGCCCGGGTGCACTCCCGCCGCGGCAGTGTGTCCGTGCGGGTTCAGGTCACGCCGCGCATCCGGCCCGGCACCCTCTTCCTGCCGATGCACTGGGGCGCCAGTCAGGTCCAGGCCTGCGAGGCCAACCTGCTCACCCACGAGCTGGCTTGTCCCCATTCTCTCCAGCCTGAACTCAAGGCTGCCGCCGTGTGGGTGGAGAGCCTGGTCTGATCAAGCTCGGCCAAGCGGCAGCTTGCCACGCCCCTGCCATCGGATCGCCCCGATCTCCGGCCAGCAATCAGGGGCTTTCGATCAGATGGGGAGCGAAGCGAAGCCAGGGGCTTCCAGCTGGTCCCGGCTCGATCAGGCCTGCCTGTCGCCAGCGGGCCATGTGGCGCGTCACGGTGACGCGGGTGTGGTTCACAAGCTCGGCCAGTCGCTCGTGCTTCAGCCGCACCGGCAGTTCGTACCACTCACCGCAGCGATTCCCCAGGCGATAGACCAGCAGCTGGATCAGGGCCCGGAGCCGCTGTTCAGAATCGTTGAGGTGCTGGATTCTCAGCAGGGCTGCGGTCCATTCAGAGAGTCCGACCGTATCGGCATCCTCCGATGGGCTGGCACTGCGCAGCAGACTGGTGGGTTCGAGGGCCTCCAGGTGCAGCCAGGCGTGGCGCAGCAGCTCCAGGGAGAGGGGATCGCCCGTTTTCAGAAAGCCGAGGGTGATGGGATCTGTGGCTTCGCCGTTCGGCTGACAGGTGGTGAACGCCACGCGGATCAGACCCCGACCGACTTGCAGACTGGTGAGTTGGCGGAGGTGATCGCCATCCAGCATCAGGGTGTGGCCCTTCGGGATGCTCAGAAAGGGGGTCCCTTCGGGAGACGAGATCATGGTGCCATCAGCTGTCCTGGTGGGCGTGGCGCCGGTAGAGGAAATCGAGGGCGTGGTTGCGCAGGCGGCCGTAGCGGGGATCGGACTGGATCTGTTCGTAGCTTCGGGGGCGATCGAAGGGAACGCTGACGATTTCGCCGATCGTGGCGGCCGGTCCGTTGGTCATCATCACGATGCGGTCGGCGAGGAATAGGGCCTCATCGATGTCGTGCGTGATCATCAACACGGTGGGTTTCTGTTCCCTCCAGATCGCCAGCAGTTCCTCCTGCAGCTCCTCCTTGGTGATCGCATCGAGGGCGCCGAACGGTTCATCGAGCACCAGCACCGCTGGATTGACCGCCAGCGCACGGGCAATCGCCACCCGTTGCTTCATGCCTCCAGAGATCTGGCCGGGTCGCTGATCGGCGGCGTCGCTCAGGTGCACCATCTCCAAGTGATGGTCCACCACCCGGCGGCGTGACGCCGGATCTAGCTCGGGCCGTGCTGCCTTGACAGCGAGTTCCACGTTCTGGCGCACGCTTTTCCAGGGCAGCAGCGAATAGTTCTGGAACACCACCATCCGGTCCGGTCCCGGGCGTTCGATCGGCTGACCAGCCAGGAGCACCTCGCCAGCGCTGGGCAGCAGAAAGCCCGAAACCATGTTGAGCAGGGTGCTCTTACCGCAGCCGGAGTGGCCGATCACACAAAGGAATTCCCCTTGGTTCACCTGCAGATTGATGTCCCGCAGGGCCTCGTAGCGGCCCCGCCGGCTCTCGAAGACCTGGCCGACCTGCTTGAACTCCAGGAAGCTGGGGTTTGCAGGAGGCCGGGGGGAATCCAGAAGGGGGCTGGTCATCGCAGATTGGGCACGGGGACGACGGATGGCGGCAAGCTCACGCTGGCCAGGGACGGTTGGGTTGCATCCGGCAGGGAGCGGAGGTAGTCGAGGGGGGTGTCCTGGTCAAAGGCGATGCCATCGGCAAGGAGGAAGGGATGGCGATCCGGCCGCAGGGCGGCATAGCCAGCCCGGGCCAGGGCGCGGTCGCACAGGTCCGGGCGGTAGACCTGCCCCAGCAGTTCCAGCCGGTTCGTGGGGAAAGGGCAAAGCCCCCAGCGACTGAACTGGGTGAGGATCCAGGCCCCCTCCGCGGGATTGGGCACATGGGCCCGATCGGAGTGGTACCGGTTGAAGTGGAGCAGGGTGCGGGGCTGCTCGCCGGTACCAGCGTCGAACTGGTTGCGCAGGGCGATGGCGGCCCGGCGGCCCAACCACTGGGGCTGGCTGAGCAGGGCGGCGAGCTCATCGCGTCGGCCACCGTCGTCGCAGCGGGCGCCTGCCTGCATAAAACCGGCCCCCAGGGCCTCAAGGGCGTCTGGGTTGGCCTCCGCCCAGGCTTCTGAGCAGGTGAGCACTTTCTCAGGGTGCCCGCTCCAGATGTCGAGGTCGGTGGCGAGCACATAGCCCTGCCGATCCTCCACCGCTTCAGCCACGCGGTAGCGGCCGGCCACGAAGCCCTGCACCCGTTCGGTGCGCAGGGCGCCGTGCATCACCATCGGTGAGAGGGCCTCGAAGCGCACCTGTCGCTCCGGGTCGATGCCAGCTCCGATCAGCCAGTGACGGACGAGCAATTCGGCGATGCCGAAGCGTTGAGGCACGGCCAGGTGCAGAGGCTGCTCGCGCCGCTCCAGCCAACTGGCCAGGCTGGGGCGGTCCCTCACCCCCGCCTCGAGCAGGGGGCGGCTCAGGCAGAGGGCATTGCCGTTCCGGCTCACCGTCATCGGCGTGATCGCCGCCCACGGCTGACGGCCTCTGAGGCCGAGGCTGAGGGCTAGGGGGGTGGTGGCCGATGTGATCGCAGCCTGGAGCTCACCGGCTACCAGAGCTGCATCGAGCCGCTCCCAAGACGCGAACGAGACCGGCACCAACTGCAGGGAGTTCCGATCGAAGAGATCCTGAGCGATCGCCAGGGCCAAGGGGGCGATGTCCAGGCCCGGTAGATAGCCCAGCCGCACTAGGCGCGCTGCCGGCCCCACCCCCGACACCGGCCGGCCGGGCCGGGCAGCCGTGGCCACACCAGCGGACTCCGCCACCGACGTGGTCCCCGCCGCGGCGATGGTGGCGCGGTCCGTGCGGCGCTGGCGGAGGCGGCGCTGCTGCTGCAGGAAACCGATCAGTTCAGCCCGCAGGCCGTAATAGGCGGGATGCTCCATCACCTCCAGTCGCTGCCGCGGCCGGGGGAACGGCACCCGCAGGATCTGGCCGATACCGGCCTCCGGACCGTTGGTCATCATCACCACCCGGTCGGAGAGCAGCAGGGCCTCATCGACGTCGTGGGTCACCATCACGGTGGTGACGCCAGCTTCCTGGCAGATGCGCATCAGCTGCTCCTGCAGATTGCCGCGCGTCAGCGCATCGAGGGCGCCGAAGGGCTCATCGAGCAGCAGCAGCCGCGGGCGGATCGCAAGGGCGCGGGCGATCGCCACCCGCTGCTTCATGCCGCCCGAGAGCTCCGCGGGAAATTTCTCGGCGGCGGCCGCCAGCCCCACCATCGCCAGGTTGCGCTCCACGGTCTCGTGCCGCTCGGCCGCGCTGAGCTGGCCCATCACCCGGTTCACCGCCAACGCCACGTTCTGGCGCACGGTCTGCCAGGGCAGCAGCGAATAGTTCTGAAACACCACCATCCGGTCGGGCCCCGGCTCGGTCACCTCCCGCCCATCGATCAGGATGCCGCCATGGCTGGCCTGCGCCAGGCCCGCCAGCAGGTTCAGCAGGGTGCTCTTGCCGCAGCCGGAATGGCCGATCAGCGAGACGAATTCGCCCTCGCGGATCTCCAGGTCGATGTCCTTGAGGGCCACATAGCGGCCGCCATCGTCCAGCGGAAAGATCTGCGTGACGTCGTCGACGGTGAGGAAGGAGACCATCTCAGTTGGACCCCCGTGCCACGCGCCGACCCGCCCAGGCCACCAGGCGATCGAGGGCCAGGCCCACCAGGCCCACGTAGACGATTGCCAGGATGATCTGGCTGGAGCTGCCGTCGCCTCCGGCGTTGTAGGCGTCCCAGATGAAGTAGCCGATGCCACCATCGGCCTTCAGCATCTCGGCCGCCACGATCGCCAGCCAGGCCAGGCCCACGGCGATGCGCAGGCCGGTGAAGACGTAGGGCACCGTGGCCGGAATCACCACATTGCGGATGTATTCGCCCTTGCGCAGCCGCAGCACGCGGGCCACGTTTGTGTAGTCCTGAGGGATCTCGCGGATGCCAACGGCGGTGTTGATGATGATCGGCCAGATCGCGGTGATGAAGATCACAAAGATCGCCGAAGTGCTGGCGTCCTGGAACACCATCAGCGAGATCGGGAACCAGGCCAGTGGTGGCACGGTGCGCAACACCTGGATCACCGGATCGAGGCCCTTGCCAATGAAGCGGTTCAGACCCAGCAGGCCGCCGATGCCGATCCCCACCAGCGCTGCCAGCCCGTATCCCAGGGCCACCCTTTGCAGCGACAGCAGAATCTGCCAGCCCAGGCCCTTGCTGGTGCCTCCCTCATCGAAGAAGGGCTGGGTGATGTAAGGGTCCCAGGTGTCGACGATCACGTTGATCGGCCCCGGCAGCCGTGCCGTTCCGAGGATCAGCGAGAGCATCTGCCACAGCAGCAGGAAGCCACCGATGCAGACCAGATAGGGCAGCGCTGCCCGCACCGCCGGCTGCCACCGGTGCGGGCGATCGGCACGCCGCGGGGCCGCGGCGGGGGAGGAGGGGGTCATCGGGAAACGGTGGGACGGTGGGGGCGCGGGGCGGGGCTGGACCTCAGCTCATCGCCTTGATCTTCAGGCCGTCGAGGTAGGCCTTGGGGTTGGCGGGATCAAACACCACACCGTCAAAGAAGGTTTCTTTGCCGCGCGAATCGCTGGCGGGGATGTCCTGGCTGCGACCGATCGCCTTCGCTGCTTCCTTCCAGAGATCGGCGCGGTTCACCTTGTTCACCAGCGCGTCGATGTCGGTGTTGGCAGGCAGGTAGCCCCAGCGCATGTCTTCCACCACAAACCACTGGTCGTGGCTCTTGAAGGGGAAGGAGGCGTTACTGTCCCAGAACAACATCGTGTAGGGGCTGTCGGTCACCTTGCGGCCGTCGCCGTAGTCGACCACACCGGCCAGGCGGGGCTTGAGATCAGCCACCGCGGCTTTGATGTACTTGTCTTGGGAGATGATCTCGCACATCTCATCGAGATTCGCGGGGTCTTGGCACCAGATCTGGGCCTCCTGCACGGCCATCAGCAGGGCCTTGGCTGCCTTGGGGTTCTTGTCCACCCAGTCGGCGCGCATAGAGAATGATTTCTCGGGATGCTTGTTCCAGACCTCGCCGGTCTGGGTGGCGGTGTAGCCGAGCTTCTTGTTCACCAACCGCTGGTTCCAGGGTTCACCTACGCAGAACAGATCCATCGTGCCGGTCTGCATGTTCGCCACCATCTGGGCGGGAGGCACCACCACCAGGTCGGCATCTTTGTTGGGGTCGAGGCCGTTGGCCGACAGCCAGTAGCGCATCCAGAGGTCGTGGGTGCCGCCCGGGAAGGTAACGGCGGCCTTCAGCTTCCGGCCCAGGCCCTGGCTGGCTTTGGCCAGTCCTTCTTTGTTGTCGACGGTGAGCTTGTCTTTCAGCAGGTCCTTGGAGGCCGAGATGCCCTGGCCCTGCAGGTTGAGCCGCGCCAGGGTGTACATCGGCACCGGCTGCTTGCTCTTGCTGATCGTGCCCGCGGTGAGCAGCAGGGGCATCGGCGAGAGGATGTGGGCCCCGTCGATGCCGCCCCGCTCGCTGCCGAGCTCCAGGTTGTCGCGGGTCACGGCCCAGGAGGTCTGCTTCACCACCTTCGTGTCGGGCATGCCGTGCTTGGCGAACAGGCCCTTCTCCTTGGCGATGATCAGCGGAGCGCTGTCGGTGAGGGCGATGAAGCCAAGCGTGGCCCCTTTCACTTCGGTGTCGGAGCCGGTGCCGCTGGCGGCCGGTGCCGAGCTGGTGGTGGATTGATTGCTACCGCAGGCACTCAACCAGAGGGCGCCGGCTGTCGTGCTGGCAGCGGTGAGCAGGAACTTGCGTCGAGTGAAAGGGGTCATGGGGGGGATCTGATAGCGAAAAAGGGCGACGATCGGCCGCCGGGATGGGAACTGAGAGGTGAACAGAGTTGCTGCCGCTCGGAAACGCCGGCGGGTGGGTGCGGCCGGCTCCGTCGACTCAGAGCCGTCTCCAGGCCGGAGGTAGAGGTATTAGAGCCAGGAAACCAGCAATGGAATCCCTGGCGGGAACGACATCCCCGCACGCGCTGGCCATCGGCTTCGGATTGGAGACCGACCCCCAAGCCCAGTGGGAGGGAGTCGGACCTGATGGTGATCATCAGGACCGGTGGAAACCCGACGACCCCTGAACTGAACAGCCCGGTTAATCGCATCGCCCAACGTCAGCATCTTGGGGAGAAGACACTGTTGGAGGGCAATCAAAATCGTTGCGAGCAGTTTTAATGGGGAGCTGGTGGATGGAGAGCGACCGGCCAGCACCATTCAGGCTTCATAAAGAAGAGCCTGAAGCGAATATTTTGATCGGCGCTAATGCTTGCCGATATTATACTGAACCATGCGGCTCCAGACCTCGTCGGTGTCTGTCGTTACAGAAACGCCCCCATCGTCAGCTCTTCAGGTCAAATTCCTCCAGGGCCCTGGGCAGATTGCGGTGCTCGTGGCCGGGATGGCAGAGCTTGACCAGAGCGAAACGTTCCAGTTCATCGAGTTGGCTCCAGCGCTCAGCGCGGAGGGTGACACCCAGCTGCCGGCATGACTCCAGCAGGACGTCGGGGATGGCACCGCCGCGGAGCCAGGCTGCGGTGCGGAGGGGATCGATCGCTCGGGCCGGCCCCTGGGGCAGCTCGGCGCTGCGGGCCAGCAGCCACCGGTGCAGCCTTTCAAGCTCGTCAGGGCTGTCGGGCCAGGCCAGCAGGTCGCGCCGTTCCGCCTCGCTCAGGCCATGCCAATGCGTCAGCTTGAGCTTCACCCCAGCCAGATCGAGCTTGCGACGCACCGCCATCGGGATGCAGCGCAGATCGCCACTGAAGTCGGCCTCGAACGCGAAGATGCGCCGGTGTCGGTCGCCACTCATGGCGCCAGCTCCTGTCGCAGCCGTTCGCCGCAGCGGGCCTGCAGCAGGGCCCGGGCCTGATCCAGGGCCGCCGGCAGACTGCTGAAACGCCGCGCGAGCCAGAGGTAGGACCCCAGATTCCAGAGCAGGGCCTCCGCCAGGGGACCTTCCCCGCGCAGCGCTGCTAGACCCTCGCTTTGCCAGGTCTCCAGGCTGGTCCAGGCCTGCTCGGGGGCGTTGATGCCATGGTCGCGAGGGTGCAGCAGGATTCGCTCCACGTTGCCATCAAGAACGCGGGCCGTGATACCCGCCCGGGTGGTGGGCAAATCGGTGGAGCCCTCCAGTCCCTTCACCGTGAGCAGATCGGTTTCGCCGGCTGCCGCTAGGGCCTCCCAGGCGCGGGTTTCTGTGGGGGGATGCACGAAGCCACTGATCAGGAGATGCTCGCCGCGATGCGGAGTCCAGAGCAGTTCCAGGCTGGCTACCGGGGGGCGTTTGCCGATCGCGTCTCGAATCGCGACCAGGCGCTCAGCGCCTGGGAAGTGATCGGGTTGGTGGGTGAGGGCCAGGCCATGCCGATCGAGGCGTGCCTGCACGGTGCCCAGGGGCAGGCCGCACCATTCGATGCCCAGGCTGCGGAAGAGCTCCGCCAGGGTCACCCCGTATTTCACAGGCATCGGAGCACCGCCGTGCAGCACCACCGGCAGCCCGGCGGCGGCCAGGTTGAGGGCAAGCAGCGGGAGCAGGGGGGCGGTGCGGCTGCGGCCGTCGTAGGGCACGCCGAAGCAGAGGGGCGCTGGTCCGCTGCTGGTGAGAGTGGGCCCATGATCTCGGTAGCTCTCCAGCATGCCGGTCAGCTCCACAGGGGCCGGACGGCGGATGCGGTGGGCGATTAGAAAAGCCCCGATCTGGGCATCGTCGACCGGACCTGTGAGCATCAGGTCGATGGCGGTCCGGGCTTCTTCGCGGCTGAGGCCGGTGCTGGTGTGTTCACCGCTGCCCACCTTGGCGATCAGCTCGCGGAACAGGGCCCGCTCTGGACCGAGGGCCCGAAGTTGGGCGGCCCGCCGCTCATCCCCGGCCGCTGGCAAAGGAGCCATCTCTGGATCTGGTTCTGGATTTGGTAGCGATTGCAACAGGTCGCAACGGGGTCGACGTGATGCCATTGTTACTGAGAGTTTGACTGCCGGCCCCAGTCGACCCAATTCCTTGAACTCATCGTCAGATCGCTTCTGATCTGCTTGTTAGTTTGTTTCGGGATTGGTGTTCGTCTGAGTGATGCTTAATCGTGCTGATTTCCCCGGCCACAGGAGCGTCGATTGCAGTGAATAGCTGCAGGATGTTTGTCTAAATTTCTGGTATTCCGGTCTTGCTCTTCTGAAACTTCTCTGCGTCCGGAGGTCTCTTCCTCCGGCGTCGATCTGCTCTGTCGCACCGATCCTTCAAACCCTTGTTGGGGGCCCAGCCAGCGCAGGTCTCCCAGGTTCAGACCCCTGGCGTTATCCACTCGTCCCCGATCCGGCCATGTCCGCTTCCTCCACCCCTTCCCCGGCCGCTTCCCTCTCCCGTTTAGAGGAGGCCAAGGCTAATTTCAGCGGTCTTGATCTCGCCCCCCGACTGGAGCAGTTGGGGCGCGACGGCTGGGAGTCCCTCGATGAGATCACCCTCACGGTGCACCTCAAGTGGCTGGGTATCTTCTTCCGGCCGGTTACACCGGGACGTTTCATGGTGCGCCTGCGTCTGCCGAACGGCGCCATCGAGGCCAGGCAACTGGCGGTGCTTGCTGAGTTGGTCGATCGTTGTGGAGAGCACGGCAGCGCCGACATCACCACCCGCCAGAACCTCCAGCTCCGGGGTCTGCTCCTCGAAGACATGGCCCCCCTGATGGCGGCTCTGGAGCGGCTTGGGCTGACCAGCCGTCAGTCGGGTCACGACAACCCGCGAAATATCACCGGCAACCCTCTGGCGGGGCTGGATCCCGAGGAATGGCTCGATACGCGGCCGATCGTGCAGGCCATCCAGAGCGCCCTGCTGGGCCCTGGCGGCCCCCGCAATCTGCCCCGCAAATTCAATGTCGCCGTTGGCGGTGCCCCCGACAGCTTTCTGCTCCACAACGACCTCGCCTTTTTGCCCGCCCTGCGGGACGGCGAGCTTGGCTTCACGGTGCTGGTTGGGGGCTTTTTCTCCGCCCAGCGCAACGAATTGGCCGTACCGCTCGGCCTTTGGCTCCGGTCCGCTCAGGTACCCGCCTTCACCCTGGCGGTGCTGCATCACTACAGCGCCCATGGCAACCGCTCGGCCCGCAATCGCAGCCGGCTGATGTATCTGGTCGAGGCTCTGGGCCTCGATGCCTATCGAGCCGCCCTGCGGGCCACCTATCGGGACCTGGGTGGTGCCGACCCCGACCTGCTGGATCATGACGGCTCCCATCTTGTGAACCGGGCCCCTCGTGATCTCTGCGGTGTCCATCCCCAGAAGCAGGAAGGCCTGTGCTGGGTGGGGCTGAATGTGCCGATGGGCCGGCTGGAGGCCGACTCTATGGCGGAGCTGGCTCGCCTGGCCGCGTCCTATGGCAGTGGTGATCTGCGTTTCAGCGAGAGCCAGAATGTTGTTATTGCCGATGTGCCCGCCGATCGGGCCGAGGCCCTGCTGGCGGAGCCGCTGCTGCGTCGCTTCCCCGCCGTTCCTGGACCCCTGCTGGCCGAGGCGGTGAGCTGCACCGGCAATCACTACTGCGGTCTGGCTCTGATCCCCACCAAATCCACGGCCTTGGCGGTGGTGGAGGAGCTGGAGCGCCGTCTGGAGCTCCCCGAGGCCGTGCGCACCCACTGGACAGGCTGTCCGAATGCCTGCGGCCAGCCCTACATGGGGCAGATCGGGCTGATGGGGGCCAAGGCCCGCAAGGATGGACAGATGGTGGAGGCAGCCCGAATTTTTCTGGGCGGCTCCATGGAGAACGAAGGCCGCCTGGCCGAACTTCACCACAAGGGGGTTCCCCTCGACGACCTCCCCGACGTGCTGGAAGCGTTGCTGATCGACAACTTCGGTGCTCGTCGGCGATCGGCCGCTGATCCCCTTTCGGTGCCATCGTGAAGGCGACATGGCTGAGCTGTGCTGTGTCGCGCACCCCCGCCCTGGACAACCCCCTCGACCCTGCCGACCTGCCTTCGCCGGCCAGCGTTGATCGTTGGGAGTGGTTGCAACGGTTGCGCGCCGGCGTCTTTCCCCTGGAGCCCTGGTTGGCGGCGATCGAGGCTGGTGGCGTGCCGCCCGAGTCCGATCTGATGGTCGTTCTGGCAGAACGCCTGGATGCTGCCGCCAGCGTGCGGATGCTGAGATGGTGGCTGGCCCAGCCCCTGCGGGAGCCGGCCTTTCCGCAGGGCATCGCCAGGCATCGCGATCCTGTGGTGGCCACGGCCCTGCGCCAGGCCCTCGGCGACCATGCCGACACCCAGGTTCAGGTGGCCCTGTTGCCCCTGCTCGGGCACCAGCGCCAGCCCCTTGATTTCGGCCTGCTCCAACGCCGGGCCCTGGAGCCGGCGCCACGGCAGCAGCGTTGTGCCGCCCTGGAGGGCTTGGGGCTCGGATTGAGCGCCTGGCCCCTGGGGGCCTTGCGCTCCACCTTGATCCAGCTCGCCACGGATCTGGATCCCGGGCTTGCCGCCGCCGCCGTAGACGGCCTGGCCCGATTGCCCGATGCCCGCAGCGGCCTTCTGGAGGTGCGCTCTCGGGCCCTGGAGCCGGCCGTCAGGGAGCGGTTGGAGCGACGTTTGCGGAGTGTGCCTTGCCGTCCCCTGCTTTTGCTGGTGCACGGGCGAGCCCAGGGAGAGATTCCGGCTGAACTCCTGAGCCTGGCCGCCGAGCTGCAGCACCGGCGTGGTGCTCCGGTGCTGTTGCGGGCTCTGACGGATCCGCAGCCCGCCGATCTGCCAACCCTGGAGCATCCGCTGGGGCTGGTGCCGCTGTTGCTGCTGCCCGGTGAGCACGTGCGCCACGACCTACCCCGCCTGCGCCACGAACTTCGACCCAGCAGCGGTCTGCGGGTGTGGCCGTTTCTGGGCAGTTGGCCCGTCTGGCAGCGTGCCCTGGCGGCTGAGCTGAGCCGTCAGGTGAGCGATCAGCCGTCGCCGCCATCGAGCCCGGCTCTACTGCTGCACCATCCGATCGCCTCTCCCTTGGGGCGCCGTTATCTCCGGCTTCTCGCCGCCATCACGGGCGCCACACCCCAGGAGGCTGCCTACGGTTCGGATCGAATCGAGGCCAGTCTGCTGGCGCATCAAGGTGCTGTTCTGCCGCTGGCTTTGGCGGCCAATCGCCTCACCGAGGCGCTCACCCCCCGCTTTGGTGAGGCGGCGGCCCCCCTGCTCAGCCGTCCGGCCCTGCGCCAGGTGTTGCTGGAGCAGCTGGAGGCCCTGCCATGACCCTCGCTTCGCCTAGCGCTTCGCATGCTCCCGACTCGGCATTGCCCGGCCTTTCCTCCCCCGGCACCGTCTACCTGGTCGGGGCCGGCCCCGGCGACCCCGAGCTGCTCACCCTCAAGGCCCATCGCCTGCTGCGGTGCTGCGATGCCCTCGTGCACGACTCCCTGGTGCCCAAGGCCCTGCTCGATCTGGTGCCCAGCCACTGCGAACAACACTTCGTGGGCAAGCGCCGCGGCCACCATTCGGTGCCCCAGCCCAGCACCAATGCCCTGCTGGCGGAGCTGGCCGGCCGCCACCGCACGGTGGTGCGGCTCAAGGGTGGTGATCCCTTCCTCTTTGGCCGCGGTGGCGAGGAGGCGGCCCACCTGGCCCGCCAGGGCATCCCGGTGGAGGTCGTGCCCGGGGTCACCGCCGGCATTGCCGCCCCTGCCTATGCGGGAATCCCCGTGACCCATCGCCGCGCCGGATCGAGCGTCACCTTCGTGACCGGCCATGAGGAGATCGACAAGGGCCGTCCCGGGGTGGATTGGCGCGGCCTGGCCCGCAGCAGCGATGGGTTGGTGATCTACATGGGCCTGCACAATCTGCGCCGCATCGGCGAGGAACTGATGGCCGGTGGCCTCGACCCTGCCACTCCGGCGGCGGTGATCCAGCAGGGAACGGTGCGGGGCCAGCGGCTGTTGCTCTCCAGCCTGGGGGAGCTGGCCGATCAGGTGGAAGCCCAGGGGTTCGCCTCGCCCTCGATCGTGGTGGTGGGTGAGGTGGTGGCCCAGCGGGTGGAGGCCTGTGCGCCGGAACCTGCCGACGCCGAGCTGCCGATTCCCTTCTGATCGAGAGTCCTTCCCTGGTGCCTGGGCATGCCCCGACCGCTTTGGACCCATTCCTAGATCCACCGGAAGCCTTTTCACTGACCTCCAGGCGCTGCTGGCTCTGATCGGAGCTCAGGCTCGCCGTTCCGTTTCCCCACCTCAGCGATCACTCACTCCAGCCGCAGCACGCCACCGGTGCGATCCCGCCGTTGCTGATCCTGGGCCGCGAAGCGGGCCTGGCAGTTGCCCTGGGGCGCCAGCACGCAGGCCACGTAGTCGGAGGCATTGATCAAGGCGGCGCGCAGGGCCTTCGCGGGCGGCGTGCGCTGCACCTCCGAGGAGGAGTTGCCGAAGTTGAGGGTGCCGGCGGCGCCGGTCAGCACCTGGCCGGTGCGGCCCATGTTGGGGAAGAGCAGCAGGGCGCCGGCCGCCGCCGGCAGCAGGCTCACGCCCTTCTGCTGGGCCGCAGCCACGTTGGAGGCGCGGCCCTCCACCGTGCGGGCGCCAACCACTTCGCCGGTGGTGCTGTCCACCACGCGCACATCGATGGCGACGTAGTCCTGGGTTTCCAGCTGCTGCTTGTTGTTGCCGAAGCCCAGCAGGCCAAAGTTGCTGGAGGATCCCTTCTCTCCCACGCGGGAGTCGAAGGAGGTCACGGTGCCGAGCACGATGTAGCGGGCGCCGGTCAGCTGGCCCTTGCGCGCTGCGTTGGCGTCCTTGCGCACCAGGCCCATCTCGGCCATCTCCTGTTCAGAGAGCACGGCGCCCACGTTCTGGCGTTCCACCACCTGCAGCTCCCCGGTGGCCTGCAGCTCATTGGCCAGGGCGTGGGCCAGGTCGGTGGCCACCGGCCCCTGCCACCACCAGGTGCTGGGGGTCACGGTGTTCTTGAAGTCCGGCACCGACACCGTGGGCCGGCCAGCGGCCCGGGAGGCACCGGGCTGTCCCTGCGCCTGGACGGCTTGGCCGACCGCCAGAGGCGCACTGAGGCTGAGCAGGAGTGGCCCTGCGGCAAGCAGGCGCCGAATCGGGGTGGACAAGGGGTTGGAGAGGAGGTGCGCCATCGATCGGGGCAAACAGAGGGAGTGGAAGGGGAGGCGGCGGATCACAGCGGGAGGTTCTCAAGGCCCCTT
>Ga0315899_10003802_pt1 | contig 16412 bp, 30 predicted proteins | sample LakEriMetagenome_2_FD_203518 | JGI IMG/M metagenome (GOLD analysis project Ga0315899, IMG submission 203518) | Freshwater fungal communities from buoy surface, Lake Erie, Ohio, United States - Buoy 4 MA112 | ecosystem: Environmental > Aquatic > Freshwater > Lake | place: USA: Lake Erie, Ohio... | reverse complement strand
TTTAACGCCTGTTTCTTAAGGTTTACACTGAACACACTTTTGTAATTAGACGTGCCACACTAGTGGTACGTCTCTTTTGTTTTATGGACACCACACAAGAACCCATAGACAGCATCAAAGATTGGCAAGAGTGGTATCGTAAACACCGCATCGTTGCTCAGTTGGATCAACCACTAATCACTAAAGACTCACGTGAGAACATGCACGACACAACCAACGCAACAGACGACACCAAAACAATGTGGATTAATAAAGCACGTGAGCATTTTGCTGACACACTTGCTGAATACCAATATGAATTGAATGGTAAAGACTTCTATAAAGCCTTCTACCAAGCAGCAGTAGAAGCAATGGACCATTCAGAAAAAGAATATCAACGCACCAAAGAACTGGTTGATATGCTGCGTTACCACCACCTTGGACAAGACTGATGTCACGTGCCAATGATCCTGAATACCCTCAATGGATCTGCCATTGTTGTGGTGAGAATTACGGCACGTGGTACAAACGCGGCACCTATGTAGGACCGCCGCATCACTACGCCACTTACCACCAGGGCACGTGTGGTCTTTGTGGTGCAACAGATGTAACTGTTACGGAACCACGGGATTATGGTCATCTACGTTCAGATTGGAGACGTGAGATAATAAAGAAAAGAAATAAAGATTAGCCATGCCTGTTTATAGAGAGTCTGGTGGTAAAACGTTGTATGACGTTTATAAAGTACAGACATGTAGTGGTCAGCCACTTGAGGTAACAACAGCTTCTGGTGATACGGTTTATGTGCAGCCTGCTGGCATGGCAGGTGATGCATTTGGACGTACGCGTGTATCGGCACCTTTAACTCTCTTTGATTCAAGCCATCGTTATAACGACAATGGTTTGTGGGCTACGTCCAGTGGTGCTGGTGCTACGTACGCATTTAATGCGAATGAAGGCCTTGTCGATCTCAATGTAACAACTACATCTGGATCTGAAATCATCAGAGAAACCACTAAGGTTTGCTCATATCAACCAGGGAAATCCCTGTTGTTTATGTCGACCTTTGTCATGAATACGGCAAAGGCAAACCTACGGCAACGAGTTGGTTACTACGGTGCTGCTAATGGCATGTACCTAGAGGTTAGTGGCACTACAGGCCCGGCACTGGTTGAACGTAGCTCTGTAAGTGGAAGCCTTGCGGAAACACGAGTATTACAAAACAACTGGAACATTGACAAATTGGATGGCAACGGACCTTCGGGTTTTACACTTGATATCACCAAGGCACAGATCCTTTGGTTTGATATTGAATGGCTTGGTCTTGGTACCGTACGTGCTGGGTTTGTAATCAATGGTGCGTTTATCCATTGCCATTCATTCCATCATGCCAACCTAATCACATCCACCTATATAACAACGGCATCTTTGCCGTTGCGTTATGAAATTACTAATGTGGGTACTACGGCAAGCAGCAGTACTTTAAAGCAAGTTTGTTCAACCGTTCTATCGGAAGGCGGGTATGAATTACGTGGTGCACAGTCTGCAATTGGAACACCAGTCGCATCTCCGCGTGATCTAACAGATATCTCCACTGAGTATCCCGTTATCTCTATTCGTCTTAAGTCAACGCGTCTTGATGCAATTGTCATCTTGACTGCGTTATCAATCATGGGTATTACCAACAACTCAAACTACAACTGGAAAGTGATTGTTGGTGGTACAACCACAGGAGGATCATGGACTAGCACAGGAGCAACTACGTCAGTTGAATACAACATCACTGGTACTTCTTTCACCATGGGAACAGGACGTGTTCTTGCCAGTGGTTTTGCCACTGGTTCTAACCAAGGTTCAACTGTTGTTGACATCTTGAAGGAGGCATTGTTTGCATTCCAGCTAGAACGTAATGGTCTCACTAGTACGCCCACGGAATTAACCCTGGTGTGCAGCAGCGCACAAGCTGGTTCAGATGTCTTGGCATCTATGGATTGGGAGGAAATCTCAAGATGAGTCGTTAATCTGTTATACTTTACAAGCGCGTTCATGGTTGTCTTGTGTCTATTCTCTTGAAAAACCGGCTTTCTTTGGAAGCTCATCGCAATTTAATTAAAGAACGTTTTTATATTTGCACAGAATCCCCTAGTGGGTTGCGGTATAAAGTAAGCTTACGTGGTTCGGTTAAAGCAGGTGCTGTTGCAGGTTCTTGCAATAACAATGGTTATTGGCAAATTGGTATTCGTATTAACGGAACATATAAAAAATTTCAAGCACATCGCATTGTTTATTTTCTTCAAACGGGTATAGATCCTGGTGAGTTAATAGTTGATCACAAGCAAGGAGTTGAAAAACCACTTGATTTAAGAGGTGGTACCCAAAGCGATAACTTAGGTAACGCAAAAAAAAGATTGTTGGTAAATGGTAAGCCGACAACCAGTAAACATAAAGGAGTTAGTTGGTTTGCTCCTACACAAAAATGGCGAGTCGAAATTAGGTATCAAGGTAAATCAATGCATCTCGGTTATTTTGAGGATGAAGTTGCTGCTGCCTTAGTGTATGATGCAAAAGCATTTGAGTTACGTGGCGACAAGGCACGTTTAAACTTTCCGCATTAGCCGCTGATAAACTAGATCTATTGATTAAAAGCTATGTATACTCCTGGTCCTCAAACGCAACAACCACCCCAGATGGGGGTGGAACCATTCAATTCTGGGGTGACTCCAGAGCCACAGGCCAAGCCCAAGACACCTGGTAAATCCAAAGGCAATACCGATGTTGGTTCTTTTATCCAGCAGTTGATCAGCCTAATGGCTTATGTGCATCAACTCCAGGTGCAAGCTCATTTGATCCATTTCAATTACGAAGGATCAAACTTCTTAGGTGTGCACAAGTTTCTTGGTAAACAATACGAAGCACACATTGAACAGTTTGATAAACTTGGGGAGTTCATACGCAGTATGGACTACCTTCTTCCTTCTTGCCACAACGGTTTGATGGAAGCAAGCCCTGAGTTTAAGCACTGCGGTAGCTATAAATCCAATGAGATGCTGGGTGTGTACTACAAAAACCTGGAGGAGCTTGGCATGAAGACCAAGAAGCTGGAGCCTATTGCCGCCAAGGTTGGTGCTATCGATATCCAGAACTACATGAGTGAGCTCTGTGGCGAAGCCTTCAAGGCTGCGTGGATGATTAAGGCGTCTCTGCGTAATGGGTAAGCCTGTGGCAGTTGCAACAAAGCGGAATGCATTTCTCAATCTCTTGCTCGACCCTGCTCCAGGCGTAACCATGGTTCACCATGGATGAGATGTTATTGTCCTTGTCACCTATGTGGTGGAACTCAAGGACACGATGATCATTCAACCCACACTTCTCGCACTGCAGAGTCTTCTTGTACTCCAGAAGCTTCTGTCGATTCTTATCGATACGTTTTTTGGCGTTGACCCAGGTCACGTATAGGTTTTGCGCACGTGTACATATAATTTATCAGTTTTCTCAATAAACCACGTTTATTGAGATTCTCAATAGCACCTGGGTAGGAGTCGAACCTACATCGTCCTGCAGCGGCAGTAACCGTCTTATCCAATTAGCTCGGACCAGGTGATCGGAGATGCAGGATTTGAACCTGCGACCCATTGCTCTTACTTCTTATTTGACGCTTTTTTGGCCGCTTTACAAAGATCGCAACGACATTTGTATTTTGCATACGACCAAACAGTCCCATGCTTTTGCCGAGGTTGCGTTGTCCAACTTTTGGACCAGCTTTTTTCTTGCTTTGTTTTTTCTTTATGACAAGCTTTACAAAGCAACTGACACTTATCAAGTTCTTTTGTTAAAAGATCCCAATGTGTTGACCACTTAGCACTAATGTCAAAAGATTTTAAACTGTGATCAATGTGGTCAAATTGAAGATTATCTAAACAGCTGCAATGTTTGCATCGGCCGCCTAAATACTGGAGCATTTCTTGCCTACGTTTTTTGTAGTCAGAAATTTTTGAAGCCATGTTAATCGGGATGGAAGGTACTGCCCCTTCTCCTCTGCTTCCCAAAAGCAGTGTGATACTTTTCTACTACATCCCGGAGAGGGGATAAACAGCTTAGCAGATGCGCTACCAAGCTGCGCTAATCCCCGGTATAGGGCAAGGATGTCCGCCTACGATGAGCGACTTGGCAACTTATGCTGAAGCTAGTTTCGCCATTTTACGATGCGGCCGAGGGGATCCTTTGTTTAATGCAACGTTCCTTGTTGCACCCTTAATGCCCCATCAAAAGAGAGGGGGAACGGATTTATTCTACATGCTTTACCTCATACATGTAATGGTCTGATGTTTCCAGTTTCTTTTTGTTTTCTACGGAGTACACCGTCATATCAATCTCATACCCTGGGTTCTGTTTGATACGGTTAAATGTCCAGGCGTTGTCGTACCAGATGATTCGATTATTGGGATACGCGTAGTAATTACCACTGTCCATCTTGAAGAGGTGTGCGCACTTATGCTCAGGTGTCTCTGAAAAATTAAAGTCGGTCGTACCTTTGTTTTCCCATGACCAATCAAGCGTAAACATGTAGGAACCAAGGGCCTTCTCGCCGCTGGGCTTGATCAATTCAGCTTGCAACCCGGCAAGTCGTGCACGTTTCTGTACGTCAATATAAGGTGAGAAGCAGTCCCAGTACATCACGTCTTCTAACGGCTCGATAGGTGCATCAGGCTTCCAGCAAAACGCATGTAGGGGACGCCGTGTCCAATTCACACCATTCTCAAGGAAAGCTTCAAAGAGAGGCACACGCTTCTCAATGCTGGCAACGCAGTGCACATCACACTTGGTCACCTTGCCATGACCTTGGGTGTGGTTGTAAAGAAACTCGTTGCGGATGTAGCACGACCAATCGGGAAGGTTGTGATTCAAGTAGGCCACGTACAAAAAATCCCGGTTGCTATACCGGGATCATACTTCCTTCCCACTTAAACTGTTGCTAAGCACTACGTTCTTAACGTGAAGGAGCTTTCGACTATTGGCTCCGGAGCGGTATTGCTCCGTAGCCAACGATACCATTATTTTTTCTTCTTTGCGGCTGCAGCTTTTTTTGCTTCGATCATTGCCTTGAACTTGTCGCGGGCAGCAGCTTGCTTGTCAGTACCACCTGCTTTGCCTTTAGCAGGAGCTTCTTTGCCCTTGGGAGGAACAGCTTTGCCTTTAGGGGGAACTGCTTTAGCCATGATCGTTAAGTATCTTTATTGATTATAAAGTCACTTACTTTCTTTGTAACGACGGGCGGCACGTCCGGCTTTCTTGGCACGTTCAGTGTTACCTACAAATTGTTTGCCTTCTCTACTACCAGCTCTTTTCTTTTGGTCAGTCTCCTCACGTTCTTCTTTAGACAGTGAAGCCCATGCACTCTCTGGGAGGTAACGCTTTGTGTATCCTTTCTGAATTGCTTTGTCTGCCATGATTAACCCATTGTCCCTGTTGTTGCTTGCATAATGGTAAATTTAATCTCATCAGGGTATTTACTCTTTTTAAGATCAGACATTTTAAAGGGATATTGAAACTCTAAAGCTGCTTCTTTTAATACAGGATTTGTTGTTTGACTTGCATACATCTGCATTAAACGTTGATCAGGAAACACATCAGGCTCATAAAGCGGCCTATTGTCCTTTGCGTATTTACCAGCAAGTTCCATTACTTACTCTCTTTATACTTTTTGGCAGCAGACTTAGCCTTGCTACCTTTCTCGTACTCATCTTTGGTCATCCACTTTTCCTTGCCCCACTTCTCCAAATCTTTTTGCTTCTCACCCTTGCCGCCTTTGTACCCACCACCAGCTTCTTTGTACTCACTTGCAACAAGTTGAGCCTTACGTGCAGACCACTGCCCAGGCTTGCCACCCTTAGAACCAGCCATCACGCGATCTTTGATTCGTTCGCGCAATTCTGGTTTTGAGTACTTGCTATCATCCTGCGCCATCAGGATCTTTATTCCGTTCTTCTAGTATTCTACGCCACTTACATGGACGTGATAATACCTGCTCCAGCTCCTTGTCTGTGGGGCAAGGAATAGGAAGACTAAACAAATACTTCTCGAGGCGTTCAGCCTCGGTAACGATTTGTCTTTTCGTCATCCTTCTTGGCAAATTGTTGCATCAAGTCATCAACCTGCTCAAGGGATTCAAGACGGCACAGGATGTCAGAGATGGTGGTAATCGTGATGGGATGCTCGGTACGTGCAGCAAATGCTAGTGCATCACGCATGCAATTAGATGCTTGTTCAATAGACTCCTTGACTTGAGTAGAAAGAGACATCTCTGATAACCGTGGTCCTCTTACTATAGTAAACATAACAGCTTTCTGGATTGTTTATATTATGGGCTAAGACAAAAGCCTTGGAAAGTACGGATATCTAGTACCAGATCCAGCCAATTTGGTAGGAATCAAACCAGGGTTCAATGCCAATTGATTTCATAAGCTCATAGACAAGACGCCCTTTGCCGTGACGCCGTCCATCTGGAGCTTTGATATTGTCGTCAACAACGATCAAAGTCCCAGGGGCAAGTAAAGAATGTGCTGCGAACATCTCCTTGAGATGGTGGGCAGCCGGTGCCCAGTCATTGTTCCAATCTGTGATGTTGTAAGAATCCAGGTAGAGGAGGTCGCATGTACCAGTGAAGGTATCAAGTGCTTCTACGGAATCCGATTCAATAACATCAGCATGCTTGGTGGTTTTCCGAGCCAGGGCGCAGGCACCTGGATCAATGTCAATTGAGATTAGTTCGCCTTCCCCACGGATGTCGATGTAGTTATCGAACAGAAGTGTTGAGCAACCGTCGCCTGTGTAATTGTTTTCTTCTCGGTACGTGCCAGTTTCAATGATGACCGGATTACTGCGTTCATCTAGGTACTTAAAAATCTTTTGGAAGGTATGTTGACGTGCACCCAGTTTGCTCTTGATGGGTTTGAAATAGTCGTCCCAGGTACGTGTCATTGTTATAAGTCGACTCGAGTGTAAGGAATCTCCTTGGATTGTAGCTCTATTTCGTAAACGTCTGCCTCAATGGTTTCAACATCTTCAAAAGCTAAACCTTCAAAGCAACCTGTACGGCATTCGTCATCAAATTCAAAATAGAAGCGCGTTAAGTTTGACATCATGGGTTGTGCACCAGATGAAGAGGAAGGTCAGTGCAAGCATGGCAAGACGGCCATTGACACGTTCGGCGTACCAAAGGTGGTCATCAAGGTTTGTATGCCACTTCCAGAAGCGGAGGTCAGGTGACATCTCTAGAATCCACTCCCAAAGAGCTGGGAAAAGCCAACCAAAGCACGACGCATACCCCTGGATGCCAAGAAGGAACTTATTCATTGACGAGATGCGACTTCCATGAAGAACAGGTAGGCATCCATGCTAATCACGACGAGCATAGCGCCAAGGATTGAGGCAATTGCGTAGTTGAATCCGTCCATCACACGTAGTCGATTTATCTGTTAAGCTAGCAGCAATATACAAAACCATCAATGGTTGCTAGACTGAATGCATCAGATCCTTGGATCAAAGCCAAGGAAGAGCAACCTGAGATGATGCGGTCATTAAATAGGACCGCTGCCAGAATTACGCTTAACGGAAAACGTCACTATACAACTCCGTTACCCACTGGACCAGCGCCGTCCGTAACTACTATCATCAGTGAGACAGCTTCCGAAGCAAATAAACGGAAGCTTGAAATGTGGTCAAAAGCTAACCCAGGTGTTAAAGAAGCTGCCGCCGAACGAGGAACTGCTATCCACTATGGCATGGAACAGTACCTAAAAGGGAATAAGACTCCGGACATCAAGGATGAATACGCGGATTTCTGGGCGGGAATGCCGCCAATTCTGGATCAATTTGAGGAGGTCCTTTGGGCCGAGTCCCCAGTTTTGGATAAGTTTAACTTCACTATTGGTGCTGATGACGTTGCTCGCGTCTGGGGTTGTGACTCAGAAGGTCGTGCTTGGGCTGGTGCTCCTGATATTATTGCTGTCGCCAACAATAAACTGACACTTGCTGACTTAAAAACCAGCGTTAAACCGTATAGCCGCAAATGGCCTAAAGATTTGGAAAAGGGGTCCCAGGAGTGGAGGGATCTGCTAGGTGGTCACCTTAAATTTAAAAAGACCTGCAAACAGTTGGCTGCTTACGACATTGCTATTACCCAGACCTTGGGCATTACTGTCCAACAAGCAGCAATCTTGGTTTCAACACCAGTTCGTACACAAATTTTCAAAATTTCACGTCGGTATCTTGACATGCTTCATGAAGACTGGTACGCAATAGTAGCGGAATACTACACACAGATTGAAAACTGTAATGTTTACGATCCTGATCTTATTTAAACATGGAGAAAAAAATTTGCAGTCTTTGCAAAGAGCTAAAAACTTTAGCGTGCTTTAGTAAAACTGGTCGAAAAGAAGCACTTAGAAGTAACTGCAAAAGTTGTGATGCTAAAAAATATAAACAGTGGAAAGAAAAAAACAGACATGCATATTTGCGTGGGGCAACCAACGCAGGATTAAAAATAAAATATGGGATCACTCTTGAAGAATACGAACAAATGTTAAAAAATCAAAAACAATGTTGTAAAATTTGTAAAAGTAAAAAGCCTGGAAGAAAAGGTGTTAAAAGATTTGCGGTAGATCATTGCCATAAAACAAACAAAGTAAGAGGATTGCTGTGCATGTCCTGCAATACAGCAATAGGATTGTTAAACGAAAATCCAATTCTTTTTGACGCCGCAAAACAGTATTTAGAAGAGTATTCTTAAAACCTTTATTAAATAAGACATCTCACACTTTGGTAGAATGGCGGCTTACGACCCCAATGGCAAGATGGAATGCAGGAAGCGCCTAGCATGGACGATTGCCTGTGAAAGGGCCGTCGTCACAAAAGAAGATGCAATCCAGATCTACAACAAAGTAATGAAAGAATTTGAAACAATAGATAAGCGCCAGCAATATAAAGAGCGTGAGTCTAATAAGACCCAGACAACTTAAGGATTGCTCGTTGGTCTCCACGGATTGGGAGCCGTAGGATAAGAAGACACACAACCAGGCCCTCCCCATGGACGTACACGTCGCCTTGGGTGAGTGGATGAATAGTCTCATGAGTCGCATGATGAATGCGATGGACGGGGATTGTTTTTATCTGCCCACTCAGATGCATCTGCATGCGTACACAATCTTAAAGGAAGCCTCGTTCCCCGACCGACACTTTAAAGTAGAAATCAAGAACTCCACAGAAGTATGACCAACCAGAATTTGAAAGCGCTTAAGCCCGGCGAGATCCGTCTAGATTACATCCCACTCGATTGGCCCTTAACCCCTCTTGGACCCAACAAAGATCCCTACGTCCAGGGTTGGCAGAACAAACCATTCAGTGTTCGTGAAATTGAAGAAGAGCTGGCAACAGGTGATTGCAGGGCTATTGGATTACTTGGAGGCCCCGCATACAACCTGCCTTACGGACTTATTTGGTGTGATGTAGATGGTCCAAGTGTCTATAAACTTATTGAAGAAATTAGCAACCTTCCTTTAGAAGAAGCTTTGCCGCCAACATTAACAATCTTCAGTGGTAAAGTCGGCCGCGAACGGAAGCTCTACAAACTAAACCGCGATAAACACAAGCACTTCCTGCGTAATAAGTACACTTGGCACGGGGAAGAAAATAAAGAAAAGCTTGAGATCCTTTGGAAAAAGCACCAGGGTGTCTTGATGGGTGTACACCCAGAGACCGATGGTTACTACACAGGAGAAGGACTGGGATTTGAGTGGTCTGATTCACTGCCCGAACTCCCGGATTGGATCCTCAATAACATCATCACCAAAAACGCCAAACAAGGAAGTCCCGCACAAGAAGTCTCACGTGTGGTCGGTGGTAACTTTGCCATCCAAAGTGTCATCGGTTTGGATCGTGATATCCAACTGGCGACCGAAGCAATGTGGGGTATGCCGCCAGAAGCGACGGATGACTATGACATCTGGATCATGGTTGGTCAGTCGCTTCATAGCTTGGATGAATCCCTGTTGGATCAATGGGATGAATGGTCCAAGCAAAGCGATAAGTACAAAGATGGTGAATGCCACAGGCGCTGGCTCTCCTTTAGTAAAGGCGGTGGTCGTGGTATCGGCTCACTTATCCATATTGCCCAGGAAAATGGATGGACGCCATCACAGGACTACCGCGTACAAAGCGTTGATGATGCAACACTAGATGCAATTGCTGCAATCCTACCCAACCTTGAAGGTGACACATTAGAACACATGGAAAGAGTATTAGCGCAAAACGCAGAAACCCTTCAAGCATCAAAGCCACCTCTGAAAACAAAACCATCGACACGCAGCAGGAAGAAAGAACGAGATGGAGAAGAACCCAAAGATGCCAAAGGGCACAACAGACCATCACATGAGGTAGCGGATCAACTGCTTGTTGCTTACGCAGGTGATCTGTTATTTAGTCAGCCCCACAACCAGTTCTTTCTCTATGACAGAAGGAAGGGACTATGGGAGAAGAAGACCAAGATTGAGATGTTTGGCAGCATCAGGGAAAACCTGAAAGATCTGGCGGCATCTGGTTGGTTGCCCAGAGGGTTTAACCACAACCTGATGGAGGACATGTACAAACAACTTCAGGCGTTAGTGCCATTTGATGACTGGTACGACGGATCGGACTACCTTCTGTTCACCAATGGAATGCTTGAGGTTAGTACCAGGGAACTGCATGCGTTTCAACGGGATCTGTATATGACGCAGCAGATGCCGTATGAATATGACCCATCGGCTACCTGTGAAGAAATCATTAAGTGGTTGAAGCATACGCAACACAATTCATGGAATCGCACGCAAGTGTTGAGGGCATGGTTGCGGGCAACACTGCTTGGTAACTATGAGATCCAGAAGTTCTTGGAGATTGTTGGCCCAGGTAAGTCGGGTAAATCGACCTATGCAAACCTGGCTGTGGCATTGGTTGGACGCAGTAATACCTACTCCACAGACTTTGAGAACATGGAGAAGAACAGGTTTGAAGCTGCTGCCTACATGGGTAAGAAGCTGCTGCTGTTCCAGGACGCTGATCGTTGGGGTGGTTCCGTATCAAGATTAAAAGCAATCACTGGTAATGATTGGATTCGTTCTGAGCGCAAGTACCAAGGGGAAGCGCTCGATCCCTTTCAGTACCATGGGATGGTCATCATCACGGCTAATGAAGCTATTCAGTCCACCGACTATACTTCTGGCCTGGCTCGTCGCCGTCTCACTATTCCGTTTGACCGTCCATTTACTGGCGGCCAAGCAGAACAAAAAGAACTGATCAAGTTCGATAACAAAGGCAATCCAGAAGGTGAGTTTGCGCCCTTGCTTCCAGGGCTTGTGAACTGGTTACTGGATATGCCAGAAACAGAGATGCGTTCGTACCTGATGGAGACCGCACAGCATGTGGACTTCTTCCAGAAGTATGAGAAGGAGCAAAGCCTGCGTTCTAACCCTGTACTGGATTGGATGAGTCAACACGTCATCTACGATCCAGGTGCAAGAGCTGTAGTTGGTACCTGCAAAAATGCACAGGGTTCCAATAACTTCTACCAGAACTGGCAGCAATGGCTCTATGCAAGTTATGCAGAGTTTTGCCGTAGTTGCAATGTTGGTTTTGTAGGTCGCGGTCGATTTGAAGTCCTGTTCTTTGACATCTGTAAACACCAGCTCAAACTTAATGTCTTCAGCAAGAAAACCAATAAGGGTTTGATGGTCTTCAATGCTGTTGTCAGGGACTCGAATCCCAGTAAGTATGATTCCTATCCGTCGATTGTTGAAGTGGCATCTGATCCGCAGAAGTATCTGCCGTTGTATGGAATGGATATCACTACACCTACTAATGCGACAATGGAAGATATTGCACAAGTCACGTGAGCAATGGCCGTCACCTGATCCTGGATCTCTATGACTGCGATCAAGAGATCCTGAATGACTATGAGGAGCTTCAACGCTTGCTTGAGGCTTCTCTTGTCATGGCCAAAGCAAACGTCCTACGTATCTTTGGAGAGAAGTTCCAGCCGCAAGGGGTAACGCTGTTGGCATTGCTGGCGGAATCCCACGCATCTGTACATACGTGGCCAGAAATTGGTTATTGCGCTATCGACCTTTACACCTGTGGTGATACAACGCAGACGCATCGAGCGGCTGAGTTTTTGAAGGTAAAACTCAAGGCAAAAACGTCGGAAGAGAAAGAGTTAGTACGGTCGATAACACCGTCTGTTTCGGTATAGTAAATCGAGAGTAACTCGATTGCTTTGAAAAAGAAAACTAAGGTGCTGTGGTGTGGCGATATTGTCGCCATGACTGGATTTGCACGTGTCACTGAAAACGTCATCTATCGACTGAAAGACGACTTTGAAATCGTTGTGCTTGGCCACAACTGGTGGGGAGATCCCTGTGATCAACAGAAGGATTTCAAAATGTATCCTTCGTCTAATCGCTTCCAGACTGCACCGTTTGGTGAGCAACGCATTAGGGAGGTTATTGAACGTGAGCAACCTGACATTGTGTTCACAATCAATGATATGTGGATTATCAATGAGCAGTACCGTCAGATCCAGGATCTGCATAAACAAGGCAAATTTAAGTTTGTGGGGTATGCCCCTATGGATTCGTACGGCTGGATTGGTTGCCTGAATGAAACAGCCAACGATTGGGATGCCATCATCTCCTACACAGAATTTGGTGCGCACGAATTTGTGAAAGGCGGTATCCGGAAACCCATCGCTGTCATTCCCCATGGTGTGACTCCAGGGCAGTTCTATCCCTTGGATAGGAAGGAATGCCGTCGCAAGCTGGGTCTTGCAGAAGACTTATTCATTGTCTTCAACGGGAATAGGAATCAGTTCAGAAAACGGCAGGACATCACGATCCAGGGCTTTGCCAAGTTTGCGGTTGGTAAGCCAGAAGCACGTCTGTACCTGCACATGGGCCTCAAGGACCAGGGCTGGGATGTGATGGGTGTCTTTGCCAGGGAGATGTCAAAGGTGGGGCTGGATCCCAACGGACGCATCATCATGACCACGCAGACGGATGGACCACCAAACGTATCGGTGGAGATGCTTAATACCATCTACAACGCATGTGATGTTGGTGTTAACACCTGCAAAGGTGAGGGTTGGGGTCTTGTCAACTTTGAACACGCTGCATGTGGTGTGCCACAGGTTGTGCCTGACCATACGTCTTGCAAGGAGATCTTTGAGGGGTATGGCGAATTGATCCGTTGTGACCACGTTGATGTAGATACCAACTACGCACGTGAGATGCCATGCCCGTCCTCTGAGCACCTTGCTGAGATTCTGGAGGATCTGTACCATGACCGAACGTATCGGGAACATGTGGGCGCTCGCTGCCGGGAACGAGCAATGGATCCACAGTTCTCGTGGGACACAGTTGCGTCTCAATTTGGCGGCATCTTTGAGGATGTCATGAACCAGCTGGATCATTCAGTCCCAGTCGAGAGAAGTGAGAAGCCACGGAAACGGAAGAAAAGCCGGACTCTGCGGAAAAAGATGGCAGCCGCTGTAAGCTAAACAGGTCCAAGGAACCCAAGGCCTCTGCTTCGGCAGGGGCTTTTTTGTGCCCATAAGAAGGTATGTGCAGCTAATCCACCGCGACAACCGTCTTGTGATGGGTGATACTACGTCCGTATTTACCATAAGGGAGTCGTGAGCAGTTTTTGTCAGAAAGTGTCTCTAATGAGAATGGCTCTCAGTATCAAGTGAGACGCAAATGAGACAAACCTAAGAAATGAGACACTTTTCAAGAAAAACTGCTCACGACTCTAATAAGGAAAATAAGAGTGTTGTATCACCCCTGTAATGGGGGATTAGCTGCATATATGTTGCACATACCCAGTTAATGCTGTAGGCTGCTGAGGTTCAATTCATCCCTGGTACCAATGGCCCGTACTTATCACGAGATGCCGCCCTTGTGGTGGGTGCAAGAGCACCTGGAACTCACCCCTGACCATCCTTCTGGTCTTGCGTGGAAGATGTCAGATCGCTACCACGACGCTGGTGAAGCGGCGGGAAAGCTCTCAAGTCATGGCAGGTTTTACACCGTGTCAATGCTTGGCCTTCGCTACCCAGCTCACCGTGTCGTGTACTACTTGCGTACTAGTGTTGACCCAGGGGATGCGGATGTTCTGCACGACAAAGGCAATGTGGCGCGTGATAACCGTTTAAATCTGACCCTGTACCAACGCAGAACACGCCCTGCACCCAAGTACCGCCGTCGTGTCAGAGACGAAGAAGGTAATCTTGTCTTCAGAGATCCGGATACCAACTATCGTTTTGTTACCAAAAATCCTAACTGAGACTCAACATGGCTGACATCACTAAACAACTCATCAATGCTGCCAAATCAATTTCAATTGTTCCATTCATCCCTGATGTTGATGAGATGGATGCAGGCGAATTAAAAGCCCATGGCTTTTATCGTGGCTACTACTGCGTCCATGGGCATCGCATACGCCACAAAAAAGACCATTGGTGCTACGAATGTGTTCGCAAAATTCAAAGCAATACTTGCGGTTTTGACATCAACTACCTCAACAAAAATTACAAGGCACGGCTTCTTGGTCTCTGGAACCAGATCGCTGTTGGTGAATGGGATGAGTGCTGGGAAGTACCTTGGTTAGGAGGTAAACGCATACGTTTCCCTTCGTATCGCAACTTCTACAACGACAAAACGAATGACAACATCAGTGTGCATAAAGCAATTTATCAATGTGCATGGGGCGATGTCGGCAAGATGTTTGTGACACGCACGTGCAAAAACAAAGCTTGTCTCAACCCTCTACATTTAGTCTCAAGTTGGAATCGCACATTTCCACCAAAGACCATCCACCCATTTTGTGTTGAGTTTGACCCAGCAAAGTCAATGCACTCTGCGCAGAATCAGTTAAGAGACAAACCTGTTCCTGTTGTGGAGCAGCAATACAAAAACACAATTCAACATCCGTTGGTACACAAAAATACCCCGGATTATGATGAGACACAGGAGTTGTACTACGGGTCATATGTCCAGGAGTTCGGTAAGTCAACCGCAAAGAACTCAGAATAATCCTTTAAATCTCGGTACGTTCAGTCAAACCACACTGCGTTACCTTAAAGGCACTCTTGGTCCACAGTGGAAAGTTATTGGACGTGCTGATACCAATCAAACCTCTAATGGTGGCATTGGCGGCGGCACGTTCAATCATTGGTTTGTTGCCACACTAGCTACTCCCGGTTGGATCATCCTTGCAAAAGGACCGCCGCGTCCCAAGTACATTCAAGTTTCTGCCTATGACCTAAACAAAACACCAATCCAAGGCAATCCAATCTTTGATGCAGATTCTGTTCAAGTAGATACCAATGGGTCCACTTACATCCCGTATTTAGATACGGTGATGAGTGCACAGTCTGATCTGTACAACACATACATGCGTAATCGCCTGGACCGAGGCGATGACCGTTATTACCCATTGAGTACAGGCAGCTATCTCATCTGTATCTCCTCAACACGCAATGAAACACTTGAGTACGAACTTGGTGTTGTCATTGAGTTCCCAACGCAAGAAGCTTTCTTTGAACTAGAAGACTCCGATGGTTCAGTTTGTTTGCAAGAGACTGAAATTGATGCGGCAGAAATCGTTGGTCCAATCTTAAGCGACCTAACAATCAGCGTTAATTCGTTCTCTGAAACAAGTTGTGAGATTGCACCTGGCGTAACGGTGACCGTCAATCCGGGGATCACTTGGTACATCGGTGAACGCATCCCTGCTGCCGACTATGATAATTACAAGATTATTCTTGAAGTAGGAGATGATGCGTATTACGACACAGTTCATGATCATTCCTTGTCGGAGTGGCAAGATGCATGGGAAAGGGAACATCAAGACACTGATCGCTTCCCTGAACTTTTTGTTCCATTAACTAACAGGCCATGATCAAACAACTACTTGCCTTGTTCCGCAAAGAACCACCCAAACAACACCCTCGTATTGCTTGGATGCGCTACTGTATAGAAAACCCTGGTGCACCAGGTTGTCGTATTTATGATGTCTAATGGAACCAAAAGAAAAGCCTGAGCCAAAAGAACTTAAACCAAGGCCCGTCTATACGGAAGCAACCGAAAAAGACTGGGAAGATTTCTTTGCTGCGCAAGAAGATCTTGACAATCTTTTTGATCGATGATATTCGGTCTTACAATAAAAGAAACGGGAGATACCCATGCATTCCTTTAATGAGTACTTAGAAGTAGCACTCGCTATTCATGCTGCTTGTTCTGCTATCACAGCTTTAACGCCAACTCCTAAAGATGATAAGTTTGTGCGCAAGCTTTACCGCATCATTGAAATTGGTGGTCTTGTTGTTGGGCGTGCCAAGCAGCGTTAAT